>Ga0265797_10007467_pt1 | contig 14960 bp, 16 predicted proteins | sample P2T30metagenome_FD_192433 | JGI IMG/M metagenome (GOLD analysis project Ga0265797, IMG submission 192433) | Plant litter microbial communities from East Loma Ridge, Irvine, California - P2 T30 | ecosystem: Environmental > Terrestrial > Plant litter > Unclassified | place: USA: California... | reverse complement strand
CCCCCCCCCCCCGCCGGGCCTGGTTTGATTGAGGTTGGGGTAGTTATGTCGAGGTAGGACGTCCTTGGGGAGAGTTGTGGCGAAGATTGCCGGACGCGTGGTCGATGTTTGATACCCATTTGCTTTGATTGACAGATTTGTACAAGACCTGAACGCCCAACTACTCAAATATACAATGCGCTCAATTCTCCAATGACAAGTTCCTGCCCTCCACATTCCCTCCATCTCGCCATCGTGACTTGCTCCACGCCCACAACCCCAACTTCATGCTTATGCCCTGGTTCCCTCTCGAAAAGATACTACCACAATCCCCGTCCCTTATGTCTATGCTCGCAACCCCATCCTAGCGTCCCTGATTCAGCTCCGCCCGCATACCCGGTCGATTCGGCGTGATGAGCGGGTGTAGTTGCGCGAGGAAAGTTATGGCCCACATGATGTACATGGCCGCGGCGGAGAGGACGAGGGTGGAGCGCCAGACGCTGTGGGTTGGAGGGGTTAGCTGGTGCGTTATCAAAGGTAGAGGTGGCGGTGTGGTGTGGGAGTATGTGGAGGAATGGAGGCGTGTAGGCGCTTGTGATGGCGCATGTGATGGGGCAGCATGGAGACTGTTCGGGTAGATGGGAGATATGGCGCCACCATTTCGGTACGTCTTAGAGTGCATGCCACCGCTCTGAATGCGCTCGTGTACACGTGAGAGCGCCGAGGTGAAAGTAAGATGCCATGAAAGCGTGGTGCACGTACGTCTGATTCTCACCCTTGGGAGAGAGGAACCATGCTGCAAAGCAGAAGGCGACGACTACTACGAGTCCAATGAACGGTGCCCAGCTGTTTATGTCAGCTTTCCCGTCCAGTACGCTGCGGAGGCGCATTACCCATTGGCCATGATGTGTGTATGTGAAGGCGGTTGATGGCTTCTGGAGCTATATGGGAGGGTCGCAGAGTCGCACGTATAGTGGTACTGGGTGGGATAGGTTCGGTTCGTTTATGTTCGACGACTTTCGGGGGTTGGTGTGTTTGATGGTGATGCGCGAGCTTCGTTGGAGCCTCAATGTTCGCGATGACGCCCGGTAGCATGGCTTGGCAAAAAGACAAAAGGACGCGCTAGTCATGCACAGTTCTTGAAAGGTTCCACATACCCATTCACTCTAAATCCAACATCATCACATGCTTCATGGTTCTCATAATGCTTCCAAAGCTTCTAGAACTAGGGTGATCCATAGTAAACTTCTACAAATACGTGTATCTTCCGCCCTGGTCGGCCCGATTGGCCGAGGAAATGGTCGATCACGGAACTTTGAAGCCTTGGTCGCTTCATTTTTTGCGAATTTTGGATGAAGATGAGAACATCGGTCGGTCCCGTGAACGTCAAGTGACATGTTCCTTTCTTTTGTTCCAGCAAGGATGTTCCTCGTACGCTCGTGCGATCTACATAAGACGTATCTTGTCTGCTTCCTAGTTTGCTTGATCTTCTTGTACACTCAAGTTACTTCGGCTTTGGCTTGCGACTTTACCTTCGAACCTACCAATCATTCTTTCCTCTTGTGCTTTGGGGCCACACAGTCCATCGTGTCCTATAACTGGCTGGACTAGGCGCTTCATCCTCGCTCCGGTCAACGCTGTTGTGAGAGCACTTCAGCTCTGGCTAGCACAACACAATAGGGCATCAATGCAGATTTGACTCCAGCGCGTCTCTGCTGGACCGATGTCGTGTCGCTCTCCAAGGCTGACGCGATCAAGGCAAATGATCGCCTGCTTCCGGTGAAGCCTCATCTTTCCACGGTGGTCCATGCGTATGCGCACGCGTACCTGCATCTGCTACCAAAGTTAGCCCTTGGCAGCCTCGCGGTAAGTCAATTGCAACTCCCATTCTCTTGAACTCTATAGACAGAGCTCTATCGAAGATACTTGCGATTGTACTGACCGCTCAATTGCAGATGCCGGAACGAGGTCCTGTCCCCGCGCAGTCTACATGCATGGTGGCTGCATGTATCACAGCTTGATGCACGATACACCTCGCTTAGGACCACAATGGACAAAATCCTCGAGGAATTTGCTGGAATGCAAATGGTCCTGGACTGTGCTATAGAAGGCCCACGGTATACTGGCCGAAAGCTGGGGCATTGTCCGTCCACCTTCTTGCTCGAAGATCTGGCCGGCCATGGGGAAGCTTGAACGGGTATCTGGGGAACCGGACACACTACCGAGAAGGACTGCGTCTTCTATTCACCGCTATCTGTCAACGACTCTTTCGTGGCTGTAAGCGTTCTGCAACATGGATTCACTTTTCGTGAGCCTTGCATCTTGTTACTTCCGCGCAGCAAATCAAAATGCACCGCTGCTGCCGGAGTGCTTCCTGGTCCGAAAAGTAATGTCCCACTGCGTTAACGAAAATTCACGAATCCCTGGTCTGAGGCCCTGCTACTATCCTCCACGATGCTACCACCTCGTTGAGAGTTAGAGCTCAATCGCAGACTGGACAATCAGGCTGTGAGATTATGGCACGCAGTTACGGGAAGGTCACCTCATGCGAACCAGAGTTTGCTTTTTTTTATTGGCCAACAAATAACACCAGGCATTTATGCCATTGGTCAATGGCCCGGATAAGCTGTTCGCTTCACTTTTCTTTGATCTGTGGGTGGATCCTACACATTGCATGGCTATTCTCTGACCCAAAACAGCTCGCCCTAGACTTGCATGGCAGATTTGCACACCAAAGTCTCCCGCAGGACCAGAATTACCGGCTTCATACTAGTCCGAGACACAACAAGAGGGAACACAGTCGCCGTCTTGGAAGTGAGGCGTGTGTCCTGATGACAGACTGACGATCGCAAAGGCAGCTTCGTCAAGAAGGCTGGCAAGGTTTCGATCACACTGACACCTCACGAGGGAAAGTCTTGCGTGTCTCTTGAAGAGTACATGTCCTCTTCAAAGTGGTGCCACATTTCGCACACTAGATCCGGCATCTATGACGGCGACGCTAACAGAAATGCTTCGTCCCCCTACGAGAAGATGGTGGACAACACTCTTTGTGGACGTCCAATCAGGTGTACAGCTATACGTACTACCCCGGCCAGGACGTACGAGGCGTTTTGACCGCTCGTTCGGATGAAGCTGCAGAAAGCAAGGCGCAATGCACTATTATTGCCTCATTGCTTTCGGGCTACGTGGACTTTGTTCGATCCCAAGTCCATGCGACTGTTAGTCTTCGTAACTCCAGCACCAAAGAGACCGAGCTCACAAAAGGCTGACAGTGCATCTACTTCAATAGTTCCTTCATTCCTATTCCTGTCATCTTTGAAGCACATATGAACCATCTTTCTCTGGCGACCCTCCGTTCATTCTTTGCATCTTTCTCCTAACACTAAAAAACGTTTCCCGATCATGACGGATGTAGACGATGACATGGTGATCATCGACAATGCAAGCCTATCCCACAATGCGGTTCCGCAGCTTCCGCTGGCTGGTCCAGTCAACGAAAGGCCGCAGACTGCAGATACAACCTCGCGAATTTTTCATTCTTCGCCATTGGATTCAACTCAGGAAGAACTCTGGCTGTGCGAAGGCTGCAACCAGCGGGCTGAGAATACTCCAATACCTATGCACGTTTCTGGTCACTTGACAGCGCCATCGTGCGATGCTTGGGAGAACAAATGCCGGCATGACAGACCAAGCTTTCAAACGTCACAGTCAACGAGCAACTGTTCAAGCGTACACCGCCTCCAGTACCAGCAGATCCCGACGCCGACCTTTCGAGATGATCTGGTATATCGCGCGAAGACAATTGCCACAATAGGCCAGCATAACAAATCGCAGTCTCCGTCTCCAGTAAGCCGCCCGAACGTATCTGCACCGTCAGCACAACACTGATCACAAACTACAGCGCCTACCTCCGCCTCCTGTTAGTAATCCCTAGATCCAGAAGAGGCGGATGCGCAGAACTCATTGCTAATGATGACCAGCCTCCATTTGAAGTTGGCACCAATTCTTTCACCCATACACGAGGGACTAGCTCAAGTCATTTTTATCCTCCCCCACCACCGGTAAGTCTCTTCTTCTACGATATCTCACGTCTAATATGATCATAGCCACCGCCACCGCCTCCACCACCTCCTCCACCACCGCCTCCTCCGCCACCAGGATTGTTTCGTCCGAGCTTCCAAGCTTCTTACACGCCAGACGATGAGGCCTCCGACCCCGCGGCCTTTATCTCCGTCAACTACTCCGGCGAGTCTTTGCTTGAATCTAGTCACATGGTCCACATTACGCCTTTTAAAAGGAATGTTCTGGTCGCGCAGCACAAGTCATATCCCGCAGATTTGCATCAATACCAATGGCTTTTGAAGACTGGCGTCACAGAGGTGTGGTACGAGAAGCCAACCCGTGCTTATCTCAAGGCGATGAAGACTCTAGAAGGATCTGGCTGCGACGTTACTGATCTGACGCCAATCTTTGACGCGAGGCCTGTCAGCTTAGAGACGCCAAAGGTCTGGGCATCTCGATCTTTGACAACGCCTGCGGATGACGACGTGTATTACTGTACATCGGGACATTCCATCGACGGTGGCTATGCTGCAACATGTCACCAGTGCAGCGAAGAAAAGTCTGAGGCACTTGAGAAGACTGCGCTTGTGTACTGGATTGTGTTCGCCACGTATCAGGCAAGCAATCCGTTTGTCCACGGCGCGCACTTCAACGGAAGTGGGATTTATAAGTTGGTCAGGTGTGGAAGCCGAGAAGCTGCTATCACTGAGGCATTTTACGCTGCGGGTGTGAACGGCTGGAATGTCGCTTTCAGCTGCGTCACGAGGCTCGACGAGACGTTCGATGAGTGCAGCGGCAGGATTCAAAAGGTGGACCAGCTATGGATGCTTGCTGATAGCGAAGAAGAGGATCAGGAGACCCTTCGCGTCTTCTACTGAGAAGTCGCACAACTACCGGACCGGTTCGGAATGACCGTCTGATTATAGGGAGTATCCGTTTTCCGCCTCCCTGAGCCATTTCCGCTCGGATGGTCAGCTCATGAATCGGAGGTAGCCTCACTTCAACAGCAATGCGATATCGGCCTTCAACATCCGTACCGCCACCAAGACTGCTAGGGTTCTCTGAACCATAGTCGTGGTGCGCCCGGAGACACGAGAAGACCTGCATGCTGCCGCCGAGAGATGCATGCAAATAGGCGCAATACAGAGGTCGTACCACCGCATACGATATCTACGAACTAACGAACACACCGTTTTCCACGCATTGTCGTTCTCCGCACTTTCGCTGTTTCTTGTCATTTCTGTACCGCGCTGTCATCCATCATTTAGATTATTGTCTTGGTCTTTTGTGTGTGCGTAGCATAGGCAGACCAATGGGCGGTGAACACGACTGTCGCCGGCGCTATTCTCGAGATTTCGAGGCTTGGTGCTACCACACTCGAACCTCCTGCGCACATGACTCTCTTCTCTCGTAAAGTGTGTTCCGTTGGCGTTGCGTGTGTTGTATCTGCAGGCTGGAGCATAGGACGGAAAGTCGAGAAGATTTCCGGAAAAGTTTAGACCAACCAGAAGCTACTTAGCAGCTGTCGTTGCAAGAAGATTTGTGGTAGATGGGGACTCGTCGTTTTCTAGGCGCCCTTTTCAGTTTCGGTCATATGCGACGACACGCAGTCACTCGCTAGTCTTACATTGCGCTGGCAGCATAGACAGTACTGCGGGATTAGCGATGATACAAGGAAACGGACCTTGGGTTTCTTTTGGTGTCAGTAGACTAGATCTTTTCTTTACTCTCTTAGTGTTCGAGATTAGGCGGCGTTCGTTAAATGAATGAGATACTCGTTCAACACACTTTCTCGCTTATGTCGGCCGTTTGTCCGCTCCATACCTAAACCTCTCAATTTATACAGTACTGGCTTACAGGACCAAGCAACGCGACTACGTCGAACGAGCTGCGAGCCCGTACGGTCGCGCGTAACTCTTATATTACAAGTCTCGCGGCTTTGTGTCTGCTTCCTGATCGTTCACGGTCGTTGATTCACATTCAGGGTCGAGACCTAAGCCTCAAGGGATTCACAGTGCTGAAGAAGATCACACATCTGACAGCTATCGAGCTTTCAGGGTGTCTATGCTCAGGAACATAGAGGATAACTCGATCAGCTTACTGAATGCTGTAACTGACATCGCATTTATCAACAATGCGAAGTGCAGCGGCAGTATTGAGCACCGTGATATCAAGCCCGCACCACTTGCCCACCTTCTTTACCTAACAGACTCACCGAGCGTCCTCGTCCTGACTTTCCATTCGGACAACCCAGTGCGACAAATAGTGGCAACGTGGGAACTCAGTCCACTGTGATTGCACAAGCCCATTGGAGATGTGCGAATTTCGCTCTTATTTGCAACACATGGGGAAGAGCAGCTGCAGGTGACACGATAAACTCACTTTTGATATCTGGAAGTGACGACAACTAAGTTAGTGTGCATCGCTGCACGCACGGACACGGAAGGCGGCAGTAGCCTCGCAGTCGACCCACCTTAGGAAAACCCGCATCCGCATCCTGGATTATTTGCTCCACACCACAGCACAGTACGCCATGAACGATCAACTCAAAGAGCTTCATAGCGACCTAACGCGCAAGTACAAACGCCATGGCCCCCAGATCGAGCAGAGATGGCGAACACTCAGTCAAGAACAGCGAACAACGGTAATGAGAAATGGATCTCACGAGGGCGCTGTGCTCAAGCATCCTCAAGACACCAGCCTCGAGAATGTCTACAAATTCATTCCCGAGTGGAATATACGCGATATCACTTCGCCATCATCCGAATTCTTCCTCGAAATGCTCAAATTTCGGGCAACTACGCCATTACAGACACAGTACACGAGTGGATTCAATGGCCGACCAGGAGACCATGCGCATATAGTCGACATGATGCAGAGAAAGAACCTTCAGCTCAACAACGCCTCCAAACTCAAGGACTCTTTCTCATTGTTCATCACAGAAGACGGATACGGTCAAGCAGTCAAAATTGCTGCCGGGAAGCGGGCAGAGGTCCTGGCTACTATGAAGCCCGCGATGCAGGCCCAGCTTATCGTGCCACAAGCCGTCGGCGATTTGGTCTTGATGCGACAAATAAACCTACTGCAGCTCCTCAACATCGCCATCGAAGACATTCTGGACATTTCGTCGACTACGCGAACGCAGAAGACGCGCCCGAAGAAGCCTGCGGATAGTGTGGCCGCATTGGCAAAGCTCTCAATCGATGCGCCACAAAAGAAAGTCACCCTTTCAGATCTTATGTATCTCGCTTCAGACCGGATGTCTTCTTGTGAGGATTTTCTCACTCTGATCTCCAACGAGCCTACAGTCCTTGCTCATGAGACGAACTTTCACTTTTTCACTCGGCCAGAACTTATAGCCGATGAGAAAGGACGCGTCCTACCCGTACACACCGACAAATACGTCAGCGGCGCTGTATTCGATGCCGTTCACGACACTGTAAAGACTGCCGCAGTATGGAACTACATATCCCGTCTCCTAGGGATTTGCAAGGACACAACCAATAAGCAATTCCGAGCCACCATCCTGAAGGATTTGTCCACTACCTGTCATACGGAGTACCTCCGTGCTCAGACATGCTTCAGGCGAAGTGTAGCCGTTGGTTTGGGTGGTAGCAAATGGTTCAAGCGGACGACTACGCGCAAAGAAGAGGCCGCGCGCATCTTTCTGAAACGCAGCCCTGAATCCTTGACGGTGGGAAACCCTCAATTGCACTACATGTTGCGATTGTGCCAGGAAGAGACAACCTCGTCTGGAGCCGTGCAGTGGCTTCAGAAGCTCGAGGACTTACATCGCGCCCACCCATTGGAGCAAGAAAAGCTTTCGGAATGGGAGCATGACTCGTTGGCGGATCTTGCCGTCGTTGTGATGTTCATACAGTGTCTGTCTTCGGCGGTGCAATTGCCCGCCGCGAATCACAAGAAGAGCCAGGGGTTTGTGTCTGGCTATATGGCTTTGAACAACGAACTCAGACAGCTCCAGGATGGCGTGGATCTCGGTGACTTTGCCATTCCCATCGACAACCTATTGGAGCCAGGCATGGCCGACGGCGCCCTCACGAAGCTCGATCAGTACCTAGAGGAGGAGGCAGGTACGAAGCTTGGGTTTCTATATCAAGATCTGATCGAAGACTGTATTTCAGCACTTCAGAAACAACATGAACAGCAGCAGGCAAAGTCAAGCGAGCCAAAAGTGGAATATGTTACGCCTACAGCTCCAGAGACCTCCGAGGCACGATTTCAACAGCGCAAACAGAAGGAGAAAACACGACCGACTCAGTCACCAACATACGATATCACACCTCAGACCACCGAAGTCGCCGTAGTTGATGATCAGACCGCTCAACCGAAGCAAAAGGTCGAAGTCAAAGCATCAACCGCTGCCGTGTTCTCGTCACTGCTGTCGAGATCATCGGCGGCTCGTGGATCGGTCCGGTGGGATGCATTCGTCGCTGCCATGACGGAGCTTGGCTTCTCGGTGATCCCAAGGATGGGCTCCATCGTTACATTCGTCCCTCCTGAGGAGATGCAGGTGCAGCGGGATCTGACACTACATCGGCCTCATCAATCAAGCATAGAGGGGCCTCGCTTGCTTGTATACTCCTGTCGGCTGAAGCGAGCCTACGGTTGGGACGAGTCGACATTTGTTGTGGTGTAAAAAGCAAGGACCACCGAATTCACTCCTGATCCACAGAGCATTGTAGCAATGGCGAGCATGCATCTCGGACACGTAGCGAATCATGATCCTGTGTCGATATTGCTTGCATGCAAAGAGAAAGCTTATTGGTTCCTCGTGACTGGTCGCAAGACTCTGGCGACTATTTGGCATGTATGTATGTCGCTCGAGGGTATTGTTACGCGGAAGCAGCCCCCTGGTATGGAAAGATGTCTACGAGTGTGTATGCGCACAAAAAAGAAGATGGCAAAAACATTCAATAGCAGGTATGCGCTAATGGTCACCCACTTAACTACTAATCCGCCGGTCGAAGGCTTAACTTTAAGTGTGGAGAACAGACGGGATCCGGTGTATTCCTTCGCCTGTGGTCGAATGTGCTAAGTCTGATCTGCGTGGTGGTACTTGTAGATTGGGTTTGAAGTTCGTATCCGACGTATCGGACATCGTCATTCGCCACATGAGTCTGTCGGGAGGTCTAATGTATACAATTGCGAAACCCATCCTACTTCATTCCAGCGCCGGAAATTCTCAACATCACAATATCACTGGAGGCTTGGTGGCTTGTGGCTTGTGGCTTGCAGCACACGTGAGGAGGCGCAGTCGTAGCTAGCACAGCTAGCACGAAGACAAGATCTTCAGCCTCCTCCGCTTTGTGATGATTCCAATCCCAGTCAGAAACTACGCTTAGTCAGAGCGAACGTCTCCTTTGTTTAGCTGTCTTTGTCTGAAAGATCAACAGCCACGTTGAACACAACAATGCCACCAAGAGCAGCCCCAGCGCAACCAGCAAATCCAGCGCCTGCAAATCCAGCGCCTGCAAATCCAGCACCAGCAAATCCAGCACTAGCAAATCCAGCACCAGCAAATCTAGCACCAGCAAATCCGCCTCCGCGAGCCTGGTACAGGTCCCCGACGGTAATTGGCTGGACTGCCGTATGCATTGGAGCTGTCTTGGCCGTCGCCCAGTTCGCACCCACCATCATCTCCGCAATCATAGCCATCAAGAGTGATGAACGCGCCGCCGAAGAGCAATGCTTCGATCATCAAGTTAGTTAAGGTCATAGTATTGAGGTTCTGTTTTAACGGCGTACTAGGATCTCAAATGGATTCAATCAAAGCCACTGTGCCGCGATATGAAAGCAGCCGAGAAATACGAGAAGTTGAACCTTACCAAAAGAGCTGAAAAAATGGCTTTGCTACAGCAGCGGTCCGTTGTTGCAGGCGACTTGTTGCCAATAATCACCATTATTTCCGCAACATGCATGGTTGCAAGCTTTACCTCTTACGAGCGGCCTCTTCAGCAATGGATCTGCCAGAGCCGTAGCAGTCAGTTGGCAGCCAAAGGATTGGTGTTCGTTGGATCCCTGGCTGCCGCAATTTGGTATTTCACCTTAGGGGTTTACGTCCGGACCTTCGCTTTCGTTGTAGCAGCAGTTTCTTTGAGTGCTTGCTTGCTCGACATTTACACTCAGCAGGCCTTCCGCTATAGGCGTACGCAGCTTATAGTATTCAGGCTAATGGCGTCTACTGGGACTTGAGCGACTACGGATGGTGGTCTCAGCTTAGGGGTTCCCGCTGCCCTCTTCGTATTCGCTGTTGGCGGATTAGCTGTGTTTGTGGGCTTGGCCGACATGTACCAGAGGAGATCAAGTCATCACACCCGCATGTGGCAGATGTTAATTGTAGGACCTTTGTACGTCGTAACATTGGCTTCAGCAGTCTGCCTCTTCTTGTACTTTACCTGACTCCAGAACATCAAAATGCGACGTTTGACTTCCAGGGTAGAATTTATGCATACTATTACGCAACGTGCGATCGCTCTCCATCCTCCTGCAGATTTTTTTTTATTTAGATCCGGTAATGCTTCATTGGCTGTGTCGTGCAGGTGGCTTGCAGCGCACGTGATGGGGCGATGCCGTACCTAGGTACCGAGCTTTTAAACTTCGCTTCAGCCTCGTCGACGTTCAAATCATTTCAGAAGTCTCATTCTCAATTCAAGACTGCTTCGATCTCCGGTCACAGGCTCTTGACTGGCGCACTGTTCTCACAAAGATACACAGCCACATCGAAGGCAAACACGGCAGCATGTCTGCTAACCCGCCCTCCAAAGCTAATACCCTGATTGACCGGCTGAAATCCGTGACAGTTATGGGGTGGGTTGCGATATCAATCGCAGTCATAGGCTTACCATGGTCCGTCGTCCCCGGCGTCACCGCCATCATCCAAACTATCACAACTAGCAGGGCTGACGATCGCGCTGCAGAAGAACAATGCTTCGAGCACCAGGTCAGTCTCATGATTTGTCTTTATGTAGTCCCTCTCGTAACAGAGCAACAGGATCTCAAATGGGTGCAATCGAAGCCGTTATGCCGCAAGATGAAAGCGGATGGGAAGTACGAGAGAATGGAGCTCGTGAAAAGAGCCAGTAATGCTTTTGCACAACCAATCCCCGAAGATGATTGGGGGGTTCTAGGGGCCTTCGTTGGTGGATTCTTCTATACTATGGTCGTGATGATTATCTGCGGATTTCCAACCATTCTATCCTTTCACTGGTGATGCCGTCACAGTAGCAGGCTGCGAAACAGAGTTGCCTGGGTTGTAGCCAACCGTCCATCCTGGGGTTGGACCGCGGCTTACGGAACACTTGCGTACATTGGCTTTCTGGCTGCTGCGCTTATAGTTATTGGGCTTGAGTCTGAGGAGTGAAACGTCGTGGGGAGGTGAACATCCAAATTCCTGGAGCTGTGGGAGTTTCTCATCATTCGTATGAGGACCTTTGTTCTTCAAATATGTACTATAAGGCATGGACAACATCAGTACCTTTTCCAACACACTCGCCCTCTTGCGATAAGCCCCTGTTGTCTCTCCCGCACCTTTAAGATTCCCGAACACACATCATCACCCTCAAAGCTTCACCCTCACCCAACCATCCAGTCACACAAACAACCCCTTGACCAGGCCCTCAACCGCATCGTACACCTCCCCATTCTCCTGCCCCGTCGCTCTTTTCGTGATGACTGGAATCTGATCCTTGCTCACCTTGTAGTTCCGAAGGTCAATGTCCAGATCCAGGACCTTCACCAGCCCCAAAATCCTGTCTCCAACCTCCGTAGCATCCTTCTTCGCGTCATCACTTGCACTCTCTCCAATAAAGGGCAGCAACCTTGCAACCTGGTCTGCAGCCGCCGGGTCGTTCGCCTTGAGCTTGACGACGTGTCCAAGCGTCAGACAGGATGTGATGCCGTGCGGGATGGAGTAAGGTGAGCCCAGGGCGTAGCCAAGTGCGTGCGAGAGACCTAGGCCGCCTTTGATGTTGTATCCGAGGAAGCCCAGACTGCCGAATGCCGCGAGTTGGAGTTTCGTTATGACGTCTTCGTCTTTGGGGGTTTTCTTGTACGCTTGTAGGTTTGAGAAGAGGGATCCTGCTGCTTGCAGCGCCATCCACCTACACGGCATCTCCGTAGCCGTAGGATGATACAATAGCTCAACCGCATGATCCAACGCGCGCAAGCCAGTACTCATCCACAACCTCTCAGGCGTATGTTTTCCAAATCCGCTGTCGTATATGACGACATTGGGCACCAACTCCCTCGCCCGAACACCGGTCTTCATACCTGTGGAATCGGTGTACCCAGCCATCATGGTGCACTCTGAGGCTGACAGCGTCGTCGGGATAGCGATGTGGAATAACCATTTCCCGCTCTTCTCATGCAGGCGGTAGGATATGGCTTTTGCGCTGTCGATCGGACTCCCACCTCCGATACTCACGACCGTATCTACTGAGCTGTCGTTTTCGACTATTTTGGTGGCCTCGTCGAGCTGGGCAATGGGTGCGTGCTCGCCGATCTTGGAGAATGTGCCTGCGCACTTATCGCCCAGTAACTCCTCCACTTGTTTTACAAGAGGCGTTTTGGTAGCCAGCGAGTTCCCCGTGATAATAAATGCTTTGCTTTTTTCGTTCGGTAGACAATCTAGCAAGTGTTTGCTCACGGATTCAGCGCCGTAGTGGAGGCGTTGCAATTGGGTGGGCTGCCACAGGCCGGTGAGGGGCCGGGTGGTTGCGTCAGTCATTCTGCTTTTGGCGGAGTAGAAGCGGTGGGTGAGAAGAGGTTGTGTAGTGTTCAGGTGGCGGGGTGTGATTCTTGGTGCGGGGAGTGAGTGTGAGGTTGTTGATGCTCTGGTAGTTGATGAGTAAGTCCGGATGCCGGTTCGGAGTGGATTGAGTGATCTGATTTTTACTGAATGGCGGATGAGTCGAATGAGTTGCTGTGGCATATGGTTTGAAGCTCGCAAGTAGAGTCGTGTCTATGTTTGTCTGTCTCTACACGAGTTGAGTAATATTCAGGCTGGCGGTGACGTAACCTTGTGTAGTGCTTCCGAGGTCTACCGCGACTTCTCTTTGGGTGGGGTCACCAGAAAACACATTACAAAGCATCACAGATAGTACGTAGCAGTTTGCGAATTATTTGGTATTGTTTGTAGAGCGGAGATGCTACATGTGTCCCGCGCCTCTTCGCTATGATAGAGTCGTGTTCATGCTCGTACAATTACGTCTTCCAGCACACATTCTTCCTTTCCACCAGAGATGTCGTAACCCTGGCTAAGCCTGCAAGTATATGTACAAGGTATTCGAACACGTGTAGAAAATTATACAAGTCTAGAGACCCACCAGACCGACCGTTACAGAGACCGGATGCAAGACGCCTGCTTTTTCGCGAAATAAGACTAAACGAAGAGAGATGAGAAGATTGCAGAGGTGAAGGAGGTGCGATCGAAAGCGTTTACGGCTTCTTCTCGCCCTCGCCCTCACCAGACTGCTGCTGCTGCTGTTGCTGGTCACCGGAGTTCTGGCTCTCGTTGCGGGCCTTGTGCATCTGGTCGAACAGGCTCAAGCTGGCGTTCTGGAGCTCGTCGGTCTTCTCCTTGATCTCGGCAGCGGTGGCAGTACCCTCACCGGCCTGGCTCTGGGCGATAAACTCGCGCATGCTGGTAATCTTCTCCTTGATCTTCTCGGCCTCAGCCTTGTCGAGGCGGTCCTCGAACTCCTTGAGTGCCTTCTCGGTGTCGTTGACAACGCTGTCAGCACGGTTGGCAGCCTCGATGGCATTCTTGCGCTCCTTGTCCTGCTCAGCGTACTGCTCAGAGTCCTTGACCATGTTTTCAATCTCAGTGTCGGACAGACCGGAACCGGACGCGATGGTGATGGACTGGTCCTTGTTGGTGGACTTGTCCTTGGCGTGAACATGGACAATGGAGTCGGCGTCAATGTCGAATGTGACTTCGACCTGGGGCACACCGCGGTGGGCTGGGGGAATACCGACAAGCTGGAAGTTGCCGAGGAGCTTGTTGTCGCGGACAAGCTCACGCTCACCCTGGTAAACCTTAATCTCGACCGCGCTCTGGAAGTCGGCGGCGGTGGAGAAGACCTGCGACTTCTTGGTGGGGATGGTAGTGTTGCGGTTGATCAAACGTGTGAAAACACCTCCGAGGGTCTCGATACCGAGCGACAGAGGGGTAACGTCGAGGAGGAGAAGGTCGGTGACCTCACCGGCAAGCACGGCACCCTGGATCGCGGCACCGATGGCGACGGCCTCGTCTGGGTTGACAGATTTGGCGGGGTCACGACCGAAAATGCTCTTGACCGACTCCGTGACCTTGGGCATACGGGTCATACCACCAACCAGAATGACCTCTGAGATCTCCTTGGGTTGGAGGTTGGCGTCCTTGAGCGCCTTGCGGACGGGGTCGACAGTTCGGCTAATCAGAGGATCCATCATCTTCTCAAGCTGGGACCGGGTGAGCTTGGTGTTGATGTGCTTGGGGCCAGATGCGTCGGCAGTGATGAAGGGCAAGTTGATGTCGGTCTGCGATGAGGAAGACAGTTCGATCTTGGCCTTCTCAGCGGCCTCACGGATACGCTGGATAGCCATGCGATCGCTGTTCAGGTCAATGCCCTGCTCCTTCTTGAATTGCTGGACGAGATGGCGGACGAGAGTGATGTCGAAATCCTCACCACCGAGATGTGTGTCTCCGTTGGTCGACTTGACCTCAAAGACGCCGGCCTGAATCTCAAGAATAGAGATATCGAATGTACCACCACCGAGATCGTAGACGGCTACCACATTGTCGGTGGCCTTGTCGAGACCGTAGGCGAGAGCGGCAGCAGTAGGCTCGTTGACGACACGGAGGACGTTCAAGCCAGCGATCATACCGGCGTCCTTGGTAGCTTGACGCTGCGAGTCGT
>Ga0265797_10007466_pt1 | contig 14963 bp, 12 predicted proteins | sample P2T30metagenome_FD_192433 | JGI IMG/M metagenome (GOLD analysis project Ga0265797, IMG submission 192433) | Plant litter microbial communities from East Loma Ridge, Irvine, California - P2 T30 | ecosystem: Environmental > Terrestrial > Plant litter > Unclassified | place: USA: California... | reverse complement strand
CCCCTTTGCGGTGGCGCGGACGCTCGTGGCGACCGGCGGCGGCGTCATCGTCTACCCCGAGGGCACGCTCACCCGTGACGACGACCTCTGGCCGATGAGGGGCAAGAGCGGCGCCGTGCGCCTGGCCCTCGACGCCGGCGTGCCGCTCGTGCCCCTCGCGCACTGGGGCAGCCAGGAGCTGCTCGGCCGCTACTCGAAGCGGTTCCGCCCGTTCCCGCGCAAGCGGATCACGATCGCGGTCGGCGACCCCGTCGACCTCGCCGCGTTCCGTGGCCGCAAGCTCGACCAGGCGGAGCTCGCCGAGGCCACCGAGCTGGTCATGGACGCGATCACCCGCCTGCTCGAGGGCGTGCGGGGCGAGACGGCGCCGTGGCGCCACGACGGAGGGGGCCGGAGGCGATGAGCAGGGCCGACAGGATCGCCGACCTGGGCGAGGGCCCGGTGACGACCGAGGCGATCAGCGTCGTCGTGGCCGAGGCGCTGCCGCGTCGCGTCGCCGTGCTCGGCGCGGGCAGCTGGGGCACGACGTTCGCGAAGGTGCTCGCCGAGGGCGGCGCGGACGTGACGCTCTGGGCGCGACGCCCCGAGCTCGCCCGCGAGATCACCGAGGGCAAGCGCAACACGGACTACCTGCCGGGCATCAACCTGCCGCGGTCGCTGCGGGCCGACTCGCGCGTCGAGCGCGTGCTCGAGGGCGCGGAACAGGTCTACGTGTCGGTGCCCAGCCAGACCCTGCGCGCCAACCTCGCGGCCGTCCGCGAGCTCGTGCCCGCGGGCGTGCCCGTGGTGAGCCTCATGAAGGGCGTCGAGAAGGCGACGGGGCTGCGGATGAGCGAGGTGATCGAGCAGGAGCTCGGCGTCGACCCCGACCTCGTCGCCGTCGCGTCAGGGCCGAACCTCGCGCTCGAGATCGCGAAGCGCCAGCCCACCGCGGCCGTCGTCTCGTCGCGCAGCCTCCGGACGGCGACCGAGGTGGCCGCGACCGCCACGAACCCGTACTTCCGGTCCTTCGTCAACACGGACGTCGTGGGCACCGAGTTCGGCGGGGTCCTCAAGAACCTCGTCGCGGTGGCCGTCGGCATCGTCGACGGCGTCGGGTACGGCGAGAACACGAAGGCGTCGATCATCACCCGCGGCCTCGCCGAGATGACCGCGTTCGCGGTCTCGTTCGGCGCGCGGCCCGAGACGCTCGCGGGCCTCGCGGGGCTCGGCGACCTCATCGCCACGTGCGAGTCGCCCCTGTCGCGGAACAACACCGCGGGTCGTCTGCTCGGGCAGGGCTACGCCCTCGGCGACGTCGTGCGGCAGATGGACCAGACGGCCGAGGGGCTGTCCTCGGTGGCGCCGATCCTGCAGCTCGCCCGCGAGCGGGGCGTCGACATGCCCATCGTGACCCAGGTGTCCGAGGTCCTCGCCGGTACGCTGGACCCGCGCTTCATCGCGCCGCACCTCACGGAGACGGGCGAGCCCCAGGGCGAGTGACCGTCGCGGTGCGTCCGTACCGCTGGAAGGCCTGCTCGTGACCACCGCCACCCCCGCCCCGTCGACCGCTCCGGCCGGCACCGGCAAGACCACCCTCGTCGTCCTCTTCGGAGGCCGCTCGAGCGAGCACTCGATCAGCTGCGCGACCGCGGGCGGCGTGCTCGCGGCCCTCGACCGGGACCGCTACGACGTCGTCCCCGTGGGCATCACGCGCGAGGGCGCCCTCACCCTGCAGCCCGACGACCCGTCCGCGTACGCCCTCGACGGCGACGCGCTGCCCGTCGTCGTGGACGACGGCTCCCGCGTGCGCTGGCCCGAGTCCACGACGAGCCGCGAGCTCACCGTCGTCGACCCCGACGGCACCGTCCGCTCGCTGGGCGACGTCGACGTGGTGTTCCCGATCCTGCACGGGCCCCACGGCGAGGACGGCACCGTCCAGGGGCAGCTCGAGCTCGTCGGCCTGCCCTACGTCGGGGCGGGCGTCCTCGCCAGCGCCGTCGGCATGGACAAGCACTTCACGAAGACGGTGCTGCAGCAGGCCGGCCTCGCGGTCGCGCCGTGGCGGACCGTGCGGCGGCGCGACTGGGAGGCCGACCCCGACGCGGTCGCCGCCGACGTCGCCGCCCTCGGCCTGCCCGTCTTCGTCAAGCCCGCGCGCGCCGGCTCGAGCGTCGGCGTCACGCGCGTCGACGACGCCGCCCAGCTCGCGGCGGCCATGGCCACCGGCTTCGCCGAGGACCACCGGGTCCTCGTCGAGGCGGCCGTCGTCGGCCGCGAGCTCGAGTGCGCCGTCCTCGGCGGGCGGGACGGCGGCACCCCCCGCACCTCCGTCGCCGGCGAGATCGTGCTCGACGCCGACACCTTCTACGACTTCGAGTCGAAGTACCTCGGCGGCGCGACCGCACGCCTGGTCTGCCCGGCGCCCCTCACCGACGACGAGCTCGCCGAGATGCAGCGCCAGGCCGCCCTCGCCTTCGAGGCCATCGGCGGCACCGGCCTCTCGCGGGTCGACTTCTTCCTCACCGACTCCGGCTGGGTGGTCAACGAGGTCAACACCATGCCGGGCTTCACGCCCATCTCGATGTTCCCGGCCTGCTGGCTGGCGAGCGGCCTCAGCTACCCGCAGCTGCTCGACGAGCTGGTGGCGCTGGGCCTCGAGACCGAGCGCTGACGCGCGGGGCGGGGCGCGCCTCCGGCCGTCGCGCCCACCGGGCCGTCCACCGACGCACGGGGCAGGGTCAGGACGACGGGGTGGGAGCGCCGTCCGTGCCCTCGAGGGGCACGTCGGTCGCGTCGGTGCACTGCTTGCCGTCCTGCGGCAGGTAGCCGACGGCGCTCGTGAGCTCTTGCGCCACGGTGCCGCTGCTCACCGCGGTGAGGTCGACGACGACCTCGACCCCCGGCGTGCGACCGTAGCTGCGGAGCACGCCCGTGTCGGGGTCGTCCTCGCTCTCGTCGACGAGCCAGTCGACGCCCTGGATCGCGTAGCAGGGAAGATCGCTCACGGCGGGGGACTCGACGCCGCAGCGCAGGATCACGCTCGTCGGGGTGCCCCAGGCTCCGGTCGCCTGCGCGTCGGTGCGGCGGAGTCCGGCGTCGCCGATCGTCTCGGGCAGGTGCACGGTCACCTGCGCGCAGTCGGGCGAGTTCGCCTCGTCCGCAGCCGTCAGCGGCACGGCCGCGGTGCAGCCGGCGAGGGCGGGCAGCACGACCGCGACGAGCGCGAGCGCGGAGGCCGCGGCGCGGCGCGGACGGGTCGGGGTGGTCATCGCGACCAGGCTACCGTCGGGGACATGGACCCCCGCTCGGAACCGCCCGCCCCGCCCGCCCGCGAGACCGTCGACACGGTCGAGGGCGTCGGCGAGCTGGCGACGCTCGCCCGGATCCTGCCGCGGCTGCCCGAGGGCGGGGCCACCTTGCTCGGCCCCGGCGACGACGCCGCCGTCGTGCGCGCCGCCGACGGCCGGTTCGTCGTGACCACCGACCTCATGGTGCACGGCCCCGACTTCCGCCGCGCCTGGAGCACCCCCCACGACCTCGGCTGGAAGGCCGCGGCCTCGAACCTCGCCGACGTCGCCGCGATGGGTGCCCGCCCCACGGCCCTCGTCGTGGCGCTCGCCGTCCCCGGCACGACACCCGTGGCGGACCTCGAGGAGCTCGCCGACGGGCTGCGCGAGGGGTGCGCGGCGATGGCGCCCGGCACCGGCGTGGTCGGCGGCGACCTCTCGGTCTCGGCGACGACGACGATCGCGGTGACGGCCTTCGGCGACCTCGAGGGCCGGAGTCCCGTCACGCGCACCGGGGCCCGCCCCGGCGACGTCGTGGCCGTCTCCGGCGTCCTCGGCCGCAGCGTGCGGGGCCTCGACCTGCTCTTCCGCCTCGCGGTCGACGCGACGGGCCGGCCCGACCCGCTCCTCGCGGCCGGGCTGCGCCGCCGGGACCCCGACGTGCCCTGGCACCTGGCCCCGACGCCTCCGGTCGCCGACGGCCCGCTCGCGGCCGCCGCGGGAGCGACGAGCATGCTCGACCTCTCGGACGGGCTCGCGCTCGACGCCGGGCGGGTGGCCCGCGCCTCCGGCGTCGTCGTCGACCTCGACCCCGGTGCCCTCGGCCCCGACGTGCGGGCGGCGCTCGCCGGGGGAGAGGACCACTCGCTGTTCGCGACGTTCCCCGCGGGCGTGGCCCTGCCCGGCGGCTTCCGCGCCGTCGGCACGGTGCGCCGGGCCGACCCGGAGGGGGCACGCGTGCTCCTCGACGGGCGGGGCCTCGACGAGGCCGGGGGCTGGGACCCCTACCGGGGCTGGTCGGGCGAGGCGGGCTGAACCGGCGCCTCCGGTGCGCCGTCGGCGAGCGCCCACCACAGCGTCGTGTCGCCGTAGGAGCGGGACACGTCGAGGGCCAGCCCCTCGGGCCAGGTCGGCTCGCCGCTGCGCGACGCCCGCTCGACGACGACGAGGGCGTCGGGCGCGAGCAGGGGGACGAGGGCGGCCAGGTCGGCGGCGAGGTCGTCGGCGCCGAGCTCGTACGGCGGGTCGAGGAACACGAGGTCGACGGTCGTCGACGACTGCGCCAGCCAGGAGCGCACCGGCTGCGTCACGACGTCGACGCGCGGTGCCGCGCCCCGCGGCGCCCGGGCGAGCACCGCGTCGGCGTTGCGACGGAGCACCCGCGCCGCGCTCGCGGCGCGCTCCACGAGGACCACGCTCGCCGCGCCCCGGGAGGCCGCCTCGAGCCCGAGCCCGCCCGTCCCGGCGTAGAGGTCCACGACGCGCCGGCCACGGATCTCGTCCCGGGCGTCGAGCGCCGAGAAGAGCGCCTCGCGCACCCTGTCGCTCGTCGGGCGCGTGCCGGACCGGGGGACCGCGAGCTGCAGGTGGTCGGCGAAGCCGGAGATGATGCGGGACACGCCCCCATGCTGCCAGTTCGAGCAACCCGACAACGCGGCGCCCCGCCCGGGGCCCCGCCGTCGTGCGGGTCGCACAAGCCGTTCGACAGGCCCCGGGCGACCGGTCACGATGCGGGCATGGCCACCGTCGACCGTACCGTCCGCCCGTCCTTCACCAAGTCGCTCTTCGCGGGCAGGGTCGCGAGCGAGCTCGCCTTCCCGTGGCCGGCGATGGCGGACGAGGAACGGGCCCGGGTCGACGCGGCGGTGGGGGACCTGCGCGGCGTGCTCGACGCCTACGACCCGTGGCGGGCCGAGCGCGAGGGCTGGGTCGGCGACGACACGGTCCGTGCCCTCGGCGACCTGGGCCTCACGGGGCTCTTCGTCGCCGAGGAGTACGGCGGGCGCGGGCTCTCGCAGACCGGCTACTGCCGGGTCATGGAGGAGTTCGGCCGGGTCGACGGGACGCTGAGCGTCGTCATGGGCGTGCACCAGTCCATCGGCACGAAGCCGATCCACCTGTTCGGGACGGACGACCAGAAGGCCCGCTGGCTGCCCGACCTCGCCGCGGGCCGCAAGCTCGCCGCCTTCGTGCTCACCGAGCCGAACGTGGGGTCGGACGCCTACCAGCTCGAGACGTGGGCGGAACGGCAGTCGGACGGCAGCTGGCTGCTCAACGGCGAGAAGCGCTGGATCGGCAACGGCGACAAGGACGTCCTCACCGTCTTCGCGCGCAGCGACCTCGGCCACGTCGCCCTCGTCGTCGAGAAGGGCGCCGAGGGCCTCTCGACGGGACCACGGTTCGAGACGCTCGGCCTCAAGGGCAACCACCTGCAGCGGGTGCACTTCAAGGACGTCCGCGTGCCGGCCGAGAACCTGCTCGGCGAACCGGGCGACGGCTTCCGCATCGCGATGAACACGCTCAACAACGGGCGCATGTCGATGGGCACGGCCATCTCGGGCGGCATGAAGGAGTTCCTGCGCCTCTCGGTCGAGCACACGGGGCGCCGCCAGCAGTTCGGCCGTCCCCTCGCCGACTTCGGCATGGTCGGCGACAAGCTCGCCTGGACGACGCGCCAGATCTACGGCCTCGAGTCGATGTCGTACCTCACCACCGGCCTCGTCGACCGGGGGGACGCCGACTACGCGCTCGAGTCCGCCATGACGAAGGTCGTCGCGAGCGACGTCGGCTGGCACGCCCTCAACCGCGCCTTCCAGCTGCACGGCGGCACCGCCTACATGGCCGACCACCCGCTGTCGAAGGCGCTCCGCGACTTCAGGATCTTCCCGATCTTCGAGGGCGCCAACGACGTCATGCGCGCCTACGTCGCGCTCAACGGCCTCAAGGCGCTCAGCGAGGAGCTGCCCGACGTCGGGTCGCTCCGACTCGGCCGGCCCGCCGAGGCGATCGGGGTCATCGGGCCCTACGTCGCCGGGCGCGTCCAGCGTCGCCTCGCGCCCGGGCGGCCCGTCGGCGTGCACCCGTCGCTGGCCCGCCACGCCGCCGAGGTCGCCGAGCAGGCGGGGCGCCTCCGCGACCGCGCCGAGGCGGCGCTCCGCAAGCACGGGTCGCGGGTGCAGGAGGCGCAGCTCGTCCAGCGCAGGCTGGCCGACGCCGCGGCCGGCATCACCGCCCAGACGGCCGTGCTGAGCCGGGTGACGCACGCGATCGAGGCCGGTGGTCCCGACGTCGAGGCGGAGCGCCACGTCGCCGTCGGGTTCTGCAAGCAGTCGGCGCGCCAGGTGGCCCGCCACCTGCGCGCCCTCGAGGTCAACGACGACGACCACGTGGCCCGGCTGGCGGAGGCGACCCGCGCCTCCGGCGGGTACCCGTTCTCGCTCTGACGCCGCCGTCGGCGGCGGCCGGTACCGTGGCGGGGTGACCGACGACCCCCTCGACGCCCCGCTCTCGGGCGCCCTCGGCGGTCGCACCGCGCAGGCGTTCCAGAAGGGCTTCGGCCTCGCCACCGTCGGCGACCTGCTGCGGCACCTGCCGCGCAGGTACGCCCGCCGGGGCGAGCTCACGGCCCTCGACCAGCTGCCGCTCGGCGAGTCGGTGACGATCGTCGCGCAGGTGCTCGACGTGCGCGAGCGCACCATGCGCGCCCGTCGCGGGTCCATCCTCGAGGTGCGGATCGGCGACGGGCAGGGGATCCTCACCCTCACCTTCTTCAACCAGGGCTGGCGCGCCCGCGAGCTGCTGCCCGGCGTGCGCGGCATCTTCGCCGGCAAGGTCGGCGACTATCGGGGCGCCCGGCAGCTCGCGCACCCCGACTACGAGCTGTTCGAGGCGTCGCACGAGGCGGTCGCCGACGTGGGCGACGCGTCGGCGCAGGCGTGGGCGAAGCAGCCGATCCCGATCTACCCGGCGACCGCGACCTTCGCCTCGTGGCAGGTGCAGAAGGCCGTCGGGGTGGTGCTCGACACGCTGCCGCCGCTCGACGACCCCGTGCCGGCGGCCGTCCGCGCCGAGCTCGACCTGCTGCCCTTCGGCCGGGCCCTCGAGCTCGTGCACCGCCCCGAGCGCGACGCCGACTGGAAGCGCGCCCGCGAGGCCCTCCGCGTCGAGGAGGCCCTCGTGCTGCAGGTCGCGCTCCTGCAGCAGCGGGCCCGGTCGCGCACGTCGCCCGCGACGCCCCGGCCGACGGCGCCCGGCGGGCTCCTCGCCGCCTTCGACGCCGCCCTGCCGTTCGACCTCACCGACGACCAGGCCCTCGTCGGCGACGAGATCGCCCGGGACCTCGCCGGGGACGCGCCCATGAACCGCCTCGTGCAGGGCGAGGTCGGCTCGGGCAAGACGCTCGTCGCGCTGCGGGCCGTGCTCGCCGTCGCCGAGAGCGGCGGACAGTCCGCCCTGCTCGCGCCGACCGAGGTGCTCGCCGCCCAGCACCTCCGCAGCATCGTGCGGACCCTCGGACCGGAGCTCGCCGCCCGGCTGCGGCCCGTGCTCCTCACCGGCCAGATGGGCGCGGCGGAACGGCGCCGGGCGACCCTCGCCGTCGTCAGCGGGCAGGCCGGGCTCGTCGTGGGCACGCACGCCCTGCTCGGCGACGCCGTCGAGTTCTGGGACCTCGGCCTCGTCGTCGTCGACGAGCAGCACCGCTTCGGCGTCGAGCAGCGCGAGGCCCTCCGCCGCAAGGGCGCGACGCCGCCGCACGTGCTCGTCCTCACGGCCACGCCCATCCCGCGCACGGTCGCCATGACCGTCTTCGGCGACCTCGACGTCTCGACCATCGCCCAGCTGCCCGCCGGGCGGCAGCCGATCGAGTCGTTCGTCGTCGCGCTCGCCGAGCACCCCGGCTGGATCGACAGGGTGTGGCAGCGCTCCGCCGAAGAGATCGGGCGGGGACGCCAGGTCTTCGTCGTCTGCCCCGCCATCGACGACGCGACCGTCGAGGACGCGGCCGCGCCCGACGCGGGCGACGGGGCGGACGCGACCCGCGCCTCCGGCGGTGACGGACCGGAGGCGCCCCGACGCGCCCCCGCGAGCGTCGCCAGCGTCGTCACCGCGCTCCGGGCGCACCCGGCCCTCGCCGGGCGCCGCGTCGAGGTGCTGCACGGCCGGCTGTCGGGCGACGAGAAGGACGCGGTCATGGCCGACGTCGTCGCGGGCGACGTCGACGTCCTCGTCGCGACGACCGTCATCGAGGTCGGCGTCGACGTGCCCAACGCGTCGACGATGGTGGTGCTCGACGCGGACCGCTTCGGGGTGTCGCAGCTGCACCAGCTGCGCGGCCGCGTCGGGCGCGGCGGCCACCCCGGCCTCTGCCTGCTCGTCACGCACGCGGAGCCCGAGAGCCGCGCCCTCGAACGGGTCTCGGCGGTCGCGGCGACCCTCGACGGCTTCGAGCTCGCCCAGGTCGACCTCGAGCTCCGGCGCGAGGGGGACGTCCTCGGCGACCTCCAGTCGGGCGGTCGCTCCCAGCTGCGGCTGCTGCGCGTCGCCACCGACGGCGCCGTCATCGAGCAGGCGCGCGAGCACGCGGCCGACCTCCTCGCCGACGACCCCGCGCTGACGCGGCACCCGGCGCTCGCCGCGGCCCTCGCCCGACGCCTCGACGACTCGGCGCGCGACCACCTCGCGAAGAACTGACCCGGCGGGCGCGCCGCCGGGACGGCCGCGGGGCGCACGCCCCGCACGAGGGCCAGGTCCCGTGGACGTGCGACGGCTAGGGTGACCGCATGACCAGGATCGCCGTCGTTCCCGGGTCGTTCGACCCCGTGACGCTCGGGCACGTCGACGTCGTCGGACGGGCCGCGCACCTCTTCGACGAGGTGCACGTGCTCGTCGTCCACAACCCCGCGAAGACGGCGTTCCTCGACGTCGACGAGCGGGTCCGGCTGCTCGAGGAGTCGTTGCGCGAGGCCGCCGTGCCCGCGTCGGTGCTCGTCGACCGCTGGAGCGACGGCCTGCTCGTCGACTACTGCACCCGCGTCGGCGCGTCCGCCCTGGTGAAGGGCGTCCGCTCGCAGGTGGACCTCGCCTACGAGACGCCCATGGCGTACGTCAACCGGGGCCTCGCCGGCGTCGAGACGGTGTTCCTGCTGCCCGATCCCGCGCACGCCCACGTGTCGAGCTCGCTCGTGCGCCAGGTCGCGGCCCTCGGCGGGGACGTCTCGCCGTACGTGCCCGCGGCCGTCGCCCGACGCCTGGTGCGCGCGTGAGCGCCACCGACGTCCGCCCGGCGGCGGGCGGACCGGCGTCCGGCGGGCCCGCGACGGACGGGCGCGGTCCCGACGTCGAGCGGGTGCAGGAGGCGGCGGGCCACATCGCGCGCGCCGTCGCGACCGTGATCGACGGCAAGGACGGTGCCATCAGCACCGCCCTCACCGTGCTGCTCGCCGAGGGCCACCTGCTCGTCGAGGACGTGCCCGGGGTGGGCAAGACCCAGCTCGCCCGCGCGCTCGCCGCGTCGGTGGACGCCTCCGTGTCGCGGATCCAGTTCACGCCGGACATGCTGCCGAGCGACATCACCGGCGTGTCCGTGTACGACCAGCAGGAACGCCGGTTCGAGTTCCAGCCCGGGCCCGTGTTCGCCAACGTGGTCATCGGCGACGAGATCAACCGTGCCTCGCCGAAGACGCAGTCCGCCCTGCTCGAGAGCCTCGAGGAACGCCAGGTGACGGTCGACGGGACCACGCACCCGCTGCCCTCCCCGTTCCTCGTCGTCGCCACGCAGAACCCCGTCGAGATGGAGGGCACCTACGCCCTGCCGGAGGCGTCGCGCGACCGGTTCATGGCCCGCCTCTCGATCGGCTACCCCGACGCGGAGAGCGAGCTGCGTATGCTGCGGCAGCGCGAGACGGGCAGCCCGCTCGACGCGCTGCGGCCGCTCGTGTCCCTCGACGAGCTGCAGGGCATGATCGCCGCCGTGCGCCGGGTCTACGCCGCGGAGGTCGTCGAGCGCTACGCGGTCGCGATCGTCCAGGCCACCCGCGGCCACGGCGACGTCCGCCTCGGTGCCAGCCCCCGCGCCACCCTGCAGCTGGTCCGGGCGGCGAAGGCGTGGGCGGCGCTCAACGGTCGGCGCTACGTCGTGCCCGACGACGTCGACGTCCTCGCGGGCCCCGTCCTGGCGCACCGCCTCGTCCTCTCGGGCGGGCTGGGCGCGGAGTCCGCCGCCGCGGCCGCCGAGGTCGTCGCCGACGTCGTGCGCTCGACGCGGGTGCCCCTCGGCGACGAGTCGCCCCGGTCCTGACCGTGCCCGCGCGCAGCCTTCCCCGACCGACGCCGCGCGGCGTCGGCGTGCTGCTCGCCGGGGTCGCCCTCGTCGCCCTCGGGCGCCTCGCCGCGCTCACCGTGCTGTCCTTCGTGGGCGTCGCGCTCCTCGCGCTCGTCGTGGGCGTGCTCGTCTCGCTGCTGCTGCGTCCCGTCGACGTCGTCGTCTCCCGCCGGTGGTCCCCGGGGCGCGGCACCGCCGGCCGGCCCCTCGTCGAGACCCTGCGCGTCGCCGCCCCGCGGCGCGGCGCCGGGACCGTCGTGCTCGCCGAGACGCTGCCCTGGGGCGGCGACCCGCCCGCGTCGGTCGTGACGCTGCCCGCGGGCGGCTCCGTCCAGCTGCCCCTGCGCCTCGAGGACGTGCCCCGCGGGCGGCACGCCGTCGGCCCGCTCCGGGTCGACCTCGTCGAGGCCCTGGGCCTGGGGCGTCGCCCCGTGGCCCTCGGCGGCACGACCGAGCTCGTCGTCGTGCCCGAGGGCGACTCCGCCGGCGGCGCGGGCCGCAGCACGCTCGGCGAGGGCGCCCTGCGGCGCCACGAGCACCGCGCCAGTGGCGGCGAGGACGACCCCGTCACCCGGGAGTACCGCCGCGGCGACCCCCTGCGCCGCGTCCACTGGCGGGCCACGGCCCGGCAGGGGGACCTCATGGTGCGCCAGGAGGAACAGCACTCGCCGCCCGTCGTCCGGGTCGTCCTCGCCACCGGGGCGGCCGGTTGGGCCGACCTCCGCGAGGGCGGGCCCGTCGTCGCGAGCGACGCGTTCGAGTGGGCGGTCTCCGTGGTCGCCACCCTCGGGGTGCACCTCGCCCGCACCGGCTCCGCCGTGCGCGTCTCGTCGCTCGACGGCCGCCACCTCGCCGGCCACGAGGGCGACCAGGTGGACGGCCTCCTCGAGGAGCTCGCAGACGTCGGCCTCGACGACGACGGGCCGGTGGGCCCCGCCGCCGCCGGGCGCCAGGAGCCCGTCGTGGTCGTCGTGTCGTCGGCGACGCCGGCGGACCTCGACGCCCTCGCGCGCCTCCGGCCCGCCGGCGTCCGCGGCTCCGCGCTCGTCGTCGACCCGCCCCTCGCGTTCACCGCGACCGGACGCAGCGAGGTGCCGCCCGTGCCGCCCGCCGAGGTCGCGGCGCGCCTCGACGCCGACCGCTGGCGCGTCCACCGCGCCGCGCCCGGCGAGGACCGGGTCGCGGCCCTGCTGGCGGCAGGAGCGTGGCGTGCGCGGGCGTGAGCGTGGCGTGCGCGGGCGTGAGCGCCCGGGCGCGCCCGGACGGGGCCGCGCCGAGCGCCGCACGCGGGCCGGCGCCCCGGCCGTCGACGACCGGCGCGCCGCGGTCGGCGGCGCCCTCGCCACGGCGGCGTCCTGGCTCACCCTCGTCCTCGCGCTCGCCGGGCTCCACCCCGTGCTGCAGGGCGTCGGCTGGTGGGTGGCCGGCGCGGTCGCCGCCGCCGTCGTCCTCGTCACGGGCCTCGTCGTCCGCGCGCTGGGCGCGGGCGCGTGGGTCGCGTGGGGGGCCTCGGCCCTCGTCGGCGTCGGCGTCGTCACGGTCACCACGAGCGGCGGCACCGCCTGGGCGGGCGTCGTGCCGAGCCCCGCGACGCTCGCCCGGCTCGACGGCCTCGCGGACTCCGTCGCCACGACCGTCGTCGAGGGCACGGCCCCCGTCGTCGCGACGTCCGCCGTCGTCGCCCTCGTCGTCGCCGCGACCGTCGTGCTGGCCCTCGTCGGCGACCTCGTGGGCGTCGTGGGGAGGGCGCCCGCCCTGGCCGGCGCGGCCCCGCTCGTCGTGCTCGTCGTGCCGTCGTTCGTGCCCGGGGTCACGACGAGCTGGCCCTGGGTCGTCGCCGCGCTCCTCGCGCACCTCGCCCGGCTCGCCGCCGCCGGGGGCCGCCGCCCGGGACGGTCGACGCTCGCCGTCGCCGTCGCCGCCGTGGCGGTCGCCGGGCTCGTCACCGCGGCCCTGCCGCCGGTCCGCACCCCGGTCGGGGGACCGGGCACGGGCACGGGGCTCGCCACCGGCGTCAACCCGATCGTGGACCTCGGCGACGACCTGCGTCGCGGCGCGCCCGTCACCGTCCTCACGTACCGCAGCACCGACCCCGACGGCCAGTACCTCAAGCTCGTCGACCTCGTCGACTTCTCGGGAGAGCGCTGGAGCCCGGCCGACGTCGAGCCCGACCCCGACGCCTCGCTCGACGCCCTGCCCCCGGCGCCCGGCGTGGCCGAGGGCACCACGCGCCGCGAGGTGACGACCGAGGTCGAGGTGGGCGCGCTGCGGAGCCCGTGGCTGCCGCTGCCCGTGCCCCCCACCGAGGTCACCGGCCTCGACGACGACTGGGTGCCCGTCGAGGACTCGGGCGTGACCGTGCGCAGCGAGCGCGGCGGCACCGCCGGCCTCGAGTACGAGGTGCGCAGCGACCCCGTCGACCCGACGCCGTCCCAGGTCGTCGCGACGCTCGGCGCGGACGAGACGGACATGGGCGCCTGGCTGTCGACCGACGGCGTCCCCGAGGGCGTCGCGGCGCTCGCCGCGGAGGTCACCGCGTCGTCGGCGAACCCGTTCGACGCCGCGGTGGCGCTGCAGGACTTCTTCCGCGAGGGCGACTTCCGGTACTCCGAGGACACCCCCGTCGAACAGGGCTACGACGGCAGCGGGCTCGACGTGCTCGAGACGTTCCTCGAGGTGCGGCGCGGCTACTGCGTGCACTTCGCCTCGGCGATGGCCGTCATGGCGCGGACGCTGGGGATCCCGTCCCGCGTCGCGGTGGGCTTCCTGCCCGGGTCGTCGTCGGGCGTCGGGGAGGACGTCACCTGGTCGGTGTCGAGCGACGACCTGCACACCTGGCCCGAGCTGTGGTTCGACGGGCTGGGCTGGGTGCCCTTCGAGCCGACGGTGGGCCTCGGCGCCCCCCAGGAGTTCCTGCAGGAGACCGGCGTCGAGCCCACCGACGTCCCCTCGCCCGAGGAGTCCGACGCGGCCTCCGAGGGCCCCTCGCAGGAGCCGTCGGCGGCGGCCACGAGCGCCGCCCCCACGGACCCGGCCGACGGGTCGGCGTCCGGGGTGGCGGGCGACGACGCGCCGGGTCCGCCCCTCGGCGGCCTGCTGGCCGTGCTGCTCGTCCTGCTGCTCGCCGCCCCGGCGGTCGTCCGCGGGGTCCGCCGCGGCCGGAGGCTGGGGGCGGCCCCGCCGGGCGTCGCCCTGCCCGCCTGGCGCGAGCTGGTCGACACGGCCGCGGACCTGGGACTGCCCGTGTCGCCGACCGCGACGCCGTCCGCCACGGCCGCGGCGCTCGGGGACGTGCTCGGGCGGTCGCCGGAGGCGCGGGGCGCCCTGACGAGGATCGTCGCGGCCCTGGAGCACGAGCGGTTCGCGGACGCGCTCGACGCGGCGGACGTGGCGGCGGTCCGTGCGGACGCCGGGACCGTCCTCGCCGGGCTGCGGCGTGCGGCGGGGCCCAGGGCCCGCGTGCGGGCCGCCCTGGCGCCGCGGTCGCTCGTCACCGCGACCCGCCGGGGACCGGGGGAGGCGCCTCCGGGCCGCGTCGCGTAGGATGGCTCCTCGTGCCGAAGTTCGAGAAGACGCCCTGGACCGTCACGGTGCACGACCTCGTGCACCGCGCCGGCGAGATGCGCGAGCACCAGCTGGCCGTCGTGCTGCCCGAGGCCATGGGCGAGGGGCTCGTGTCCGTGCCCGCCGGGGCGACGCTCGACGTCGACCTGAGGCTCGAGGGGCTGCACGACGGCATCCTCGTCTCGGCGCAGGTGTCGGGCACCGCCGTCGGCGTGTGCTCGCGGTGCCTCCGCGACGTCGAGGAGCCGGTCGAGGTCGACCTCGCCGAACTTTTCGCGTATTCTGCTGACGAAGCTTTCGACCAGCAGGTTCGCGATGATCACGTGGATCTCGAACCGGTGGTCAGAGATGCAGTGGTCCTGTCACTGCCCTTCCAGCCGGTCTGTCGGCCGGACTGTCCAGGACTCGACCCCGAGACGGGCGAGCGCCTGGACGACGTCACCGACGGCCAGCCCCGCGTGCAGCTCGACCCCCGGTGGTCGGTGCTCGAGGGGTTCCGCGCTGCGACGGACTCTGGAGCTGCCACCGCATCACCTGACACCGACGTGCCCGCCGGTGACGACGACCCAGGTCTCCGCGAGGAGACCGAGAGAGAGAAGAGATAGTCATGGCCGTTCCCAAGAGGAAGCAGTCGCGCGCGAACACGCACGCCCGCCGCTCGCAGTGGAAGGCGACGCCTGTCCAGCTGGTGAAGACCGTCGAGAACGGCAAGGTCACCTACAGCCTCCCGCACCGCGCGAAGGTCGTCGAGGACAGCGCCGGCACGCCCCTGTACATGGAGTACAAGGGCCGCAAGGTCGCCGACGTCT
>Ga0265797_10007465_pt1 | contig 14964 bp, 10 predicted proteins | sample P2T30metagenome_FD_192433 | JGI IMG/M metagenome (GOLD analysis project Ga0265797, IMG submission 192433) | Plant litter microbial communities from East Loma Ridge, Irvine, California - P2 T30 | ecosystem: Environmental > Terrestrial > Plant litter > Unclassified | place: USA: California... | reverse complement strand
GCCGCCGCCAACCGGGCACCCGACGACGAGAGCGGGCACGACCAGACCGCGGACCTCCTCGAGGCGCTGAGACGCCGACGCGGAGAACGCGAGGCCGCCCGGTTCTCCGACGACGACGGGCGCCCGGACCACCAGGCCACCGGGGCGATCCGCGTGATCGACGTCCCCCTGGACGACTTCGGCCTGCCCGAAGGGGCCACCAAACCCACACCCGTGCTGCCCGACCGGTCGACCCGAGGTGACGCCCCGGCGGGTGACGCACCGGTCCAACCCACGGGCATCCGGGGCAGCCGGGGACGTGCTGGCCGACGCGAGATGCCCAGCGCGGCCCAGTCGACGAAGAAGGCGCGGGGGCGCACCTCGATGCCGAGCTGGGACGAGATCGTCTTCGGAGCGCGCACGGACGACGACCCCGCCTGACCTTCCCGGCCCGCCCCGGCGGCCACGATCACCGCCGGTAGGCGCCGAACGTCCTCAGGGGCACGAGCGTCTCGTCGTCGGACCACGATCCGTGGTGACCGACCATGGTTCCCGGAGCACCACCGCGATCTCGTCCGTCGTAGTAGGCGACGCCCCGCCGGGCGGCGACGATCACGTCGCCGATGCGGGGCAGGACCGCCGGGTCCACGGCCCCGAACCAACCGGCGTCGACGGCCTCCGACCGGGTCAACACCCAGGCTCGGTCGCCTTCGGCTGCTCGCCACGCGTCGAGCACCGCACCCCGGCGGCCCTCGTCGGCGTCGGGCTCGAGGTGCAGTTGCAGGCACCGGGGCTCCCCCGCCACGTGCCTCACCCCGTCGACCAGGGCGGGCATGCCCCCGAAGACGATGCGCCTCCGTTCGGCCACGTCGACGATGCCGTGGTCGGCCGTGACGATCACCCCGACGTCGGGCGCGACCGAGGCCTCCAGCCTCCGGACCTCGCCGTCGACGCCTTCGAGGGCGTCGATCCATTCGTCCGATTCCCAGCCGGCACGGTGAGCGATCATGTCGAGCTCGGGGACGTAGAGGTACACCAAGGAGGCGCGGGTCGAGTCGACGAGCGTCGCCGCGGTCTCGAAGCGGTCGGCCACGCTCTCCGCCACGTCGTAGGTGGCGCCCCGGAGTATGGCCTCGGTCAGGCCGGACGAGCGGTAGCGCTTGGGGCCGACGGCGTGGGACTCCACGTCGGTGGCCGTCTCGAACAACGTGGGACGCCGCTGCCACTCGTCGGGCCGCATGCGATCGTCCCACCCCGAGAGCTGCTTCACCACTCGATCGTTCTCGGGGTCGAGGGCCGAGTAGCCGACGAGGCCGTGCTCGCCGGGGAGCGCCCCGGTCGTCAGCGTCGTGAGCGCCGCTGCGGTGGTCGTGGGCCACCCGGACCACAGGCTGCCCTTAACCCCCGACAACGTCCGGGCGTGGCCCCGACGGGCGCCGAGGGCCGCCTGGCCGAGACCGTCCACCAGGACGACCACCGCGGCCCGCGCGGCGGGCAGGCGGAGCGCGTTCGGCTCGCCCCGCAGGGACGCGAGACTCGAGGGCACCACGTCGGCCAGGCTCACGGCCCCTCTGGGGCGCGCCGGTACGATGGAGGACACCGGCCCCAGTCTGGCACAGCGACGATCGGGTGCCCCGTCCACCCCGATCCGTGAGAAGTGCATGACCACCACCGAGAACACGAGCAGCTCCGACCACGGCGAACGCATCGAGGACATCGACGTCTCGCTCGAGATGCAGGGGTCGTTCCTCGAGTACGCGTACTCGGTCATCTACTCCCGAGCGCTGCCCGACGCCCGGGACGGCCTCAAGCCCGTCCAGCGTCGCATCCTCTACCAGATGTCCGAGATGGGCCTCCGGCCCGACCGGGGCCACGTCAAGAGCGCGCGCGTCGTCGGTGAGGTCATGGGCAAGCTCCACCCGCACGGCGACACCGCGATCTACGACGCCATGGTCCGTCAGGCGCAGCCCTTCACCATGCGGGTGCCGCTCATCGACGGGCACGGCAACTTCGGCTCGCTCGACGACGGGCCGGCCGCACCGCGGTACACCGAGGCCCGTCTCGCCGAGGCGTCGCTGGCCATGACCCAGGGACTCGGCGAGGACGTCGTCGACTTCGTCCCCAACTACGACAACCAGTTGATGCAGCCCGAGGTGCTTCCGGCAGCCTTCCCGAACCTGCTCGTGAACGGTGCGAGCGGCATCGCGGTGGGCATGGCGACCAACATGGCGCCCCACAACCTCGTCGAGGTCGTCGGTGCCGCCCGGCACCTGATCGACCACCCCGACGCCAGCCTGGACGACCTGATGGCGTTCGTGCCGGGTCCCGACCTGCCGACCGGCGGCACGATCGCCGGGCTGGCCGGGGTCCGCGACGCCTACGCCACGGGTCGAGGCAGCTTCAAGACCCGGGCGCGGGTCGGCGTCGAGAGCATCACCGCACGGAAGAACGGTCTCGTGGTCACCGAGCTGCCGTACCTCGTGGGGCCCGAGAAGGTGATCGAGAAGATCAAGGACGGGGTGCAGGCGAAGAAGCTCACCGGCATCACGGACGTCACCGACCTGACCGACCACAAGCACGGTCTCCGTCTCGTGATCGGCATCAAGACGGGTTTCAGCCCCGAGGCGGTCCTCGAGCAGCTCTATCGCTACACCCCGCTCGAAGACGGCTTCAGCATCAACAACGTCGCCCTGGTCGAGGGGCAGCCGCGGACCCTCGGCCTGAAGGAGATGCTCGAGGTCTACGTCGCGCACCGCCTCTCGGTCGTCACACGTCGCAGCCGCTACCGGCTGGCCAAGAAGGAGGACCGCCTCCATCTCGTCGAGGGCCTCCTCGTCGCCATCGTCGACATCGACGAGGTCATCCAGGTGATCCGGACGAGCGACGACACGCCTGCCGCCCGGGCACGCCTGCGGGAGGTCTTCGACCTCAGCGAGATCCAGGCCGAGTACATCCTCGACCTGCAGCTGCGCCGACTCACCAAGTTCAGCCGCATCGAACTCGAAGCCGAGCGCGACGAGCTGCTCGCGGCCATCGCCGACCTCAAGGACCTCCTGGCCGACCCCGCCCGCCTCCGGGCCCTCGTCTCGAGCGAACTCGCCGACATCGCCGAGCAGTTCGGCACGCCGCGTCGGACCCTGCTCACGGAGGCCAAGGCGAGCGTCGCGACGACCGGTCGCGGCAGCAGGTCGGCCCCGGTGCTCGAGATCGCCGACACCCCGACCCGGGTGTTCCTCTCGACGACGGGCCGCGTCCTGCGGGTGGACCACCTCGACCCCGACTCCGCGGCCCCCACTCCCCCGACCCGGCGCACGAAGCACGACGCCGTCCTCTCGTCGATCGACACGACGACGCGGACCGAGATCGGCGCCGTGACGAACCTCGGCCGCCTCGTCCGGTTCACCCCCGTCGACCTCCCGTCCGTGCCGCCCACGTCCGTCCAGCTGGGTGCGGGGGTGCCCATCCGGGACTACATCGGCGTGGTCGACAAGAAGGAGCGCGTGCTCGGGCTCGTCTCGCTGACCGCCGACCGGAGCATCGCGCTCGGCACGGCCCGCGGGGTCGTCAAACGGGTCGCGACCGGCCAGTACCCCGCCCGACCCGACTTCCCGGTCATCACGCTGAAGAAGGGCGACCAGGTCGTCGGCGTCGCCCAAGGGGTCGACGAGGACGAACTCGTCTTCGTCACGTCCGCCACGCAGCTGCTCCGGTTCACCGCCTCCGCGGTCCGACCGCAGGGGCCCGCGGGCGGCGGGGTGGCCGGCATCAACCTTCCGGACGACGCGACCGTGATCTTCTTCGGTGCCGTGCCCGCGGGCCGCGAGGCCGTCGTCGCGACGGTCTCGTCGAGCAGCTCGACGATCGCCGGCACCGACCCCGGACGTGCCAAGCTCAGCGCGTTCGACGAGTACCCGGGCAAGGGGCGTGCCACGGGCGGCGTCCGGTCCCATTCTTTGCTGAAGGGCGAGGACGCCCTGTCGCTGGCCTGGGTCGGCCCGGCTCCCGCTCAGGCGGTCGGGTCGGACGGTTCGGTCCGCACTCTGCCCGCCGAGCTCTCACGCCGTGACGGATCGGGCACGCCCCTGGACGCGCCCGTGGGCTCGGTCGGCGCCTCGGTGGCGCACATCGCCGATTCGGCCACCGGCCTCGAGGCAGGTGCCGAACCGGTCGAGTGACCCCTCGACGGAGCGACCGAGGCGGCGTCCTCGACGTCGAGGAAGGGCGTCCTCGTTCTCGGTGACGGCCTGCTCAGGACTCAGACGTCGATGCGGTCCCGGCTGAGACCGGCGCCGTCGATGATGAACTCCTTGCGAGGAGCCACGTCGTTGCCCATCAGCAGTTCGAAGACGCGGGCGGCGTTCTCGGCGTCGTCGACCTTGACCCGCCGCAGCATGCGGTTCTGGCGTTCCATCGTCGTGGTGCGGAGCTGTTCGGCGTCCATCTCGCCGAGTCCCTTGTACCGCTGGATGGGGTCCTGGAACTTCTTGTTCGTGCGTTTGAGCCCCGCGAGGACACCGTGCAGCTCTTTCTCGGAGTACGTGTAGATCGTCTCGTTCGGCTTGCTGCCGGGGTGCATCACGACCACGCGGTGCAGAGGGGGGACGGCTGCGAAGACGCGACCGGCCTCGATCATCGGTCTCATGTACCGGAAGAACAGCGTGAGCAGCAGCGTCCGGATGTGGGCACCGTCCACGTCGGCGTCGCTCATGATGATGACCTTGCCGTAGCGGGCCGCCTCGAGATCGAAGGACCGTCCGGACCCGGCTCCCAGCACCTGGATGATGGAGGCGCACTCGAGGTTCGAGAGCATGTCGCTGACGGAGGCCTTCTGCACGTTGAGGATCTTGCCGCGGATGGGCAGGAGTGCCTGGAACTCGCTGTTCCGGGCGACCTTGGCCGTGCCCAGCGCGGAGTCCCCTTCGACGATGAACAGCTCGCTGTTCGCCACGTCGTTCGACCGGCAGTCGACCAGTTTGGCCGGCAGGGTCGAGTTCTCCAGGGCGTTCTTGCGACGCTGGGTCTCTTTGTGCGCCCGTGCGGCGATGCGGGTCTTCATCTCGGCGACGACCTTGTCGAGCACGAGGGCGGTCTGCGCCTTGTCTTCTCGCCGGGTCGACGTGAACAACGCGCCCAGCTCGTTCGCCACGACGTTCGCGACGATCGCGCGGACGGCCGGCGTGCCCAGGATCTCTTTCGTCTGGCCCTCGAATTGTGGCTCGGGCAGGCGCACCGTGAGGACCGCCGTCAGACCGGCCAGGACGTCGTCCTTCTCGATCTTGTCGGTGCCCACCTTGAGGCGACGGGCGTTGACCTCGACCTGCTGCCGCACGAACTTGAGCAGCCCGGCCTCGAAGCCGGTCTGGTGCGATCCGCCCTTCGGCGTCGCGATGATGTTGACGTAGCTGCGGAAGACCGTCTCGTACCCTCCGCCCCAGCGCAAGGCGATGTCGACGTCGCACTGCCGTTCGAGTTCGGTGGCGATCATGGCACCACCGTCGGTGAGCACGGGCACCGTCTCGGTGTAGGTGCCCGACCCGGTCAGACGCCACGTGTCGGTCACGGCGGTGTCGGGGGCGAGGAACTCGACGTATTCGCTGATGCCTCCGTCGAAGCGGAAGGTGCTCTCGAGGGGGAAGCCGCCGTCCGTGAGCGAACCCACGCGTTCGTCGCGCAGGGTCAGCGTCAGCCCCGGGATGAGGAAGGCCGTCTGCCGGGCCCTCGCCGACAGTTCGTCCGTCTGGAACGAGGCCCCTCGGGTGAAGATCTGGCGATCGGCCCAGTAACGCACCCGCGTGCCGGTGACGCCGCGCTTGGTCTTGCCCACTTCTCGGAGCACGCTGCCGGACACGAAGGGAGTGAACGGTGAATCGGGGGTGGGTTCGTCGACGTCCTCGAAGGTGCCGGGTTCACCGCGTCGGAACGACATGGCGTACGTCTTGCCGCCCCGGTCGACCTCGACGTCGAGCCTCTCGGACAGTGCGTTGACGACGGAGGCGCCGACGCCGTGGAGGCCGCCGGACGACGTGTAGGACCCGCCGCCGAACTTTCCGCCGGCGTGCAGCTTCGTGAACACGACCTCGACACCGCTCAGACCCGTCTTGGGTTCGATGTCGACGGGCACCCCGCGTCCGCTGTCGCGGACCTCGACGCTGTCGTCGGGGTGCAGCACGACGTCGATGGTGTCGCCGTGCCCGCCCAGGGCCTCGTCGACCGAGTTGTCGATGATCTCCCACAGACAGTGCATCAGGCCCCGGGAGTCGGTCGACCCGATGTACATGCCGGGGCGTTTGCGCACGGCCTCGAGGCCTTCGAGCACCGAGAGGTGCCGAGCCGAGTAGTCGGAGGCGGGGGCGGACGAGGTGGGGGGCATTGTTCTCCTGAGGGGCCCGCCGCCATCTCTCGACGACGGGAATGCGGGGAGGCGGTGACCGCGTTACAGCCTACCGAGGGCCGCCGACACGGCAGTCCCGACACTCGACCGGCCCCTCGCCGCTACGCGATGAGCGAAATCCGGTGCCGATGGCACGCGATACCGACGTCGGCGTGTTTTGATGAGTGTCTCACCCACCGCACCACCGTCAGGAGGAGCATCACATGACTCAGATGGCCACCGACCAGACCGCCGTCGACGAGCTCGGCTCCCGTTACCAGTTGAGCGCCGCGGACCGCTGCGACAGCTGCGGAGCCCAGGCCTACATCCGCGCGACCATGGCCACCGGCGAACTGCTCTTCTGCGCCCACCACGGCGCGAAGTTCAAGGAGAAGCTGCAGCCCACCGCCATCGAGTGGCTCGACGAGAGTTCGAAGCTCCTCGCCCACTGAGACGCCGCGCCTCCCCGGACCACAGCCCGGGCCGGCGGTACGACGAAGGCCCCGCATCCGATCGATGCGGGGCCTTCGTCGTGTCTGCGGACCGACGTCGTCACATGGCCTTGAACGAACGCTCGAGGTTGTCGGCGATGACCTTCTGCGACGCGGCGGCGTACTCGTCGAGCTTCGCGTGCCCGGGGCCTGCCGAGTAGGAGATCATCCGGCGGCTCAGGGCGACGCGGAGCACCCGGTCGGCGAGGGCGGGGTTGAGCGGCAGGACCGGGCCCTTCAGCTGCGTGCCGAAAGATACCCCGCGTCGGACGCCCTCGCGCCCGTCACCGTTCCCGCCTCCGTGGACGACGGTCCCGAAGGCCTCCGCGTCCACGCCGAGTTCGAGATGCGCGGCATGATCCTCGAAACCGAAGAGGGTGACCTCGTCGCCCTGGTAGTCGGTCGTCACCTGCAGGTAGTTCGTCCGTCGCGGAGCCCCGCGGCGGACCACGGCGTCGAAGAAACCGACTCCCTCGACCGTCGCCCCGTCGACGTCCTCGACGCCCCGACTGAGGAGCTCGAGACCGCCCCCCACCGCCACGACCGGCACACCGGACGCCGCGAACGACTCGAGCGCCGGCGCGAGGCGGCGAGCGTCGGCGGCGACGGCTCGCACGCCGGACAGGGGGCCGTGCCCCACGACGACCACGTCGGCGACGGTCGGCACGTCGTCGCCCACGCGGTACTCGAGCACGCGGCTGTCGATCCCGGCTCGGTGCGCGCGCACCGAGAGCGACGTCACGTTGCCCCGATCGCCGCTCACACCGAGCTCTTCCGGGTAGAGGTGGACGATTCGGAGGACGTCGTCGCTCACGCGGTCTTCTCCAGGTCGGGGTGGCCGAGGATGCGACGGGCCAGCATCATCTGCTCGTAGTTCGTCACGAAGTGCTTCGTCTTGTCGCTCGGGGACGGAAGGGCTCGCATCAGACGGATGGCCTTCGAGATGTCTTCTTCGATCACGTGGACCGGGATGCCCTCGTGCTCGAGCCTCAAGGCCAACTGCCAGGCCTTAGCGCCGGCGAGGACGTCGACGTGGTCGAGGTGCGAGAAGTCGATGTCGTAGATCCACGAGATGTCGGGCGTGCCCTCGTCGATGGCCAACATGACCTGCTCGACGCCCTGCGGGAGTGCGTCGAGGTTCATCTGGAGGCTCGCCGCGTTCTTGAACATGATGAACTCGGCTTCGTCGGCGCCGAGGGACATGCGCTCACCACGGCCGTAGGCCGGCTTCATGCTCTCGAACGCCCGCCGGACGGCGGCCGGGTCGACCGGGTGCCCCAGGACGACCGAGGCCGTCTGGAGCGCCGCTGCCGCGTCGACCGCGTAGTGGAGACCACGGGCCGGCAGCCGGACGTCGATCGGAGTGCCCGAGACCGTGATGGTGGCACCCGTGCCCGTGAGCGCGGTCACCTCGGTCTCCGCGGTCAACGAGGAGTCGGTCTCACGGCTGAAGTCGTGCGCGTTCTGCAGGCCGTTGGGCGACGCGGAGACGACCTCGGACGACGCGCCGAACCGGGTCACCGTCTGGCGACCGATCGGCTGGTAGGGGCCGAGGTGCTGGTCGTCGCGGTTCGTGACGACCGCGACCGTCGCCTCGGCGGCGGTGTCGGTCATCATCGTGCCGACCCGCTCGGTCTCGAAGAACCGGTACAACTGGTCGACCTGCACGTTGAGCATGAGGACCGTGGAGGGGTGCAGGGACTTCGTCAACTCGACCGCGAAGGCCTCGTCGACCTCGATCACGCCGATGTCGTCACGGACGCGACCGAAGGGCGTCACCTCACGGAGGAAGGCCGACGCGATGCCCTGCGGGAGGTTGGCACCCGTGGGGTTCGTGAACACCTTCAACCCGTGGGCACGAAGCGTCTCGGTGAGCATCATCGTGGTCGTCGACTTGCCGTTCGACCCGAGCACGAACACGACGCCGCGATCGAACTGGGACGACACATGGGTGAGGAAGTCGGGCGCGAGCTTCAGGACCGTCTGCCCCGGGTACGCCGACCCGCCACCACGCAACCGGGCGACCGCCCGGACGAGACGGCCGGCCAGCACGGGGACCAGGTAACGCACGGGCCTACTCGAGGTAGTCGCGGAGCGACTGTGAACGCGACGGGTGGCGGAGTTTCGCCATCGTCTTGGACTCGATCTGGCGGATGCGCTCGCGCGTCACGCCGAACGTGTCACCGATCTGGTCGAGGGTCTTCGGCATGCCGTCACCGAGCCCGAAGCGCATGCGGATGACACCGGCCTCGCGCTCGGACAGGCTGTCGAGCAGCGATTCGAGCTGTTTCTGCAGCATCGTGAACCCGACGGCGTCGGCCGGCACGACGGCCTCGGTGTCCTCGATGAGGTCGCCGAACTCGCTGTCGCCGTCCTCACCCAGGGGCGTGTGGAGCGAGATGGGCTCGCGGCCGTACTTCTGGACCTCGACGACCTTCTCGGGCGTCATGTCGAGTTCACGCGAGAGCTCTTCGGGCGTGGGCTCGCGTCCCAGGTCTTGCAGCATCTGACGCTGGACACGGGCGAGCTTGTTGATGACCTCGACCATGTGCACCGGGATGCGGATGGTGCGAGCCTGGTCCGCCATGGCCCGCGTGATGGCCTGACGGATCCACCAGGTGGCGTAGGTGGAGAACTTGAAGCCCTTGGTGTAGTCGAACTTCTCGACGGCGCGGATCAGGCCGAGGTTTCCCTCTTGGATCAGGTCGAGGAACTGCATGCCACGGCCCGTGTAACGCTTGGCGAGGCTGACCACGAGTCGGAGGTTGGCACCGAGCAGGTGGCTCTTGGCCCGCTGACCGTCGCGCGACACCCAGCGCAGCTCACGCTCGAGCTCGCGGCTCAGGCCGGTGCTGTTCGCGAGCTTGTCGTCGGCGAAGAGACCCGCCTCGATCCGCATGGCGAGCTCGACCTCTTCGGCCGCGTTCAACAGGGCGACCTTGCCGATCTGCTTCAGGTAGTCCTTGACGGGGTCGGCCGTCGCACCCGTGATCGTCGTCGAGTAGACGGGCATCTCGTCGTCGTCGTCCTGCGAGATGACGAGCGCGCCGGTGGGGAGGATCTCGGGGACGGGCTTGGCGCCCTCGCCGTCCGCGTCGTCGGCGGCAGCCGGGTCGACCGCGGCCTCGGCGTCGACCTCGTCGTCGGCGGGTTCGGCTGCGGCGGCCTTCTTGGCCGCGGCGGTCTTGGCCGGAGCCTTCGTCGCCGCCTTCTTGGCGGGAGCCCTCTTGGCCGGCGCCTTCTTGGCGGGAGGAGCCGTGGTCTCGGCCTCGACGGCCGTGTCGTCGGTCACGGCCTCGTCGGGGGCCGTGGTCGCCTTGCTTCGTGTAGCCATGCGAACACCTTTCAGTTCTCGGTACGTTCCGGACCGGACGCGATCGTCGCGTTCACGTGCGCCGGTGGGGACGTCGACCGGCACTGGGCGTCGGCCGAATTCGGGCAGTACTAGGACCCATGTCAAGTCCTCGATCGAAAGCGCGTCGACTGTGCCGACTCGTGAACTCGATCGATGGACATGAACGGGTCCGTATCCCATTATTGCACGTCCGGCCGGTGCCGGGCGACACGGGCGACGTCAGGCGTGTGGGTCCCGTCGGGGCCGGTTGCGCGCGGCCTGCCATCTCCTGTTCAGGGCAACCCAGAGGGGCGCCACCTCTATTCCTTCCTCGAGCCGAAGGCCACGACGGGTGCGTCGGCGCTCGACGAGCAAGGCCACCACGCCACCGCCGACGACCACGTACTGGACGAGCAGGGCGATGCGGAACGACTCGAAGGCGAAGAGGTCGCTCGGTTGCCCCGAGGCGACGCGGGCCGCGTCGAGTCGGTCGAGGACGACGCCGATCAGGAACATCATGACGAAGCTCGCCAGGAAGCCGCCGACGTTGACCACGCCGTTGGCCACCCCCAGACTGCGGAGCGGGTTGAACGTCCGCGCGAAGTCGAAGCCGATCAAGGAGCCCGGACCGCCCACCCCGAGGACGACGACCAGCACGTACGCGAGCCAGTGCGGAGGCGTCCCGGGCCACGCCAGCAACGTCGTCCAGACGACGGCCAGCACCGTGACGATGCCGAGGACGAGATTGGACCGTCGCATCGGGTAGCGCGCGACCAGCACGCCGAGGATCGGCCCCGCCACGACACCCGACACCACGAGCAGCGAGAGCATGCCCGAGGCCTCGCCGGTCGAGAAGCCGAGGCCGCCCACGAGCAGCGGAACGCCCCACAGCAGGCTGAAGACCGTGCCCGACGACTGTGTCACGAAGTGCGACCAGAACCCCAGCCGGGTCCCCGGACGACGGACGCTCTGCCCGAGCTGTCGGCCCGCGTCGGCCCAGCTGAGGACCGATTCGGAGCGGATGCGGCCGGCCGGGGACTCCTTGACCACCAGCAGGACGACCACGGCGGCCACGACCGAGAGGGACGCCGCGCTGAGGAAGGCCGGACCCCACCCCGCCCCGTGCAGCACGATCGAGAGCGGCACGGCCGACAGCACCTGGCCGATCTGTCCGACGTTGCCGGTCCATTGCGACACCTGCGGAAGGATCGGCCCGCGGAACCACGAAGGCAGAAGACGGATCACCGAGATGAAGGTCATCGCGTCGCCGGCGCCCACGAGCACGCGGCCCGCGACGGCCACGCCGATGGTCGGCGGCGAGAGCGCCACGACGAGTTGGCCCGCGGCCAACAGGACGGCACCGGCGACGATGAGTCTCTTGGGCCCGACCCGGTCGAGCAGGACGCCGACCGGGATCTGCAGCCCGGCGTAGACGACGAGCTGCACGACGGCCAGGGTCGACAGCGTCGAGGCCGAGACGCCGAAGAGGTGCTGCGCCTCGACACCCGAGACCCCGAGCGACGACCGCTGCAGGACGGCGACGACGTAGGCGAACACGGCGGCGCCCCAGACGAGCCAGGCACGCGCGGAGTTCACCCCGCGACCCTAGCCGACCGGGGGCTGGCCGCCGGCCCGCGCCTCCTGCGCTCCCGGATCGGAACGGACCCGGGAGGCGCGGCGTCGGTCAGGAGCGGTCGTCGCCCTCGCCGTCCACCCGCCGGGTGGCGAGGAACTTCTCGAGTTCGGCCGCGAGGGCGTCGGCCGAGGGCACCTGGCCGTCCTGGTCGGTCAGCGGGGAGGGCAGGGGGTTGCCCTGCATGTAGGTGTCGTGACGTTCCTCGAGGGTGGCCACCAGGCGGGAGAGCTCGTGGTTGCCCGCGACCTGTTCGTCGACCTTGACCATGAAGTCGCGGCCCTCTTCGCGGAGGCGGTCGGTCGGGAAGATCAGACCCGTCGCAGCGCTGATGCTCGACAACGCCGCCACCGCGGCGTCGGGGAACTCCGTGTCGGCCAGGTAGTGCGGCACGAGCAGGACGAACCCCGCCGTGGGGTGCCCGGTCTCGCCGAGGCGGTGCTCGACGAGGTGCAACGCGTTGGCAGGGGCCTGGGTGACGGGCTTCCACACCGACATGGCCTCGACCAGGTCGGAGCGGTTGCCGCTCACCGTCACCCCGATCGGACGCGTGTGGGGCACGGGCATGGGGATGGAGTGCACCCACGTCGTGGTCGAGACGCGGTAGCGCTCGACGAGCTGCACGACGGCCGCGGTGAAGCGCTGCCACTGGAAGTCGGGTTCGAACCCCGCGAGGAGGAGGAACCGTTGACCGAGGTCGTCGTGGACGAGGTAGAGCGACAGGGTCGAGGGCTCGATCTCGGAGATGTGGTCCTGGTCGAAGGTGAAGGTCGGGCGACGGGCCCGGTAGTCGAGGAGCTCGTCGGCGTCGAAGGTCGCCACGAGGGTGTGGTCGAGGGTGTCGAGGACGTACTCCGCCAGCTGGCTCACCGCCGAGCCCGCGTCGGCGAACCCGGTCAGGCCGGCGACGAGCGGCAGGCCTTCGGGCACGTCGTCGGCGTCGGGTGTGATGTCGTAGAGGGCTGCGGGGTCGTGCATGGTCTCCATGCTAGGCACCGGGCGTCGACGGAAGGTGCCCCGACCACGTGCCGAGAGCGAACACCACGGTCGATACGATGGGCCGATGACCGTCGCCACGCTCTCCGTCCTGCCGTCCGATCCGATCGCCGCCGAGGCCGACGTCCTCGTCGTCGGCGTCGTGAAGGGGGCCGACGGCCCCGAACCGACCCTCGAGGTCCCGGGGCTCGCCGAGTCGTTCGCCGCCTTGGGTGTGACCGGCGCCCGGGACGAACTCGTCAAGGTCCCCGCGGCCGGCGTCACCGCCTCGATCGTGGCCCTGGTCGGCCTGGGTGACTCCGTCACGGCCGAGAGCCTCCGCTACGCCGCGGGGTCGGCCGTCCGTCAACTCACCGCGGTCGACCGGGTCGTCCTGGCCCTGCCCGTGGGAGACACCGCCGGCGCCCTGGCCGCGCTCGAAGGCGCCGCGATCGCGTCGTACGAGTTCGACGCCTTCCGCCACTCCTCGGCGTCCGACACCCGTCGACACGCCCGTGACATCGCCCTGGCGACGTCGGCCGACGTCCAGGACTCCGCCCTCGAGCGCGCGGCCGTGGTGGCCGAGGCCGTGCACACCGTCCGCGACCTGGCCACGACTCCCCCGCAGCAGATGTACCCCCAGGCACTCGCCGACTTCGCCGTGGCGCATGCCGCGGACGACGCCCTCTCGGTCACCGTCCTCGACGAGGACGGTCTCCGCGACGGCGGGTACGGGGGCATCCTCGGCGTCGGCCAGGGGTCGAGTCGTGGACCCCGGCTGGTCAAGGTCGAGTACTCCCCCGCCGGGGCAGCGAAGCACCTGGCCCTGGTCGGCAAGGGCATCACGTACGACACGGGCGGACTGTCGCTGAAGCCCGCCGCGAGCATGCTCGGCATGAAGGACGACATGACGGGTGCCGCGACGGTCCTCGCCGTGACGGTCGCCGTGGCGAAGCTGCGGCTGCCCGTTCGACTGACCGCCTGGCTCTGCATCGCCGAGAACATGCCGAGCGGCACGGCGATCCGACCCGACGACGTCCTCACCATCAAGGGCGGCACCACCGTCGAGGTGACGAACACCGACGCCGAGGGCCGTCTGGTCATGGCGGACGGCCTGGTCGCGGCGAGCGACGAGCAGCCCGACGCCATCGTCGACGTGGCCACCCTCACGGGCGCCCAGGTCGTCGCCCTCGGCATGCGCTACGTCGGCGTCATGGGCAACGACGACCTCGCGTCCGAGATCGTGTCGCTCGCCGACGCGGCGGGCGAGACGTTCTGGCGCATGCCGCTCGCCGCCGAACTTCGGGCGCGCCTGAACTCCGACGTGGCCGACCTCGTGAACGCGACCCCGGGCAACACGGCGGCCGGCATGCTGCTGGCCGGCGTCTTCCTCAACGAGTTCGTCGGGTCGCGCGAGGGAACGTCGACGCCGATCCCCTGGGCGCACCTCGACATCGCGGGGCCGTCGAACAACAAGGGCGGCGGTTACGGCTACACGGCCAAGGGCTCGACGGGTGTGACCGTCCGCACCCTGATCGAGCTGGCCGACAAGTTTTCCGCTGCGTAGTAGGGTCGTGGGGGCGGGAGAAACCCGCTGAGATCGGTCCCCCGAGGGCATCCGCCGACGTGCGTCACGACGACGCCGCCGAACGGTGCGGTCGGTTCGGGGACGGGCGTCGTCGCCACCGCGACGGCCCCGCCTCGGCGTCGGGGTTCCGCGGACGCACGAGGGAGTTGCTGGGTGTCGGAACAGAATTTTGACCTGGTGGTGCTCGGTGGCGGGAGCGGCGGATACGCCGCAGCGCTGCGAGCGAGCGAGTTGGGCCTGAGCGTCGCACTCGTCGAGAAGGACAAGGTCGGGGGCACGTGCCTCCACCGAGGCTGCATCCCCACCAAGGCGCTGTTGCACTCGGCCGAGGTGGCCGACGTGTCGCGCGAATCCGCCAAGTACGGCGTCAACACCGATTTCCACGGCATCGACATCGCCGCCGTGACCTCGTACCGCGAGGGCATCGTTGCCAGCAAGTACAAGGGTCTCCAGGGGCTCGTCAAGGCCCGGGGCATCACGACCGTCGAGGGTGAGGGCAAGCTCACGTCGCCCTCGACCGTCCAGGTCGGCGAGACCACGCTCAAGGCCAAGAACGTCGTGCTCGCGACGGGTTCGTACTCGCGGAGCCTCCCC
>Ga0265797_10007464_pt1 | contig 14965 bp, 25 predicted proteins | sample P2T30metagenome_FD_192433 | JGI IMG/M metagenome (GOLD analysis project Ga0265797, IMG submission 192433) | Plant litter microbial communities from East Loma Ridge, Irvine, California - P2 T30 | ecosystem: Environmental > Terrestrial > Plant litter > Unclassified | place: USA: California... | reverse complement strand
AGGCGGCTGCACTGGCCTGTTAAGGGATAGCGAGCTATTCCAGCCGCGGAACACCTCATCTTTGGTAAGTGGCTTCTTGCGGTTTTCCTTCGACTTTTGTTTTACAGCCTTTGCCTCCTCGGGCAGCAGAGTGCCTACGGCAGACCTGTACTTAGTTGACGGGTGCGCCTTCTGCTTGATTTGCACCTGGCGGTGCTCTGCCTGTAATTCACGCAGCAAAGCGTTCGGCGTCGTTATATCGGCTACCAACAATGCTTCAATGTCCTTTTTCTTGTAGGCGGCTTTTTTGGCAGCCATGTAGCGAGGCAAGCCCAACTTTATGACTCTCTGCAATCTGACGTTCAAAACCTGTGCCGTGTAGCTCAGGCTTATCAGATCCTCCCCATCATTGTCCCGAAACCAGATGCTCATAAATTCCTCCTCTTGGCGTCAAACCCTCGCAAAGCGAGGCGTTCCCGGTGGTCCTTGATTTACCTTGATAACTTCCTACTATCTTTGAGGTACCTTGAAAAACCTTGATACACCTTGATGTCTACACCATTGCCCTGCGAAACATCTCCATAGCAGCACCCGTCTTCTCTTTGAGGACTGCATACCAGGCGCCCGTATTGGCCGTCTGCGCACGAAATCTCATACGAAAGATGCCGTAGAGTTCGGCGGACTTCTGGTGACGGTAGACCGGAATCACGTAGTCGTGCTGCTCAAGAAGGGCTGTACCGCCCTGCAGATTGGCCTCGACTACTTCATAAGCGGTGGCATGAATGCCTCTCTCCTCTGGCTCGGGACCGTCCACCGGAAACAGAATCTCTGCGTGTGGCGATGACGACTCGAAAAGGTATGCTCCCTCCTGGATCAGCCCCATGTCTTTGAGTGTAGCAATCCGCTGGAAAAAAGGCCCCCCGCGGTTTTCTCCTTTTTCTGCATGCACTTTCGTTACATCTGTCGTCCATGTTACCCACTCACCGGCATTGTCAAACCCGAGATACATCATGCTGCCGACGTCCCGGCAGACCTTCTTTTCGTATTTGCGGCAAACAACTTCACGGGAAATACCTCCGTCTGCCGCTAAGTTTTGGGCGTGGTAGAGCTCAACCAACAGGCGCAGGGTCATGACGTCTTGAGTCTGCCGCACCCGGTGCACGATAGGCTCCTCCCCGGCCAGAGGCATGACAATGTTCTTGGGCAGCCAAATCCTGTCTTCGGAAATTTTCAGTTTGTAGCGTGGCCGTGCTTTGGTGGAGGTCTCGGCCATTGTGACCAGCCCCGCCTTTATCAGCTGCTCAATGGCAGGCTTGGCACGCTCCCAGCGGATGCCACCGTACTCCTGGACTGCATTGGCCGACCAAGACGTGGTCTGGTTGTCGCGGCCTGTGCCGCATGCCAGAACCAGTAAGGCGACGGCCGGATTAAGGCCAATCTCGCAGGCCTGCCGCCATTCGGCCAGCCCTATAGCGAAGAACCCTGTCTTCATAGCGTTCCCTTAAACGCAACCCTTAAAAATTGGAGGCAGTACTAGGGTGGTAAGGGGATCACCTCTTCGCCCGCTAAAGCTAGGTACTGCCGAAACTGCTACGTCATTATCTAAAGGGGGCGGCCCGCGGATGCCCATTGCTCTTTTCTTCTAACAGAGGCCCATGCCAACGCTGAATGCGAGGCACATGCTTGGTTAAAGATCACGCGAGCCTGATACCCTCCTAGTAAGACAGTACAGTATTCCCTGAGCGGCCATCTAAACCGATTTCCCTGTCATAACCAGTGACCTAATGTCGTTCATCATCGACGGCCCGCCAACTGAGATGCACGAAGCTAGGAACACAATGACCGCATAACCATTCACCGCGACCAACTAGCCACCTTACTAGCCGGCACACGCTGACGGTTGAGCTATGGGTAATAACTAGTCATAAAAATAGACCATTTCCCTACTTCTTCTTTTCTATAACAGCTGCAACTATTGCCGTCATAGCTGCCATTGCTCCCCATTTTAAAATTTCCCCAGTCCCAGAAATTAGCGAAGATGTACAGTTAGGACACAATTCATCGTCATAGATTTGACCGCCTTTTGCATAGGTATGGCAACCAGGAGTCCGACATATGAGCAGTTCTTTACTGCAAGATGGACAACTACAAACATCACGCCGAATCACGTTCTTTTTATTCAAAACAGGTGTGACACTCTCTCCACAGTACGGACATTCTCCGGCATGTTTATTTGCCATTTTTTGCGCCCATTTGGCGTTGTTTTGCAAGTTCGCGGCGCTTACGTTCAAGCTCTTGCATCTGACCTTTTTTCTTGAGCAGCTCAGCTTCAAGTATGAGTTCTTGTGGAGTTTTGTTCTTAACACCTAGTGGACGGCCCATAGAATTTCCTTTCAAAAACTCAATTTATACAATATTTTTACTCAAAATGTATAGTATTTTTTGGATAAATTATTCTCGTCACACCTGCCTTGAATCTTCTGTTTAGCCGTGGTTAGTCCACCGTGTAGCCCCTGGCCACCCTCAGATCGCTCCGGCCAAAGCGATCAGCACCGCGAGCAGCACTAGGCACGCGCGCGGGTGACGGCCGAGCCAGTCGTTGGGGTTCAAGATCCAGCTCATGCGCCACCTCCTTCCCGGGCCTGCTTCCTCGGCTGGTCGTTGATCCACTGCACCTCCTCATGAGCGAGATCCGACAGCATGCCGGTTGCGGCGATCGCCAAGCGCAGCAGCCGCTCCTTGTCGACCCGGCCCAGGGCCGGCACATCGCCGTCTCCCCATGTGCGTGCATGGAGGGCCAAGTCTGTGGAGTGAACCAGCTCGAGGCAGGTATTCACGCCGCCGGACACATCGAGCACCCTCTCGATGAATCTGGCGCTACGGCCGCCGGTCTCCGTATGCAGCCACGAGAACGGCTTATGGGTCGGCTCGACCTGCTCTGGCGCCGCACCGGCGCCGCTGGTGATGTCCGGGCCGCTCATGCCTGACCTCCATTACGCGCGCCGCTCTCGGCGATGCGAACGTTATGCTCGGCAACCTCCTGACGGAACTCGTTCATATACTCGAGCTGCAGGGCGATCTCGGTAACCAGCATGCCGACGCGTCCGCAGTCACCAACGTCAGGTGCTGAGGCCTCATTGGCGCCGGCAGCCCACAAGACACGGCCCAGAGACTGGAGGCCATCCAGCAAGGTTAGCGAACTATTCCACGCGTGTTTGTCGGCCGCTTCGAGCTGCTCGAGCTGCTCGGCATTCAGGGATGCGCCGTGCAGGTACTGGGGCAAGCCGCGCAACAAGCGCGCGAACTCGTAAAGTGCGCGTTCCGCACGCTGGAAGATAGGCGTGGACTGGCTCATGCTGCACCGCCTTCCAGGTCAGCAACGACGAGATCGAACATGGCTTCGGTTTCGGTGGCCAATTGCCGTGCCAACCACAGAATGCTTTCTTGGGCGCCGAGATTGATGCTCAGAAAATTATCGAGCCCTTCGCCGCTGATCAGCAGCAGCAAGCTTGCAAGCTGACCGCTGCGCATGCGGGCATGATCCATTGCCCCGCCGCGCTCGACGTACTGATGGCCGAATGGGCCTGTACCCGGCCGACATATTCTGGAGGGAGAGTAGTTTTTTTTGATTCCGGCGATGCCACATCGCCAATGTTTGTGTTAACCTTCGTTTCGTTGCACATGTGAGTTCCTTTAAAGCGCACTTGTCCACACCGGTCAGAAACGTCTCGTCCACGTTCTGGCCAGCAGCCTCCCGGTTCCGCCGGGCACGGTTGTAGAAGAAATTCCAAAGGGTCAGCCTGCAAGCTGGCCCTTTTTCATTTCAGGTTCGATTTACACGATAGTCCCCCTCCGCTCGGTTACCGGCGGCTCCATTCAGATAATCAGTTTGCAGGCGGCGCTTTACGCTCGGTGCCGACCATGGCCTGCTGGTTCATCCGCTCGCGCAGGATTGCCACCACTTGGCTGTTCATGGAACGGTCGCTGCGCTTGGCGTCGAGCTCAAGCCAGTTTTTGACGTCGGCTGGCAATCTGAGCTGAAACTTGATGCCCTGCATGTTGGTACTCCAAGTTGAATGAGGTAGGTTAACTATATGGCTCATAACCATCATGTGCAAATCTTTTTGCTGGCTCAATGCCATCATTTCCATAGTGGCTCATCGCCAGTATCCTGATCCTCATGGAAAACCTAAAGACACACCGAGCACCTCAGCTTGCGGACAAGTACGTCCTCCGTATGCCTGATGGAATGCGAGACAAACTGGCGGCCTTGGCCAAGGCCAACAACCGCAGCATGAATGCGGAAGTGATCGAGTTGCTGCAGCAGGCCATGGAAGCACGCACGAGCACGGCGCCAGGGATGGACGTCAATGCGCTCGCCGATACAATTGCTGACCGGGTGGCAGCAAAGCTCAAAACTAGCTAATTGGTACCAGTGAGATACCAAGAAGATACCAAAAGGATACCTATGGAAAAGATGAGTGTTCGGGTTTACTACAGCCTGCAAAGGGCGCCAGAAACTTTGATCGAACGGACAGTTGAAGTAAGCGAAGAGAAGCTCGCACAGCTCATACCACCATCATCTGCAGGCAGGAGTGGTGGCTGGCCACATTGGCGAGAAGCAGAAGAATTGGTCTGCTCTATCGTGAAAGAAGAGGTATTTCCGGACGAGGTTACCTATGTAGGAGACATTGAGGCCCTTCGCCGCCTCGGCATAACCTCACTGGCCTTTGAACTCGATCATAAGGGCCGTGGCACGATGAGTTCGCGACCGATGTATTTAGGAATGGCTTCCGGATAGCTACCTGGTACCAGTCAGGTAGCAGAGGCTTCTAAGGCGTCCAATGCTTGCTCGAGCAATTCTCCCAATGGAACGTGACGATCATCTGCCAGACGATAGAGCCGCTGGATCGTCTCGTCGGTCGCCTTGATATTGACCTGCTTGTTTCGACCAGTCGTATACCGGCGCTGTTTACGAGCAGGTGCCTGGTCGGCTGAAGCTGGTGCCGACGGCGAAACAACGGTGGCCTGTACTGCCGGCGGCGTCGAAGGCTTCCGGCTCGGAAAACCGTTCGCTTCCGCTACCTGGTCGATCACAGCCAAGTCTGGCTTGGGTTTCGCTTGAGCTGGGGTGAAGTCACCCAGATCACCGAAAGGATTTGCACGCTCGTTCATACCGATGCCTCCGGCGCCTGCTGGGCGCCACGCAGGGTCGCAATCACCTCTTGAGCGAACTGCTCAGCATTACCGATCGCTTTGTCTAGGTTCGCCACCTCGCTTGAGTTCAAGCCAGCAAGCGGTCGACGGAACGAGAACATGGCACGAAAAGCCTCTCGTTCGTTCAACTCGGTATCGAACACAGGAATGCCAGCAGCGACCAACCCTTTTTCGATATGAGACAAAGTGCGGGTGCGGATCGCGGAATTTGTTCTGGTAAGCAAAACCGAGTACGGCACGCGGCGCCGGCTCATCTTCTCCTGCTGTTGGATAACGCGGAAAGCGCGGCCGGCCTGTTCAGCATCCAGCTGGCTTCCCTGGGTGGGGACAATCACTAGGTCCGCTTGGCTAATGGCCATCAGCACAATCTTGGATGCGGTTCCCTCAAGATCAACAATAACAAACAGCGTGCGCGCTGCCGCCTCTTCAATCCGCTCGATGATGTTTTCCTCGTCAGCATCGACTACAACATGCAAACGTTCCGGCTTGGCATCGCCCTTGGCCCAACTGGCAATGGGGCGATTAGGATCAGCATCGATAACAGTAACGTCCGCACCACGGGCTAACTGCTCAGCCAAAATGAGTGAGGAAGTGGTCTTACCAGCGCCGCCCTTCGGCGAGACAAACACGATAGTGGGCAATTTATTTTCCTTCAAGAATAGCTATAGCTACCAGAAAGCTACTAGCTACCCAACAGGTAGCTTAGAGCTAAGATTAACCAATATTATAGAAATATTTGATGACTGTTGATACTGCTTGTAGCAAAACGCTAATAGCACCAGCACTGAGACTCCATGCTGCAAACCTTGCACGATCTACAGGAGAAACAGTAACCCTCATAGCCCGGATAGCATAAAAAGCAGCAGCAAGACCCATCATAAAAGCAAAGAGATCGATACCAAAAACCGAATGCTTATCCATATATTCCATTGAGACTAACGCACATGATTTATCTACAGTCGACCGCTTCGCGGCCTTCCGGCCAGTTAGAGGTAGCGCCAAAATAGCGCTTGAACCCTCAACCTCCACCTGATAGGCGAGGTATATTCAAACCGCTTTGCTCAACCGCCGGGGCTGATATCTGATAGGCGAGGTATATTCATCCAGAAAGCCATTTTGAGACGGTTTTCTGCGTAACACCCAGCAGCCCGGCAATCTCGACCTGGCGCAGCCCTTGGGCCCGCAACACCTGGGCTTCTGCTTTCTTGCCGGCATTGTTGCCCCAGCGCTTTGCGTTCCCCATCTTCCCAAGGTTGGACTGAACCATGGAAAAGATTTCGGGTGTCATGCCGGCGCCGGCCAGGCTCGACTCGGTCAACTTCCCATCATAATGGTGGTAGGTCCACCTGGCCACGCTGCGCGCTGTCGCCTTGACCTCGCTGAACCCCAATGGTTCCTTGAAGGTATTTAGCTTCTCGGCCTTGGCCAGCACGGCCACCTCCCAAGCCTCCAATCCGCGATCGCCACCGCGGTACTCTCTGACCCACTTATAGGCCCAGGTGCGCAGCGAGTCGAACAACGAGCAGTTTCGGCCAATGCCTTGACGGTGCTTTTTCGGGGTCTTCCGGATGCGCTCATTGGCTGCGTCCAGGTCGACGTACTCGGCCAATTCAGACAGGTCATAGAGGTCGGTGCGCAGCAGCTCAACGCGCCAATGGTCGTTGAGCGGGTTCTTGCATATGAGCCGAGTAAAGCCCGGATCGGCGTCCAGCGCGTGGCGGTATCCCTCATCGATGGCTGACAAAAGTCGGCGCGGCTTATCGCGCGACGCACTGGTCGTACTGACGCCGGCAGCGATGCCGTAGAGGTAGTGCGCATGCTGCGTGGTGGGGCTGATGACAACGATGTTGGGTGGCGCCAAGACTCGCCACTCCGTATCGAACCCGACATATGGGCGATCAATATCGTATGCCAGCCAGTGGATCATTGCCGGTGGGTTGTACTGGATGTACCGCTTCTCGAGCGCGGCCTGCGCCGGCAGGATCTTCAACCCATAGGCGAGATCATCGGCGCAGTACGGTCGATGGGGCAGGCGTTCGCTGAACAGCGAAAGCTGACGTGGTTCTGCTAATTCAGACATGCATGCCCGCGACAATGCGCGAGCACGGCGATTGATGTTGCGCTTGCACCGTTTTCTCCCGGCGTGTTAATCTGCCGGTACCAACTCCGCCAAGAGTATGCTGTACCGGTCCCAATGGGGCCACGAGAAACCGCCTGCCAGGGCGGTTTTTTCGTTTCTAGGCCCGCTAAGTTTTTTCTTCCTGCACTCGAAACTCGGTTACCCCGATTTCCTCCTTCAGTGCCTGGCGCAACACATCCAGGCTGCGGAACTTCCTCGGCTTACGGCCGTTCACGGTGCACAACTCGACGTCCCCACAGCGCACCGTATAGGTGCCACCTGCGTCCTCTGCGGCGATCCACTCACAGGGCATGCCAGTGCCCAGCTTGCGAATTTCCCTCACGGTCATCTGTTGTACGGTGGTCATATTCTATTGTAATCACGAAATGGGGTGTTGCGTGAGTAAACCTTGCTGATTTCTCAAATTCCACTCGACCATTATTTCTCACTTGTCAGCACGTGGTTGCAAATCTCCGCTGTAGTGGGTCGGATACGACTGCCCTGTCAAATTCTGCGAGCTGGTCGCGCACTCCGTCGTGATGGTAGGCCCGGCCCGAAAATCCCACCAGAGGAACGCTCGGTGCCTGAGCAGCATGATGTGCTGGTTGCCGGCACAAACAGGAGCGCTATGCGGCGCGCCGTCGTGACAGCAGCATAGGAGCCATTGCAACCACGGGAGCACCTCATGCCCTTCATCTTCACACCGGCCACCATCGAAGCCCTGGCCAAGCTTGTCCAAGTGCTCGACCAGCATCGCTTCGGCGCCGTCATGCTCGTTTTGATGATGGCGGCAGCCGGCGGCCTGATAACAACCGTAGCCATATACGTTTAAGGAGCTGACTTTGAGCCAGAGTAAATGCTTCCCCGTTGCGTTGTGGCGATCGAAGAAGGGTGTTGCAGACACCAGCATGGCCCTATACGCTTAAGTAGCGACGTTCTCAACAAATCATCGTGCCCAGGCAGAGCTCAACTACTCAATTTCCGTGGCCCCCACTTCGATCAAGCGGGCCATGAGAGACTGGTATGACAAGCTATCAATCTGCCCGGAAAGGTTGTATCCCTCAATAATCAGGATAGGGTTGAAGATCAATACGTACTGCATCTCACTGGCCAAACCGGGCTTAATCGAAATGAAATTCAGCTCCTGCAGTTTTCTCATACGAGCTCGCCAAGTGGCTACTCCTCTGGAACCAGTGAAACCTGACTCAAATGCCAACTCTCTATCACTTCGGATTTCCACGAAAGCTTCGTCAAAAACACGGCACCATAGTGAGAGATACGTACTAAAAAGAGGTACGCCCTTCCCTGAGATCTGGTCCATGATCCGCCCTATGAGAGTCATAGTCCTAGGAATTGTCGTAAAGCCAACCTTATCTTTCCTCAGCCATAGTGATGTTTCATCCACCTGTGGCCACAGTTTGGTACGCAACAGTACTCGTTTACCACTCATTGAACGTACTTTTTTAATGTCTTCTGACACTCAATTCTCCCTCTGTACTGCTACTTCTTGATCATTTAAGCTGTCGTAAGCATACCGCACGGGCTGCTCTGGACTCGCTATCCAAACACATATGACGTAACAGCTACTATATAAATCAACGAGTTAGGTAAGTTCCTGTACTCCTGTACTCCTGTACTCATAGTTTTCCTATAAGTACTCCCGTACTCATTTTTTTGCACTTGACGCCGTTCGAATTGCACAATGTACCTCCAGAGGCATTTCATTCATAGGCAAAAATTTTTATGGCAATCAAGTCAAGCACTTTTGGTCGCGTTGAGCTCACAGGCAAAGATGCCGAGAGACTCGTGCGCCATATGGCAGAAGACAAGCCAAATGAACTTGCTCAAGCTGCCTTGGCTCGCGGCCGGGATCTACTTCGTCAATTTCAAGCGGCTGCAGCTCGCACCTCCAGGTAATTTCTCGACGCAATGTCGGGAGGATTTTCGTACACCGTTAGACCGATCCTGCCCACTGATTCAGTGGGCAGTTTTCAATGTGGCGACCCAAAATTCCAACCTCTTAAAACCTTCCTCAAAAAAGACGCTAAAGAGTTCCATGATGCCAATATTGCAAGGACTTGGGTCGCAGTCGAAACTCACCAAGTAGGTGATGACGTTTGTGAAGTCAATCCTGCTAGCGTTCTCGCGTACATCACTCTGACATGCAGCGAGGTATGCATTCGTGATGCTTACACCGTTGAAGATCCTCAACGCGCTAACTTCTATACGCACTTGCCAGCAGTCAAGATCGCACGCTTGGCTGTTGATGCTCGACATCGCGACAAAAAAATTGGCGGTGCTCTTGTGGACCTAGCGATTGCCATTGCACAAGATCAAGTTGGATCAATGGTTGGCTGTCGGTTTGTAACTACTGACGCAAAACAAGACGCAATACCCTTCTACAAGCACAGGGGCTTCGTTTTATTAGATACCGAGACCAACCTCGCAGATGAAGCGCCAGTGATGTTCTTGGACCTGCAGCTTCTCTAGACCTCAGTAGTAAGCCTATGTCCAAAAACCACCGTTTATGAACAGGTCTGTCGCCGACCGCTGGTAAGTGTTCACAAAATATGCCTTCGATTTTTGCACATGTTCACATGTAAATTGAGCGTTATTGGGCACTAATGGACAGATGCGGAGAGCAAAATGGCGATTTTCAGATACGGTCGTGTAAGTACAAAGGAACAGCAGAGCGAGAATCAGCGCCTGGAGCTTGTGCGTGCCGGCTATGACGTGTCCTACTGGTTCGCCGACAAGGGTGTAAGCGGCAAGGTGCTTGCGATGCAGCGCGCGCAGTTCCGCATTCTGCTCGACAAGATCTGCGATGGTGAGAACTTGGTGGTGTCCAAGCTCGATCGCCTTGGCCGTGATGCCAGGACATCGGCGCAACGATAAAGACACTGGCCGCGCGCCGCATCGAGGTCATCGTCCTGCAGCTAGGCAAACTGGACCTGACATCCTCTGCCGGTAAGCTGATGCTGGCCATGCTGGCAGCAATAGCTGAGATGGAGCGCGATTCGCTGGTCGAGCGTACCCAGTCTGGCCTAGCACGGACGAAGGCTGAGGGCAAGACATTGGGACGCCCAGCAAGGACGACGGATGAGCAGGGCGCGGCGATGATTTCACGGTTCAAGACAGGCGAGTCGATCAGCGCGTTGGCTCGCGCCAGCTGCGCGCCGGATGTCCACCGGTCCTATTTCGCGCCAGCCGGCCGGCGGTTCCGCCCCATGAAAATCCGTAAATTGTTCACACGTGAACAGATCTATGACAGTGCCAGTCGAGGACTTGAGTGCAGCGATCCTTGCGCAGCCGAAAGATTCGATTAGCTTTTGCCAGTCTGCGGCGAAAGTTGTGTGAATCGCCAAGAACGCGGAAATGCCGTCGGAAAAAATCAGGCGCACACGTGTCCCCAGGTACAACGCAGCTGCGCCCTAATCAGGGTGTGCTGGGGGAAATGCGGTGGCCAGAGGTTCCGGCCATGCCTTTGCCGGCTATGGCGTCGACCGCGAAGTAGTCGCGGTCTACCGACCTGGCCACCGATCGGCAAACCGCGCACTTCCGGCGCGGGGCTGCGGGCTGCATGGTCGCCTGTGACGCTGGCGGTCCGGCGATGAGGGTGGGGTTTTGCAGAAAAGCGGGCACGTTCATCCATGCCAGGAGCCGCGGATGCGGCGCGGGCTGGGTAGTGGAGTAGGCAGGCCTGGCATAGCATGCGTATGGGCGCAAAAATGCCTCCCAAGACGCAAGGACGAAAGAAATTTCAGAATAGCAAGCGCAGGCTATTGACGGACGAATACCACCGTGCAACAATCTGGGTTGCCACGTCGAAAGGCGCGGCAATCATTTGTCCCTTACATGAGGGACCGTGTTTTTACATAACGAGGAGTTTCCCGTATGCCTTACCTAAACTTTTTTAACCAGGAACCAACACCATGTTCAAAGCAGCCTGCATCACCGCGAAGTATGTAATTAAGACAGTTCACTTCATTCACGACGTTCTTGCCACGATCTATTACGGATCACACGTCTTTGAGGGGGTCAACCTCATGGACCATATCAATGAAGCATTGACTCTCGTCCAGTCATTCTTGATGTAATACCCGCGCCCCAGACCAGAAGTTCCACCTTCTCCTGGGGCGTTTTTACGCCTGACGAGTACCTGCGGTAGCGCCCGACTTGCCAAAAACAAAATTCCCAGCAATCTCCAATCCGTAGCCGCGTGACGCAACAGCGCCCAACTTGGTAGCGCGACGGAACGAAAATTTTGGCGAGGATTTTTGCAATTGATTTCAGTTTGGCAGCTAAGAGGCGTTCGTCTCTATCACATTTTGGGACTCCCAACCGAACTCACAACCAGTAAGTTGTTACCGAAGTTGTTACCGTTTGGTAAGTCAAGCCGTGATTATGAAGGAATTCCTTGTTGAAGGCAAACAATTTAGGATTGTCATTGACATTTGTGTTGTTAGGAACAATGCGGCTTTCCAAGTAAGTATACACTAACATCAAAAAAATTCTTACATCTTTTTGGCAGAAAACGCCCTGGCTGCGAGGACTTGCAAGCACAATTTTGTACTGTTGAAAAGTGCTTTTATACTTGATAGATCTCAAACTTATCCAGTGAGACATCCGACGCTATGCGCTTCTTTTAGCAGTCACTACACCCGGTGTAGAGAGCACTCTACCCAAAATATGAATCCCAATGTACTGTATTCCCATACAGTATTAGGCAAGCGCATCTATGACCACTTCCCTCGCACCCGAGGCTTTACACCCCTCGCTCTGGCGTGCTTCCGAGTTGGCCCGGGCAACCACGCGATGCGTCGACACGGGGCATACAAGCTTGGCGGCGCAGCTGCCGGGCGGTGGCTGGCCAGTTGGCACGCTAATCGACCTCCTAGTACCACAGCATTGCATTGGCGAAATGCGTCTGCTAGGCCCGGCACTGTCGAGCGCGGCAAGCCCGGGGGGCGCCCTGGTGGAGCCGCCGCACCCTCCCCAAATCCTGGCTCTGGCAGCGCTCAGGGTGCCGGCGTCGCAAGCGACCTGGATTCGTAGTGGCCTTACAGCCGATGCGCTATGGTCGACTGAACAGGTGCTCCGCAGCGGAACCTTTGGCGCCGTTCTGTTCTGGCAGACCCACGCGTAGCGAGTCCTTGCGCCGGCTACACTTGGCCGCGCAACAGGGCGACACGCTGTTTTTTATGTTGCGCCCGCTCGCGGCGGCGCAAGATGCATCGCCGGCTGCATTGCGCCTGAGTCTAAGACCAGTCGCTGGCGATATCGAGATTGGCTTCGTCAAGCGCCGGGGACCGCGGCGCGATGACGCGCTGTTTCTCCCCATGCCGCTCGACGTGGTTGGCACGCCGCGCACCCGCCGCACGCCGGCAGATCGGCCAGCTACTGTGCCAGGTACCCTAAAGCCGACAATTCACACAGGCGTCGAAAACCTGCGGGTGGTCCCGAAGAGGGCTCACCTCAGAATTCTAGTTCAGATAATGGGCCACTAAAATCCGGGGAACTTTCCGGTTGTTGGTGACGATGCCGGTCGACCGCAAACTTCGTACAGTGATACCGGACCCAAGCGACGTGGTGGACCGTGACTGACTTTGCATCGATGCGTAAGGTGCCAGCCAATAGCAGGTCGCCGGGAAACGCAATTGCCGGGTTGAGAAACGGCGTATTCCAATCGTCCAATCCCGTAGCCTTCTGCGTCGCCGGCACAGCTTCAAAGACTGTATAGTCCGGCTCCCATCCATCCGAGGTGACGTGCCCGGCTGACGCACTGATTTTCGTCCCCGCTGGAATTTCTAATTGCTCGACGCCTGCCGCTCTGTGGAAGAGCACGATATTGCGGCCATCTTCGGCCTGTACCGAAGGGAATATGATCCCATCCAGAACAGGGTCGTTTTCAGTCGCCAGGAAGTCAGCAACCGCCTGCGTTGCAAGGTAGTCGAGCCCTTCATCTCCAGGCATAACAGGCCTAGTCATCCATTTGCCTAAGGACTGGAGGAAGGCGGCACGCTCCAATCGAGATACAGAGGTGGGGTCAAAGATACTGCCGGACTCATAAACGTCGGGAAGTGCCGTGAGGTCAAGCACGCGCAGCGGGCGGACGATCTCGAATTTGGCGACCGCGACTTTGCTACCCACTGGCGGACGTACTTCAGCGATCGCAACGTCTGCCTTGTCCGCACCATAAAAGACCGAGATACCGTGCGCATTCATGCGGCCAGCAGTAGCACGATCGGCGGGCGGCGAGCCGAGATAAAGATCTGGGCGACACAGGGCTTCTAGCAACAGCGAATCCGACTGAAACACCCGAGCACGGTACAGGTGATCGATCTTGCAGCCCGGCCCTACGTCCGCCACCAGCGAGTAACCGTAGACCGTTTTGAGCTTGTCGATACCGCCGAACACTGCGCCCAAGTGAGCGGCTGCGGCGCGATTAAAAAACCGACCTTCGGTCTTAAGCGACGCCTCGAACTGACGCCACTCTTCCTCCCACATATCCGCTTTGGTATCCCGTTCAGAGTAATGAGCGTCAGTGGAAAACGGTGTCTCCTCGCCCATTTGGTCTGCTTCCATGCTCGAATGGTCGTCACCCAAGATTTTTTGAATATCTTGAGCGGCTTCCGATGGCAGACTGGCAGCGTCTTCGATTGCATACGCGGTCGGCATGCCGTAGCGCTCAAATACGTAGTTGATTTCCTTGTCGGCCATGATCATTTGCTGCATGTCGTCAGGGTATTCTGACGTCCGATAATAATGCTGCTCAAAAGCAGTCTCGATGCGCTCGGTAACCGCACCAATGCTGTACGTACTTACGTTTTCGTCACAATACGAGCACTTAGCTACTTCACCCTCGCTCTCAATTTCTTTGGACAGGTAGGCCTCATTGACGCAGACATAGCAAATGCGTTTGTTTTTTAATTCCTCTTTTTCCTCTGGGTGCATGGCACATCCTTGGCAACAATTCGGCAAAGCATAGCAGTCCTCGACTAGCCGCAGCTGCCGATATAGTGACATTCGGCGCAACGCTGGCAGCCATCTACCCTGTGTAGCACGCTTGCTCCGCACTCTGGGCACTTGGCGCCACTCCTGGCGCGATCGTCGCCGACGCCGCTGCCTCCAGCGATTCGTCGACGGTGTCGAATTGCCGGCTCGCGTAGCGACGGGCTAGCACAGCGGCCGGCACCTGATTGGCCGAGGCGTCAAGGAAGCCGCGCTTCATGAGCATGCGCTGCAGCATGAACGCTAGCCTTGGGGTAACAACCACACATTTGGCGCGGATTGCCCAGCTACCGGTTCCTCAAAACGCTGGCATCTTCTACTCTTGATAAAATACGTTATCAATAGTAGAGTAGGACGGCTGACGCCGACTGATCTTCGCATCGCAAAAATCAGTCCGAGCTGGAAAAGTGGGCTGGACGATCAGGGATGGTTTAGAAAGGCAGGACTTTGACCAGCGCGAGAACCGCCGTACCAAACTTGACGACGGTAGTCAGCAAGGCAAGCACGAGGGTAGCGGTGGCGATCTTGTCTTTGTTCATCCAAAACTCCAGACGTAAAAAAACCCGCTCAGAGGCGGGCAACAAAAAAGCCGCTCAGGGGCGGCTTAGGATTTTTGGGCGAATGCAGTCGCCCTATGAA
>Ga0265797_10007460_pt1 | contig 14970 bp, 12 predicted proteins | sample P2T30metagenome_FD_192433 | JGI IMG/M metagenome (GOLD analysis project Ga0265797, IMG submission 192433) | Plant litter microbial communities from East Loma Ridge, Irvine, California - P2 T30 | ecosystem: Environmental > Terrestrial > Plant litter > Unclassified | place: USA: California... | reverse complement strand
ACCCGATCGTCAACGACCTGGTGATCATGCCGGACATCGAGAAGCGCCTGGAAGCATTCGTGCGCACCGGCCACGGCATCGTCGTGTTCCCGGGCGGCGCCGGCACGGCCGAAGAGATCCTGTACATCCTGGGCATCCTGCTGCATCCCGATAACGCCGAGATTCCGTTCCCCCTGATCTTCACGGGACCGGCGTCGGCGCGCGAATACTTCACGCAGATCGACGCGTTCCTGGCCTTGACGCTGGGCGAGGCCGCGCAGAAGCGCTACCAGATCATCATCGACGATCCGGATGCAGTGGCGGTGGCGATGGTCAAGGGAATCACCGAAGTGCGGGCCTTCCGCAAGGCGCACAGCGACGCCTATTATTACAACTGGCGCCTGAAGATCGATCACGAATTCCAGAAGCCGTTCCGGCCGACGCACGAAAACATGCGCAACCTCGACCTGCACCGGGGGATCCCGACGCACCTGCTGGCGGCAAACCTGCGCCGGGCGTTTTCGGGCGTGGTGGCGGGGAACGTGAAAGAAGAAGGGATTCGCGCGATCGAGCAGTTCGGCAAGTACGAGATCCACGGCGAGGCCGCGATCATGGGGCCGATGGATGCCCTGCTGGCGTCGTTCGTGGAGCAGAGCCGGATGAAGTTGCCGGGGAAGGCGTATGTGCCGTGCTATACGATCGTGCAATAAACTGAAGACAGCCAGCGTTGCATGCGGCCCGCGCCCCGCGCACGTCGTTCCCGCGCAGGCGGGAACCCAAGTTCTACGAGCTGCCACTAGCTTCAGTTGTATCGGCGGCTCAAGCACACTTGGATTCCCGCCTTCGCGGGAATGACGTGCGACGGGCGCGGGGCAACGTGACACGCGACGTGGAACGGTAACTAACGGATCACAACGTAAAAGGCCGCCTTTCGGCGGCCTTTGTCATGTCAGCGCTTGCAGCCCGACACTCAGTCTTCCTTGCGCAAGTGCGGGAACAGCAGCACGTCGCGGATATTCGGCGAATCCGTAATCAGCATCATCAGACGATCGATGCCGATGCCGCAACCGCCTGCCGGCGGCATGCCGTATTCCAGCGCGCGGATGTAGTCGGCGTCGTAGAACATCGCTTCTTCATCGCCTGCGTCCTTGGCTTCGACCTGCGCCAGGAAGCGCGCGGCCTGGTCTTCAGGATCGTTCAGCTCCGAGAAGCCGTTGGCGATTTCGCGGCCCACCATGAACAGCTCGAAACGCTCGGTCACACCGGCGCGGGTGTCCGACGCGCGCGCCAGTGGCGAGACTTCGGCCGGGTAGTCGACGATGAAGGTCGGCTCCCACAACTGCGCTTCGGCGGTCTCTTCGAACAGCGCCAGTTGCAGCGCGCCCAGGCCAGCGGTGGCAAATGGCTTCACGCCGAACTTCTTCAGTTCGACCTTGATGAATTCAGCATCATTGAGTTGCTCCGGCGTGTAGCCCGGCGCGTACTTGTCGATCGCCTCGATGATCGTCAGGCGCTGGAACGGCTTGGACAGGTCGAGCTCACGACCGCCATACGACAGTACGGCGCTGCCATGCGCATCGACGGCCGCCTGGCGGATCACCTGCTCGGTGAAGTTCATGATCCATTTGTAGTCGGTGTACGCCGCATAGAATTCCATCATCGTGAATTCAGGGTTGTGACGGACCGACACGCCTTCGTTGCGGAAGTTGCGGTTCACTTCGAACACGCGATCGAAGCCGCCGACCACCAGGCGCTTGAGGTACAGCTCCGGCGCGATGCGCAGGTACATTTCCATGTCCAGCGCATTGTGGTGCGTGACGAATGGCTTGGCCGCGGCGCCGCCCGGGATCGGGTGCAGCATCGGCGTTTCGACTTCCATGAAGCCGTTGTCTTCCATGAAGCGGCGCATCGACGACATCGCGGCGGTGCGCGCCTTGAACGTGCGGCGCGTCTCCTCGTTCATGATCAGGTCGACGTAACGCTGGCGGTACTTGGTTTCCTGGTCGGCCAGGCCGTGGAACTTGTCCGGCAGCGGACGGATCGCCTTGGTGATCAGGCGCAGCTGGCTGACCTTGACGGTCAGTTCGTCGACCTTGGTCTTGAACAGCGTGCCTTCGACGCCGAGGATGTCGCCCAGATCATAGCTGCGCAGTTCTTCCATCGCCGCTTCACCGGCGCTGTCGAGGGTGATGTAGATCTGGATGCGGCCGCTGGCCGACGGGCCCGAGCTGTCTTGCAGCGTCGCGAACGCCGCTTTCTTGCCCGCTTCGCGGCGCAGCATCATGCGCCCGGCCAGCACCACCGGCACTGGTTCGGCTTCGAGTTCTTCGCGCGTTTTGCCGCCATAGGTGTCGACCAGATCGGCCGCCTTGTGCTGCGGGACGAAGTCGTTCGGGAACGCGACGCCTTTTTCGCGGATGGCCGCCAGCTTGACGCGGCGCTCGGCCATGATCTTGTTTTCGTCGGCGCCGAGCGGCGCGGCCTGTTCGTGGTTCTCGGTGTTCATAATGGATTGTTGTTGGTATTGATTGAGTGTGGCTGCATTGCGCTCTACACGGCGGCCAGCAGCGTCGCAACGTCCAGCTGCGTGAAGTCGTCGACGATGGCAATCACGTTGTCGAATTCGGCGAAGGCTGCGGCAGGCAGGGTGGTGGTGAGCACCACGGCGCGCATGCCGGCGCGGCGCGCCGCTTCCACGCCCAGCGGCGCGTCCTCGAACACGATCGAGTGCGCGGGCAAAACGCCGCAGCGGTCGGCCGCCTTCAGGAAGACGTCGGGATGCGGCTTGCCGCGCGGGACGTCGACCGTGCCGACGACCACGGCATCGAACAAGCGGTGCAGGTCCATTTCGTCGAGAATGAAACTTGCGCTGCCTGGCGACGCCGATGTGGCCACGGCCAGGGCCCAGCCCTGTTCACGGGCCTGGTCAACCAGCGTGTCGAAGCCGGCGATCGTACGCCGGTGCGGGCCGTACAGCTCGCGGTACAGCACTTCTTTCTCGTGGTTCAGCGTCGCCACTTCGTCGTCGGTGAGCGCGTCGCCAAGATAGTGGCGCAGGATTTCCTTGCCCTGGCGGCCGGCCGTATCGCGAAAGAACGCGTCGGGCTCGATGGTTTGCCCCCGCCGCGCAAAGAAGGTGATCCACGCCTGGGTGTGGAAGTCCATATTGTCGACGATGGTGCCATCCATGTCGAAGATCAGTGCGCGGGCAGGGGTTGTCATGGTGTCGCCTGGTTATACGTTCTGCTTGAGCGAGGCCGAGATGAAATCATCGAGGTCGCCATCCAGCACGTTCTTGGTGTTGCCGGTTTCAAAACCGGTCCGCAAATCCTTGATCCGAGACTGGTCGAGCACGTACGAGCGGATCTGGTGGCCCCAGCCGACGTCGGTCTTGGAATCTTCGAGCTTTTGCTGCTCGCTCATGCGGTTGCGCAGTTCGAGCTCGTACAGCTTGGCGCGCAGCATGTCCCAGGCCTCGGCCTTGTTGCGGTGCTGCGAGCGGTCGTTCTGGCACTGGACCACGATCCCCGACGGGCCGTGCGTCAGGCGCACTGCCGAATCAGTCTTGTTGATGTGCTGACCACCGGCGCCGGATGCGCGATAGGTGTCGATGCGCACGTCGGCCGGGTTGATTTCGATCTCGATCGAATCGTCGACTTCCGGGTACACGAACAGTGACGTGAACGACGTGTGGCGGCCATTGGCCGAGTCGAACGGCGACTTGCGCACGAGGCGGTGCACGCCGGTTTCGGTGCGCAGGTGGCCGTAGGCGTACTCGCCGTCGACCTTGATGGTGGCGGTCTTGATGCCCGCGACTTCACCGTCGGACTGCTCGAGGATCTCGGCCTTGAAGCCCTTGCGTTCGCAGTAGCGCAGGTATTGACGCAGCAGCATCGAGGCCCAGTCCTGCGCCTCGGTGCCGCCGGCGCCGGCCTGGATGTCGATGAAGCAGCTCGCGTGGTCCATGGGATTACTGAACATGCGGCGGAACTCCATCGCCTCGATGATCTTCTGGATCGCATCGACGTCGCCCGCGACGGCTTCGATGGTGTCATCGTCGCCTTCTTCGCGCGCCATCTGGAACAGGTCCAGCGCGTCGGCCAGGTCGGCCTTGGCTTTCTCGAGCGTCAGCACGACGCCCTCGAGCGCCTTCTTCTCTTTGCCCATCTCCTGGGCGCGCTTCTGGTCGTTCCAGATGGTCGGGTCTTCCAGCTCCTGGTTGACCTGTTCTAGCTTCTCTGACTTCTTATCGAAGTCAAAGATACCTCCGAAGTTCGGCTTCACGACCCGTCAGGTCGTTCAGCAGGGCGGAAATGGCGTTGATGCGTTCGGCTTCCATGGTCTCGGCAGTCTCATTGTTGGTTGAAATCGAACCGGGGATTATACCCGATAGGGCCGGCTTTAGCCCCTGTATGGCTTGCCGTGCAGCAGGGCAAGCGGTACCATCGCCCGGTCTTGTTACCCGGATTACCCATGAACCGCTCCCTGCGTTACCAAATCAGCATCGCGCTTGCATCCACATTCGCTTCCTTGCTGATTGTTCTTCCCGCCCACGCTCTCGATAAAGCACCGACCGGCGCCACCGCCGTACTGGCCGTGCTGGAGACGTCCGACCTGCACGCCAACGTGGTCGGCTATGACTACTACAAGCTGGCGACCGAGCCGTCGATCGGCGTCGATCGCACCGCCACGCTGATCCAGCAGGCGCGCAAGGAATTCGCCAACACGCTGTTGCTCGACAATGGCGACACGATCCAGGGCACGGCCTTTGCCGACTACCAGGCGCTGGTCAAGCAGCCCGCCTGCGGCGAGGTGCTGGGCATCTACAAGATCATGAATGCGCTCGGCTACGAGGGTGGCACGATCGGCAACCACGAATTCAACTACGGGCTGCCGTTCCTGAACCGGATCACGGGCAGCCAGTTCCAGGTCAAGGGTGTGGAAAAGAGCGCCAAATGCGCCGGACCGGCGTTCCCGATCGTGCTGGCCAACGTCACGAGTTTGCAGACCAAACGGCCGCTGTTCGCGCCGTACCACATCATCGACAAGAAGATCACGGCGCGCGGGCCGGATGGCAAGCCGGTCGAGACGACTGTGAAAGTGGGCATCATCGGCTTTACGCCACCGGACATCATGTCGTGGGACAAGCGCTGGCTGGAAGGCCGCGTGGCGGTCGCCGGCGTGCGTGAAACGGCCGAGAAATACATCCCCGAGATGCGCAAGAAAGGCGCGCAGCTGATCGTGGCCCTGTCGCACGGCGGCCTGGATGACAGTCCGTATTCGCCGACCATGGAAAACGCGAACTGGCACCTGGCCAAGGTGCCGGGCATCGACGTCATGCTGCTGGGGCACGCGCACCAGCTGTTCCCGAACGCCGAGAGCACGGTCGGGCAGTTCAACCTGCCGGGCGTGGACAAGGTGCGCGGTCTGGTGCACGGCGTGCCGGCCGTGATGCCGAGCCAGTGGGGCAAGCACCTGGGCGTGGTCCAGTTGCACCTGGCCTACGACGGCAAGGCGTGGGCGGTCGACAAGGACAAGACGGTCGTGCAGGCGCGCGCCACGCAGACGGGCGCCAAGAGCTTCGTCGAGCCCGACGCGCAAGTGGCCGCGCTGGTGAAGGCCGAGCATGAGGCGACGATCGCGTATGTGAAGACGCCGGTGGGCCGCTCGGCGTTTCGCATGACGAGTTATTTCGCCGATGTGGGCGATCCGTCGGCGATCGAAGTCGTCAACCGCGCGCAGGCCGAGTACGTGAGCCAGTACGTGAAGGCGAACCTGCCGCAGTACGCCGGGCTGCCGGTGCTGTCGGTGTCGGCGCCGTTCAAGGCGGGCTTCCCGAGCGTGACCGATTACACCGATGTGCCGGCGGGCGACCTGGCGCTGAACAACGCGGCCGACCTGTACCTGTTCCCGAACTCGCTGTATGCGGTGAAGGTCGATGGCGCGGGCCTGAAGGCGTGGCTGGAAACGGCGGCGCAACGCTTCAACACGATCGATCCCAATGTGAACACGCCGCAGGAACTGGTCAATGCGCGCTTCCCGAGCTTCAACTTCGATACCATCACGTCGAAGGATGTCGCCTACGAGATCGACGTCACGAAGAAGCCCGGTGAGCGGATCGTGAAGCTGACGTATCTGGGCAAGCCGGTGACGCCGAAGCAGGACTTCCTGGTCGCGACGAATAACTACCGGGCCAGTGGCGGCGGCGGATTCCCGGGGCTGGATGGCGGCAATGTCGTCATCGCTTCGCCCGACAATAACCGCGATATCCTGATCGCGCACATCCGCGCGGAGAAAGAACTCACGCGTGCATCGCATGGCGCGGCGCGCAGCTGGCGTTTTGCGCGGGTCGAGACCAAGGGACCGGTAGTATTCCACTCGGCGCCGGATCTGGAAGCGCTGGCGCGCGAGGCGGGGCTGAGTAATGTCAGCCAGGTGAAGGCGGACGATGGCAGTGGCAAGGGGACGGCGCTGTACGCGGTCGATTTGTCGAAGTAATCCGCTTGAAGCCCGCAGCCTGAGCACGTCGTCCCCGCGGAGGCGGGGACCCAAGTTTGCGTGCGGGGCCGGTACTCTTGAACGGAAGGCTGCGCTGACGACTTGGATTCCCGCCTCCACGGGGATGACGTTTCACCGCAGGTGGAAATTGACGGCGCCGCAGTTTTGCGTGCGGCCGCCTTTCAATGCACCTGTTGTTTCTCTTCCTGCACCAGCACGAACGGACTCACGACCGACGCCCACAGCGTCGCATCGGTCTCCATCCAGGCCCGGGCCTGTTCGTCGCTCACCTTGGCCATGTGGCCGTCGGTCATCCAGCGCGTGATGCTGTCACGGTCGTCGTGCGCGATGCGCAGGGCGACGTCGATCAGGTCCAGCGCGCCCGCTACCCATACCACCGTGCCGCTGGCGAAGTGGCGTTCGAGTTCGCTCCATGTCACGCGGCCGGTCTCGCGGTTGATCTTGTCGTGCAGTTCGGTGTCGTTCTCGGGTTTGGTCTTCATGTGGGTGTAAATCGGGTCAAAGAATCTCGACCGCAGGATGCGGCGAACCCGCCCATGTTAACCGATAGGTCTGCGCCTTGCGCACATTGCCCACCAGCGCCGGGCGGAAGCACGCCAGGCAGGTGCCGACGGCGTGGCGCACGCTGGGGAAGATCACGCCGAGCGAGCCTGCGCCCAGCAAGTCGTTCGCCAGCGCCTGCGAGGCGATGTAGCTGGCCGGGTCGAGGCACTCTTCAAAGGCCGCGATGCCGCGCAGGTCGTGGAAGGTCGCGCTGAAGTCGGCCAGCAGGCACTGGTAGCTGACGCTGTCATCGAAGCGGTCGATCTCGGCGTATTCGACGGTCTTGTGGAAGATGACTTCGGCCAGCGACGTTTCTGCGTCGAAGCCGCAGTACCAGGCGCCGCGCTCGCCGTCGTTGAAACGGCTGCCTTCCGGACGTGCATACGTGAACGCGGCATTGATGATGCGAAAGTTGGGCACGCCGAACACCAGTTCGTCCATGCCGATGCCCGGCGCCTGGCCCGACTCTGCGCGCAGGCGCTCGTTGGTGGCGTTATCGAGGTCGAACAGGTCGCGCAGTGCGGCGTCGGTCTCGGCCAGGGGCGCGAGTACCGAGTCTTCGACGTCGGCAAAGCGCGACGGGATCAGGCGGCAGGTGTCGAGCTGGCGCAGGAGCGTCAGGCGCGGGGTAACCCGTGTGGTAGCGCGCGGGCTCACAGGCCGCCGCGCCGGGCGTCGAGCAGCTTGCGCACCGTTTGCATCGCCAGCAGGCCCCCGGCCTGCATGAAGGCGAGCGGCGTGCGGCCGGCGAAGATCGGGTTGGTATTGGGCAGGCGCACCCATTCGTCGGCGAGCTTGTCGCCGTACAGGATATGCAGGCTTTTATAAATGCCGAGCAGGTAGGAGATGCGCGTGATGCGGTCGACTTCGAGCACCCGGTCCGGGTTTTTCTTCCAGTCGTAGAACGAGGATGACGACAGGCCGCCGAGCAGTTCGCGCGCATCGTCGTCGCGCAGGCCCCAGGCGGCGGCGAGCCGGAAGAAGCCGGTCAGGGCCGAACGCGACAGGCGCTCGCGCTCGGCCTTCGAGGTGAGGTCGACCAGCGTCGCCGGCTCGAAGCGGCTCTTGGGATAGGCATAGGCTAAGCTCATGGTTCCTCCGGTTTTGGAGTACTTATACTCCAATTCAGAACCGCTTGCAAGCGTCGCATGGCAGGCGCGCGGCCGGCTGACCGGCGCGCGCGTCGTCAGATCAGTCGCCGCCGACCGCGGTGATGACCGCACCGGCGCCGGCGCTGAGCATCCAGCCAGTCATGAGCAGATAGAACATCAGCAGCGTGAACAGCACCGACACGCGGCGCGCGTCCAGGCCTGCGAACAGCGGCTTCTTGTCGTAGGCAACACCGACGAAGTAGGCGCCGAACACGGTGGCCAGGTAGTGCACCGCGCCGAACGTCTCGCCCAGTTCACCCTTGCGCGGATGGTCGATCAGCAGGTGCGACAGGATCACCAGCACCAGGTAAGGGATCGAGGCTGCCAGCGGCGGGAGGTAGACGCCGAAACGCTCGACGAAGGTGCGGACCGCAGGACGCTTGCGCGCCAGCAGCGGCAGGAACAGGTTGTGGATCAGGCCCGAGATCAGGATGAGCTTGAGCAGCACGGCCTTGTGCAGGCTTTCTTCGCCAAAGCCCAGGTTATGCAGGTTGGTTTCGGCCTGGCGGTTATTTTGCAGGAAGAACTCGGGCGACTGGATCTGCAGGATGCGCTGGAACCAGCTGATTTCTTCCAGCGCGGCCACGGCGACCAGGCCGGTCAGGCCGAGCAGCACCAGCACTTCGAGACGCATGCCGCCGTTCTTCCAGCGGTCGACGGCGACGTAGCCCAGCAGGCCTGCGGTGAGCGAGAATGCCAGGAACTGCATCCACTCGACGATGCCATCCTCGACCAGCAGGCGCGAGAGTTCATGGGGATTGCCCGACCATGCCAGCGCCAGCAGCAGGATGAACGCATTGATGATGCTGGCCGAAATGATGACCGGATGTTTGTACCACTGATTATTGACCACCAACTTGCTCCTTCAGAGACGAAAAATGTTCAGCCGCGAGCGGCTGCAGTGCGGGGCCCGACACGGGATCGGCATCGACGTCGACGTCGATCGCGCCGATCCGGTCCGAGGCGCGCCGGCCCGCGCGGCGCAGGGCGCCGGCCAGCAGTGCGACGAGCGCCCAACCGAACAGCAGTGGATCGAGCAGGGCGTCCCACAGGTTCCCGCTCGGCAGGCGCAGGACCGAAAACAGGACGACGGCGCCGAGGATCGCTGCTGCGGTGCCACGCGCGTGACCTTGGACGATCGCCAGCGCGCAGGCGCCGGCGGCGGCGACCGCGACGAACGGCGTCAGGACGCCGCCGAAGCCGGCGTAATAATAGCCGCTCGTGAGAACGCCGAGCGCATCGAGGTACAGCAGCATGCCGGCCACGGCGAGCACGCCGGCCAGCGACTGCTGCATGGCCCGGCTGCGGCGCACGCCGTTCCAGCGTTCCGTCAGGCGCAGCAGGCAGCAGCCCACCAGCAGGCCGCTCGGATACTGGAATGCCAGGCCCAGGTACCAGGCGGGGGACAGGTTGCCCGGCAGCGCCATGGTGGCCAGCGATCCGGCCATGATGGCGGCCAGCATGCCGCGCGAGATGGGCGCGGCGCCGCGCCACAGGGCGCAAGCCACGGTGGCGGCGACGATCGCCCACCCGATGCGGCCGTACAGGATTTGGCTTGCGAGATCCGGCAATGTCATCAGGTTGTGCCTTCCGGTTGGATGCGGTAGCGATGGTGGGCGATCGCCTGGCGTTGCCAGGTGTACGTCACGTGCAGTTCGTTGCCGACCTGCTGCATCGAGGGATACGAAAATTCGTCGCCGGCCGGCCCCTTGGCGATGTCGGCGATCGTGCGCCAGGTGCGCATGTCATCCGAGATCGACAGGCGCAGGATGCTGCGCGACGACGCGCCGCCCTCGACGTGATTATGCAGCATCAGGAACTGGCCGCTGGACAGGCGTATCGCGGCGACCGACGTGCTGTAGTTCGGCAGGTCGAGCGCTGGCAGGTCTTGCCAGGTGGCGCCGCCGTCATGGCTCGCCGCATGCTGGACCAGTTGCTGCTCGCTGTCGTCGCGCATCACGGCGCGCACCTCGTTCTTCGAGACGGCGACAATGGCGGGCTGCAGCGCGGAGGTGCTGCTGCCGATGCGCGCCAGCGTGGTCGGATTGCCGTTGGCGTCGAATGCCATCAGCATTGGGTACTTGTTGCCGATCTCGAAATACACGGGGAGCCACCAGCCGCCGTCGTCCAGTGTCAGCGGCGCGGTGCGCACCAGGGCGCTGGTATTGAACAGGGGCGAGGTTGGCAGGATGCGGCGTACGTGAAAGCGCTTGCCCTGGTCTTGCGATACCAGGTGGGCGATGCGCGCCGCCGCCCAGCCGCCCAGGCCCGTGGCGACGACGTACAGGTGAATCTGGCCGGCGCGGTCGGCCCAGGCGACCGGGTTGCCGACACGGCGCACGCCGAAGCCCAGTTCGGCGCCGAGCGTATCGCGGCTGACCACCATCGTTGGCGCACTCCAGGCGCCGTTGGCCCAGGTGGAGGCAAACACCTTGACATCCGGGCCGCTTTCGCGGCTGCCGGCCCACCAGAACGCGAGCATGCGGTCGCCCGGCAGGGCAGCGAGCGTGCTGGCATGGGCCGATGGCATGCCTTGCGGCGCGGGGATGTGGGCGTGTGACAGCTCGATGAGCGTTACGCGGCCAGGTTTGGTCGTGCTCACGCTCGGTACGGCCGCTGCGGCGGCTGCGGGGGCGCTGCGCCAGCGCAGCGCTTCCGAAGCCATCACGAGCACGACGAGCAGCACACAGCCGAGCAGGATCGCATGATGTCTACGCGGCCGGGTGATCGCGGGAGTCTCCATTCGCTTCCAGTAGAAGAACCCGGCAAGTGCGCGGGCATTGAACGTCCCGCCGATAGTGACTTGCCAATGTCGCGGGGGCGGCCGGAAATCACGGCCGGGAAAAGGCGCTATCCTACCGGAAAGAAGCGGAAAAGAACATTGGCCTCATGTAAAAGACGCGTCTGTACACGGTGAAGCGACGGGAATATTTGCGTTGGTGGCGATGTTGGCAACATGCTCCGCAGTGTCTTGTTTGACAGACGGGTGCGGTGCGGTCAAGGCTGGGCGCGCAAGGTCAGCTTGAGAATCTCGCCCGGTTGCCAGAGGCGCATGCGGGGGCCCCAGCCGCCGGCGCCGCGGCTGACGACCAGTTGCATGTCGCCGATGCGGTACCAGCCCACCAGGTAGGGAAACTCGCGTTGGGCCAGATAAGTGAATGGCCAGACCTGGCCGCCGTGTGTGTGCCCGGACAGCATCAGGTCGATGTTCTTTTGCGTGGCACGCTCGATCAGGCCGGGCGCGGGAATGTGTGCCAGCAGGATCGTGGCGCCGTCCAGCCGCTTGGGGAGCGTGCGTTCGAGGCCGGCATTGATGTCGCGGCCGCCGCGCATGGCGCGTCCGATATCGTCCAGGCCCGCAAGGTGCAGGCCCGGTGCGATCTCGACATGCTGGTCGCGCAGCCATTTCACGCCGCCAGCCGCAAACTCGTCGATCGTGCCGCCGGCGTCGCCGTAGTATTCATGGTTGCCGGTGACGGCCCATACGCCCAGTGGCGGCCGCAGGCGCTTGAGTACAGGCGCGAGCAGGGCGTCGTTGATCGGCTCATCTTCGACCTGGTCGCCCAGCATCACCACGGCATCCGGGTTGAGCGCATTGATTTGGTCGACCCGCCCGCCCAACCATTCTGCGCGGCGCTGGGCGCCGAGGTGTGTATCGCTGATCGCGACCAGCACGGTGCCATCGAGCGCCTGCGGCAGGCCGGGGAGCGTCAATTCCTGCTCGACGATGGCGGGCGCACGCACCGCCTGGAAAATGGCAAAGGCGCTGACCGAGGCACCCGCGATCGCCCCCAGCGCGAGCATGCGCGGCGCCCAGGTACGCCACCAGAAGCCGAAGCCGGTGAGCACGTCGGCCAGCAGCAAATACTGCGTCATGCAAAACAGCACCCCGAGCCACGTCATCGCAAATTGTCCGGGCCACCAGCGCCAGTCCAGTGCCGAATCGCCAAGCTGCACGCCCCACAGATAAAACGCCCACAGCGCCACGACGCCCACCCACCAGCCACGCGCCGGCACGCGGGACCGCACGGGCTGGATCGCGTACAAGCGATGGGCCACATAGAAATGCATCAGCGAGCCGAGGTAATTGATGATGATCGAAAACATGCATGCTCCCGCCAGCTGCCAGCCAGCGCGTAACTTTAATCAAGGTGGAATGTGACGCGCTGTAGTTGCGCGACCTGCAGACAAACCGGGCCATCATAGCGAACCAGCCAAAATCATGTCGCCTGTAAGTATCTCGCGCGCATGAAAGTTATCAAACAATTCGACTCTGACCCTAATTGTTGCGTTTAATGCAGAGTCCGCTTTACAATTAGGGTCAGAGTCGAATTATTGAGCAATTGCCTAGATTCGGGCGAAAAAAAATTAGGGTCGGAGTCGAATTAATGGGTAATTGCCCGCGGTTTTGCCTGCGGATTCAAGCGGATTCGGCGTGCTCGACCAGAAGCTGGACTTTGGTGACGCCGTTGTATTCGTTGGCGTCGAGGCGGAAGGCGACGCGGGCGCGGTCGCTCAGGCTGTCGGTGTGGCCGAACCAGATGGCGTCGTAGCGGCGACCGTTTTTTTCCAGTTGCAGCTTCAGGTGGCGCTCTTTGAGGATGCGCTGGCTGACGACGCGGAACTCGTCGCAGAAGACCGGCGGTGCGAAGCCCTGGCCCCAGACCTGGCCATCCATCAGTTCGATGAACTGCGTCGAGTAGAACTCGTCTTCCAGCGGGCCGTCAGTTTCAATGATCCGTTCGAGTTGCGCTTCGGTCAGCCAAGCCTGGCCGACTGCCTCGAATGCCTGGCAGAAGGTGTCGAAGTTATCGTGGCGCAGGGACAGGCCGGCGGCCATCGCATGGCCGCCGAACTTGTCGATCAGGCCCGGCACGCGCTTGGACACCAGGTCGAGCGCGTCGCGCAAGTGAAAGCCCGGGATCGAGCGGCCCGAACCCTTGATCATGCCGTCGCCGGCCGGTGCGAAGGTGAACGTCGGGCGGTAGAATTTTTCTTTCAGGCGCGAGGCGACGATGCCGATCACGCCCTGGTGCCAGCCTTCGTCGAACACGGTGATCGTGCTGGTGCCGGCCGGCTCGAACGTGTCCAGGTGGAGCAGGGCGGTGTCCTGCATCTCGGCCTCGATTTCGCGGCGTTTCAGATTGATTTCGTTGAGCTGCTGGGCGATGGCCCAGGCGCGGCCTTCGTCGTCGGTGGTCAGGCATTCGATGCCGAGCGCCATATCCTGCAGGCGGCCGGCGGCGTTCAGGCGCGGGCCGACTGCAAAGCCCAGGTCGAACGGGGTGGCGCAGCGCGCTTCGCGGCCCGCGACCCGGAACAGCGCCGCCACGCCCGCATGCATGCGGCCCGCGCGCATGCGCTTGAGACCCTGCGCGACAAGGATGCGGTTGTTGGCGTCGAGTTTCACGACGTCGGCCACCGTGCCCAAGGCCACCAGGTCGAGCAGGTTGTCGAGCTTGGGCTGCGTCTGCGCATCGAACACGCCGCGCCTGCGCAATTCGGCGCGCAGGGCCAGCAGCACGTAGAAGACCACGCCCACGCCCGCCAGGTTTTTGCTCGGGAAGCCGCATTCGGGCTGGTTCGGGTTGACGATTACGCGCGCGGCCGGCAGCGCGTCGCCCGGCAAGTGATGGTCGGTGACGACGACTTCGATGCCGAGCTGGTTCGCCGCCAGCACGCCGTCCACGCTGGCGATGCCGTTGTCGACCGTGACGATGATGTCGGGCGCTTTTTCGCGCGCGGTCAGGGCGACGATTTCGGGCGTCAGGCCATAGCCGTATTCAAAACGATTCGGGACGATGTAGTCGACCTGCGCGCCCATCGCGCGCAAGCCGCGTAGGGCAACGGCGCAGGCGGTGGCGCCGTCGCAGTCGTAGTCGGCGACGATGGTCATGCGCTTGCCGGCGGCGATGGCGTCGGCCAGGAAGGCGGCGGCGACGTCGATGTGCTTCAGGCCGGACGGCGGCGACAGGGCGGCCAGCTCGCTCGAGAGTTCACGCGCGTCGAGCAGGCCCCGCGCCGCGTAGATCCGCGCCAGCACGGGGTGCACGCCATCCTGGCGCAGCAGTTCGGAGGTGCGAAACGGGCAGGGGCGGGTCGAAAGTCGGGTCTTGGTGGTCAATGTCAATCTCGGTATGAATAACTTACTTGAGCAGGTCCAGGCTCGGGCTGCGCCAGAATTTGCGCTGCGCCATGGCGCTCGTCGTGGCCTCGAGCAGGCCTTCGCGGCTGCTCAGCACCAGCTGCAGCTTGCCCACGCGACCAGTCTTCACGGCCGCCAGGAGCGGCGCGAACAGCGTCGTTTCCAGTTGCGCCATCTCTTGCAGCCAGACGCCCCAGTCGGATGCCTGGGCCGATTCGGCCAGCGTGCCGACCACCAGCGTGCGGTCGGTGGCGAGCAACTCGTCCAGCCGGTCGAGTGAACCAAGCCGCTGTTCGCCGAGCGCGCCGAGCCAGCCCGGAACGGCAACACTGGCCAGCGGCCGCCCCGGTGCGGGCGCCGTGCTGCCGGCGCCCCATACCCAGAACGCGTTCACGACCGGCAGCCGCCGCGTTTCGCGCGCGGCGTTCACCGGATGCGCGTGCCACGCCATCTGCACCTCGTTCTGCAGGCGCCGGTAGGCCAGCGCCGGCTGCCCCTTCGGCATGAAATCCGTCAGGTCCATGTTCACGACCGTGTCGGGACTGGCGGTCTCGAAGCCGGTCCAGTCGTCCGCGCGCAGGAACCACGTGTGCGCGTCGCCATAGCGCAGCGCGTGGCCGATGTCTTCACACA
>Ga0265797_10007459_pt1 | contig 14970 bp, 10 predicted proteins | sample P2T30metagenome_FD_192433 | JGI IMG/M metagenome (GOLD analysis project Ga0265797, IMG submission 192433) | Plant litter microbial communities from East Loma Ridge, Irvine, California - P2 T30 | ecosystem: Environmental > Terrestrial > Plant litter > Unclassified | place: USA: California... | reverse complement strand
AAATATCTACTCCATCTGGTACCCTGGTCAGAAATGCGTTCGCTCAGGCAAATAGCCAACGCGGCCAGACTTGCCGAGTTCGGCAACATCGTTCGCCCTCATATCGCTCCATGTGTCACGAGAATCGCGACTGGCCCGTCACGTCTCGCTGCATCGCGGTCTCGCACATCCTCCAGGCCTTTCAGCTCCACGAGAGTGACACGACAAGATTCAGCCAAACCAGCCCGTCCGCTAGACGGCATCACAGTCGTTAGTCTGGAGCAAGCAATCGCCGCACCTTTCTGCACACGCCAACTCGCAGACCTAGGCGCACGAGTGATTAAGATCGAAAGGCCGGGTGTTGGAGACTTCGCTCGTGGCTACGACACGCGCGTCAATGGTTTAGCTTCGCACTTCATCTGGACGAACCGCTCGAAGGAGAGTCTGGCGCTCGATGTCAAAGTGCCGGAGGACCACGCGGTTCTGATGAAACTGCTCGAGCGCGCTGATGTCCTAGTCGAGAACTTGGCACCTGGGGCTGCGGATCGCTTGGGTCTTTCTTACGAGAAGTTAAGCGAGAAGATGCCGGGTCTGATCGTTTGTGATATTTCTGGCTATGGACAGGATGGACCTTATCGCGATAAGAAGGCTTACGACTTGTTGATCCAGAGCGAAGCTGGTATGCTAGCGGTCACCGGCACAGGTACAGAGCCAGCAAAGGTCGGAATCTCGATAGCAGATATCGCAGCGGGCATGTACGCTTACACCAACATTTTGGCTGCTATCATGCAGCGTGGCAAGACCGGCAAGGGAAGCAAGATCGACATCTCGATGCTCGAGAGCATGGCTGAGTGGATGAGCTTCCCGTTATACTACACCTTCGACAACGCACCAGCTCCCACACCGTCTGGAGCAGCACACGCTACAATCTACCCTTATGGACCTTTCGAATGTGGCGAGGGAGGATCGGTAATGCTGGGCGTCCAGAACGAGCGCGAATTCGCCAGTTTCTGCGACAAAGTACTCGGCAACGCTGCACTGGCCACAGACTCTCGCTTCTCTACCAACTCTTCCCGAACAAACAACCGCGCCGAGCTCAAAGCCGAGATCGATCGTGTGTTTGCCGAATTGTGCGTTGCGCAGGTCATCGAGCGGTTGGACGCAGCTTCCATCGCTAATGCTTCGGTCAACGACATGCAAGGAGTCTGGAACCACCCACAATTGCGTGCGCGCAAGCGATGGACGGAAGTTGATACGCCTGCTGGTCGGGTGCCGGCTTTGCTTCCTCCTGGTACTGGAGAAGGTGTGAAGGCGAGGATGGATGCGGTGCCGAGCGTTGGGCAGCATAATGAGGCTATTTTGGCCGAGCTTGGGATTGAGCGTTGACAGAAACACAGGATCATGGTCTCTCGAACCGAGTTTCCTGCTTGACTAGAGGATGTCGTCGACAACGAATAATCGAACATATACCGGCCAACCGGTTGGAGTAGTGAGATGAATGGACTTTGGGCGACAAAGCTAAGACGAGATCGACAAAAATACTTAGCTTACCAGAGACTATCGGTATGAGGCAAATAGAGCCGCTGAAATCGTGGCGACCAGCGATCCGGATTTCTTATACGTCGACGGACGTGCCTGCGTGACGCAGTCTAGTTTCACTACAGCCATCTCGAAACGTTTCTAATGATCTGTTGTTACGCAAGGGAATCATGAGCCGTTTTGTTTGCGCTTGATCGTTCAAAAACCATCAATTGAACATCTTGCAGTGCTCTGGGACAACATGGAAGCCCTCAATCGCTGCGGACTTTAGTCGACGGAGGGCGCTCTTCATCTCGCTTACTATGTCTGACTGCGGCATGTCGTATCCTTCAATACCAAGTTAAAGCCGTTCGCATGAATTCTGAAATATGATTGTGTATGGCTGTAGGAGAGCACATCCGGAGCTGAAAGGCAGCTTAGATCCGGTATGGTGGCCAAGAGTCTAGGCGATCCTACTACTGCACAACACGAGATTGCGCAGCAGCTATTCTCGGTTTTAAGCGACAACAAGACCTACACCAAGCCACTGTGTGCTTAGTGCCTGTTGCAAGGCTAAGTTGTCGCAAAATAGAGTCAGGGATACGCAGTGACCATTAAATTTGTCGAAAGCTGAATGGTGTCTGTATGTATATAAGACGAACGATGATTGACAATCATCATCACAACAACAATTCCACCTTTAATTCCGACAACGACAACTGAGCCAGCCCATCGTCCTCAACAGACCAACGCATCTCTCTCGACACTCCACCTAGGATCGAAACCAACCATTGTATAACCAATCGATCCATCAAACTCAACAATGCCATTCTCCACCCCCCTCATCAGCATCCCCATCGCCCTCCTCGCTCTCCTCCCCGGCACAAACGCTCTAGGCTGCTACAAAATCGGCCTCCCCTTCAACGAACTCCACGGCGGCAGAGGCCAAGAAATCATGGGCGAAGTCTTCAACGACATCAACACCCAGTGCCAGATAATGGACGGCCTCGTCTTCCACAAATCGATAGGCCACCGCAAGCTCTGCACCGAATGGGCAATCACCGTCGAGCCCGACACCACCTGCTACGAAGACTGCTCCGACGGCTGTTCAGCCGTGGGATCCGGTGGTCGCGGCGGCGAACTCGCATCCGCTCTCTGTGGCATTGGCTGTGATCCCAAGTGTGGTGGCCCGTCGGTTGGCGGCACGAACCATATTTTTTGGGAGTTTGCGCATGATTCGGAGGAGGAGGAGATGACTATGACTTACGACATGTGTATGCGTGCTTTGAACACGGAGGCGAGCGCTTGTGACCTTGGCAGCCAGTCGCACCACGAGGGCTTCTGGTACAACATTGACCCTAACGAGGGCCCGTGTGATTTCTAGGTTCGTCCAGAGCATGTCGTAGAGCGGAAGGTGGTTGTGTTGTTCTTCGAGGCTTGGGTGTTTGTGGATTGCGGAGTACAGGACTGTACACTATCAGTAAGCTCGCATGCGAATTGAGAAAAAAGAGGTATTGATAAACAAGTGTACGCTACAATTTTGTGCTAATAATTACCTACGTCCCATCCCGCTCATCAATTCGATGGCCTCAAGTCGTCTGTCATGCTCGTAAGAAACCCGCACAAGATACAAAAGAAAACACAATGTGGTCGAAGCACATTATATGGCATGCCAGCCCAACGGCGGCACATGCACAATCAATCCCAACAAAACTCCGTCCAACGTCTCGCGTCGCTCATTCTATGCCGATGTAATGATGATCAGTTGGCAATGCTCTCGCCTTCGAACTCGTCGCTAGCAACTCCGAAGCCAGAGTCGTAGATCCTCTTGGTGGCCTTCTTGCCACCCTTCGAGGCACCCCTCCTGCTCGCGCTAGACTGAGAAGAGGTGTGTTGCACCACCTTCTTTGAAGAAACAAGCTCAGTGATCTCGTCCATACCTTCCAGCTCTGCAAGAAGCGCGTTGCCTTCGTTCTTGAGTGCATCGCCCTCGTTGGCGACTGTGGCGCGAGCACGCTCCAGCGCTGCTTGCAAGTTGTTGATGACGCCTTCAGAGCGACGGATGTATGCCTGGAACTGCTGCTTGACACTGTCACGCTGCATACTGAGTTCCTCGACGGTAGTAGTGGTGGTCTCGGCATCAGCACGCATCATCCTGAGCTCCTCGTCGCGAGCGTCAAGGACCTCCTGCCAACGCCTGTCGGCCTCAACAGCCTTCTCCTCGACAACGAGGATCTTGGCCTGCTTGTCGAGGATAGTTGCCTTAAGCGCATCGATCTCGTCTTCCTTCTCGGCAGACAACTCGAGCATCGCCTCAGCTTCGGCGTTAACACGATCCTCAAGGCCAGCCTTCTCCCTCTCGAGATCAGCGATCTTGCCTTGAAGAACGACGACATTGTGGTTCAGCGAGGCAATAGCCGTATTACGGTCCTCAATCTCGGAGTTGTGGAGATCGACCGTCTGGAGGGCTTCGCGCTCCATGTTCTGGATGTTGGTCTCGTAACCGATGATAGTGGCCTGGAGAGAAACGATAGAGGCTTCGAGCTCCTCACGACGACCCTGGTCCTGGGTGGTCTGGACGCTGTATTGAGACTTGAGATCACGTAGATCGTCCTGCAGGCGGGCGATGGTAGTGTCCTGGTCAGCGACTTCAGCCTCGAGCTCAGCAATGCGTGCATCACGCAGCATTAGCAGGTCAGCCATGCTCTTCTCAGTCTCGGTCAAGCTTGCCTGCAATTCCAAAATCATGGCGTCGCGAACACGAGTAACCTCTTCGGCGTCCTCACGCCTCTCAACCTCTGCAGCAATGTCTTCCTGGTACTGTGCATCACGCTTCGCAGCAGCCTGCTCAAGATCCTGGATTGTGATTGTGTTGAGCTGCTGCACTTCGAACAGCTTCTGGCGCAAGTTGTTGGCCTCGGTTCCGCGATCGTGCAGCTTCTTGTTGAGGTCCTCGATCTCGACGTTGCGGTCGTCGAGCTCAGTCTCCGCTGCCTCGCGCTGACGACGCTCGGCTTCGTTCAGGGTGCGGAGTTCGTCAAGCTCGATGGTCAGATTGTCCAGCTCTGTCTCAAGGGCATTGACACGAGTCTCGAGACCAGCCACATCGGTGTCCTTCTGAGCCGCCTCGGTCTCAGCCTGTTCGCGAACAAGACGCTCGGCCATCAAGTCTGCCTGCGCTTTCTGGAACTCAATGTGTAGGGCATCACGCTCAGTCTCCACTGCCAGGATGCGACCTTCGAGGCCCGTGATCAAAGCATGTCTTGACCCAGACTCTCTCTCCGCTTCGTCGCGCAAAAGTGCCTCAGCATCAAGGCGAGTCTGCATGTCCAGAACAATAGCATCACGTTCAGTGTTCATCCTGATGATCACCGCTGCGTGAGTCTCCTCCATCTTAGTGATGATGTTCTGCAGTCTTGTCTCTTCGTCGCGGTAGTTTTGCAGGGAAACAGTGAGCTTCTGGATGCTTTGCTGAAGGTTCGTGTTCTCCTTCTCAAGAGTCCTCTCGCGTTGGACGCTCTCTTTCAGGGCATCTTGCAACGCCTTATTCTCTTCCTCTGCAGTCTCAATTTCAGCCTCGAGGTCCTCGAGCTCGCGTTCCTTGCGCTCAGAACCCTCGTCCAGCTCGCGCCATCGTTGCTTGAGAGTTTGAATGCGAATTTCGGAGGTAGCAAGGTGATCAAGGAGTTTGTCGATCTGGATACGAAGATCGGTCGACAGAGCAATCTGTTCCTGCATCTCTCTGTCGCGAATGCGTAAGAGGTCTGCAAATTCCTTGACATTGGCCATGAGGAGGTCGAGAATCTCTGCGTTAGAAGCGCCTTCGGGCACGGTACCTGGGAGTACAAGGTCAAGACGTTCGCGAATGTGCTCGAACGAGTCGCGGATGCTCTGAATAACACTCAAATCATCGACATCATCGCCCACGGAGAAGCCGAGCGACTTCAGCTCAATGCTTAGAATCTGAAGGTTCGTTGTGGCTTCATTAGCCTCCCTGCTGAGGACCAAGATAGAATCTTGGAAGCGTCGGCGCTCCTCCTCCCATTGCCTGTGGCCGGGAGTGGCTAGCATCAGCTCACCACCCGAAGGTCGTAGCTCGGTAGAAAGGGTCGATCTCTTGTTGGGTGTCGAGGGTGCGCGCAGCTCGCGAGGCAGGCGAGGGTATGCAGTCTCTTGCTGGCTTTCGATCACCATCATGTTCTCATCGGGATGATCGTCGAGGTGGCCGCGGGCACGGTTGAGGAGAATTTGCTTGCGCAGAACCTCAAGCTCGACTTCCACAGCATGGAGCTTGTCCTGCTCGAGCTTTGAGTCGTAGTTCGCATCGATGCCGAGCAGTCTCTGGGACTCGAGCTCAAGGACCAGCTCATTGATTCTCTTCTCCTTCTCTGCGGTCTCAGTCCTGAGCTTCTCAAGCTCCTTCTGACTGTAGCTAGTGGTGTTCAGGTCATCAAGCTCGACTGAGAGTTCGCCGGTCTTACCGCGACGCGAATAGCGCTTGATGCGCTCGTCCAGCGCTTCGCGAAGGGACACGAAGCGGTGCTCTTGCACAACGTGGATAGGCTCCTCGTGCTCCTCGGAGAGTGTGGCAGGAAGGGAAGTGCGGTGGGTAATAGTGCGGTAGCGCTTAGGGCTGCTGGCGGCACCATTGCTGGGCGACTCGGTGGTGCGACGCTTAATCGCCATCTTGGTGTGAGGGGTCTTGTGTGTTGCGGTAGTCTTCTCAGAGACGTCGTCAGATCCGAAGTGCACGTGTCGGGATGTTGTGGTTGTGACTTCATCCATCTCAACATCATTTGCAGCGCCGGCAATGGTGGGCTCAAGCTCACTCACGGTCTCGAGAGCCGGGTAGACGACAGCCTGCGGAGCTTCACTCACGACGACCTCTTCTTCAATGATAGTCTCTGGCTCCTCTGAAGCAGCGGTAACCTTTCTGGTCTTGCGCTTCTTTGCTGGCGTTGAGATCGCCGGGCCATGGCTGCTGGCTGGTCGCTCAGATTGCACGCTGGAGGCATCGCTGGCTCTCCTCTTCCTGCCAGAGGAACGCACAGGCTTTTGGGGCTCTGGTACGGGCTGGCTGGAGCTCTCTGTCTTTTTGGAGCGCTTGGGCGGCATGGTGGTGGTGTTGGAATTGAGCTATGGCAGCGCCAATAGCAGTGGAAAGTGTGTCGCGTCGAGGCGATGGGCGGATAAGTGCTTGCTGTAGCAAGATGGGTGAGTATAGGGTGGTGCAGTGTATGAATTGGCGATGGTGTACAGCAAGCAACGTCGGTCGGTGGCAGGTAATGCTGAGCTCGGAGCTGGCGTGCGTGATGCAGAAAGGTTATTCTGCGTGTCGTCAGCGGCGGATTTTGCTTTGGGCGTTGATGAGACAACAACGCGTTTTCGCGACGACGAAGCTGCCGCCTCCGCGTTCACCAGCCACTCACTTTCACTGCTGCCTCTCTGCAATCACCTACCAGAAATTGTTCTGCTATATGTTGCATTCACTGCAGTGTCATACGATTGACAACATACCTGGCTACACTGGTGAGCCTTCACCTCTGCCCACCAACATATCCCTCCTCCCGATGGCAATGTCCATCGCAATCGCGGGCGATCGGGGCGATTTCCATCCAAGCAACGTCATGTTACACTGCACAACCCGGTATTGGACTCCACATGGCAGATCGCCTCTCCTTCGGATCTAGGTGGCGTCCCAGCTACTGCAGGAGGTAAACAATTTCGACACAGGCGAGACGGCTTCCTGTCGGTAGCCCTTAGTGACATACCGCTCACTCGGTTTCTTGTTTGCGCATTCTCCAAATGTGCAAGTGCTAGAAACGTGTGACGCTGACAGCACAAGTAAGTTTAGATATGACGTAGCAATAAACGGCGCGAAGGGCACATCTTATACACACCTCAAGCTTTCGATCCCAGTGGCATTATCTACTAAACGTTAAACCAGCGAGCCTAGTTACAGAAGAACATCAATCGAACGCGCGATGTCAATTACAAATTGCCGAGGCCCTGCATACCGAACATCCTTTTACCATTAAGTCTCCATCTCCATGATATTCGACAGCGTTGACATTCACAGCCAGCAGCTGTCCTCCGTGGATCACTGACCTGGGTGGATCTTCAAGTAGACCGCCTTGCGTCGACAGATACAAAACATACCGATCCAATGCAGTCCGACCGAACCTCGCAGATGTAATTCCTTGGACCACCGTACTATCCAGTCCACCGACGAACGCGGCTGTACACCCGTCTGCCGTTACTTGCCAAAGCGTGTTGGCTCCTGCTGCATATACAATACCATTATCAGACACCGCAAAGTCGTCGGCCGCTATTGCTTTGGTTGTCAATACTTGGATCGCACCGGCAGCAGCACCTTTGGACGTGATGGCCATTTTTCCCACTGAGTTGGTGGCGAGATTGGTAAAGTACAATTCGTTGTTGAGGATGTGTATGCCATTGACTCCCAACGGCACGATATCTGTGGGCTTGAAGCTGGAATCATCGATTGCCATATCGTAACGACCATTGTCTGTGTTGACCCGCCAGATGACACCTTGTGCTGCATCGGCTACAAGCACAACACTTGGGTCGTGCGGCAAAGTGGCAACACCGTCGGGTAAGACGACTTTGGTCAGGTTCGCAATCAGTGACACAGGATCATAAGCTCCCTGCAAACTTGCATTAGCATCGACTTCTGTACGCCAAAGAGACTACGACTTACCAGATCCCACGCTCTAACATCCACGCGCCAAATCTTCGCACTACCTGGCCAAGCAGTGTTGGTCTTCAGACTGACATTCGCCGTCACGACGATGAAAACATCGCTCGCAGTTTCGGCAATACCAAGACAGCCATCGGTGCTAGCGAATTGATGCATAATTTCGGCCACATGCCTGAATGGGTCGACTTGGTAGATGGCAGCACGATTGAGTGACGTGCACAAGACCTTGCCGTTGGCTCGTACGGCAATATTCTCGATCCAGGTGTTGTTTGGGAACGTCCACAGGGTGCCGACAGGGTTGCTATCAGCTGGGTCGAGAGCGAGCGTCGTCGTAGCTGTGGCGAGCGTAGTGAAGAGGAGAGACACGAATGGAACCATGATGGTAAGTCGGGTCGTTGCGCTAATTTGCAGCACACATATGGAATTGGGGAGAATCTATGCTCTAACATATGTACTGCTCGGAAGCACGTGGCACTGTCTAGACGTCCAGGGTACCAGCGTTGCTCAGATCTGACCAAAGATGAGGAGTCACCGCTGTCTACAAGCCATACACAATCACGGCACGATCTAGTCCTGGCGCAGTATCGATCGACGTCGATCTTCCCTCGTAGTCGCAGGTTGCGTCCTCAACAGAGGCTTGCAAGTCGGTGAGATGCGCGGACCGAGTTGCTGACAATGACAGCCATTGTATATTCTTCGTCGAGAATGAATCCCGGATCTTGCAGCTAAGTCCAGAAGTGGTACTGAGCTCCGCTCAAGCTACATCAAGCGACCTAAGCTTTGTAGTACTGTATACTGATCGGCTCGCTTACATTAAGTACCTCGGCCCTACAACGCCGCCATTACCCACTTTGGTGTTTTGTTCGCCTCGTACTTCTGTACAGCATTTCCCGAAACCATACACAGCTACAAGGTGACAGATCTGATGAACTTCGCGGGTATGCTCGTCCGAGGACTGCATTACATTTCGACGATCGCCATCTTTACACATCACTGACACACCGCGCTCCATCATGCGCGGACGTCCGTTGATCGGGCGAGGGGTGCGTGATTACTATAAGAGACAGCATGCCCTCCGTTGTGGACTTCGCGCAACAGTTGTGGCCATCACTTCGCTCACCCTCAAGTCCTTCCATCGGCTCACATGATGGTTCCACTCGTAACGTTCTCCCTGCTCCTGTTGGCTGTGAGCACCACCTGCGTCTGTGCTATTGGACCTGCGACCGATGTCTCAACTTCCGAGTCGTTCTTGTACACAACTCCAGCAATGTACTTATGGGTATGTTTCACAGCCGCCCCAGCCATGACTCGAATGAACAACTGATCCGCTGCTAGCTCGAGGTGAAGCAAGTCGAGGTCTTGGGCAACATCAGCTCTGGCGGCACACAACTACTTGGACCCATCACTGCAGGTCAGCTGGTCTCCGAACCCGGCTTTGAGCCGAAGTTCAACGGTTCTGTCAAGTACGCTGGAGATTACCTCACACAAGATCCATCCGATGGCGTCGCTCGTCCTGCTTGTGTTGGAGCCGTCTACCCTGATGATGGCGATACGCCGTTTCTCTTCAGGATTGGCGGCGTCGACCATGCATCAGCAAAGGCTGTTGAGATCTTCACGTCTGATCAGAACCTGAACCTTTCGATTCCCTATGGCTACTCATACTCAGGTCTGTCGATACCATACAGTACTTCATTGAGTGACGGCTGACCCTATCTACCAGTGTGGATACCAACCTTCTATGGCGGGTCTGATAAGTTCTCGATCTTACAGAACAGCGTGTTCGTGGCTTCTGAGACTGTGGCTTCCAGCGACAAGCCGGGACACTTCCTTGTCGGTATGAAGATTGGCAAAATTTGGCCGAAGAACACGACGGTGACCATCGGCAAAGAGTTTGCGGGTTGACAGGCCGAAGCCGACGCCACATCACGCAACCGGTCGGTCTTCATCATTTTTGATTTGCAAATTCATCAGATCCCTCTCTGGTTGTAGCTAGGTCATTCAATATACCTTTGGTATGCATGCTATGAATAGCCTTTCATCACCTCAGAAGTCAGATGCTCGACGTTACATGTGATCGGGAGTCTATCACGTGCATACCGACAACAGCCAACATGTGATAGAGTAGTAGATGCAACACGTCTCTTGCTACTTCGCAACCTCACTCTTCTAATTTCTCACTTGGCTATATAGCTCACTACATCAGTCATCCCGGGCCGACGAAGGCTCCTACACGCCCACACCTTCTCCCACAATCTTCTCTCGTCTATCTTATTCTGGTAGACAAACGACTCATCAACTCACCACCATTGCACTTCCAATATCGACTTAGGGTAGATAAGAACGTCACCAGCCATGTGTATGCAGCATAACGAACCAAGTCCAACTTCAAGACTCCGGCTCTGTCTACGCTATGGCGTCTCGAACTATTCTGACAAACGCTATCCATCATGTAGTAGCGGTGAACAATTTTTCGAATGATGTGGATTACAAGATGATCTTCCAGCAGTCGGCCAGGCTGGTCTCCCGTTTACTTCGGACTCCTCAGGCAGTACATTACTTCCTGGCAATAATCCACGCATCACCCCACCTGACCGAGCTCAACATCGATTTGACAGGTACGGAAAGCAAAGGTATCACGAGCTCAGAGATATACAGGCTCTTAGACCGTCAGACTACGATGTGGTGGATAAGACACTGCGCCAAGTCGCGAGAACTGTCACCTGGGGTGTACGCAAGATGGACAGCTACGGTGATACATCCCCACTTCCTAGATCCTCCAGTGTTGGGTGCATCTTCTCGGCGCGCTCCAGGATCGATATCAACGTGCGCTTCTATCGAAGCGTGAGCCAGTCGTGTCGTAACCGCAAGGGCTGCAGGCTACGATTCCTCTTGGCTGTAACAATGATCCACGAGATCGCTTATGCAACATTGCATGCCCTAACAGAAATACCACTCGAGCCCTTCTTCGGAGAGCACGGGTCAGGTGAAGCAGGATGGGAATTCGAAGCAAGACTATTTGGACTCTGCCCTAGCGAAGAGAGATTTTTGTCGGGAAAATGTTCGTGGTATGTTCTCAGTATGGGCCGAGACGTGGATATCCAGGCCGCACCAGTCGGGCGGGTGTGAACCAGCTTCATCACTAAACTTTTCACGGACGATTTCTGGAACCGTCGCTTCACTCCACATATAGCTTGGCTTATAATTCCTCTGGTAGCCTGACCACCTGAGGTGTACGTTCCGGATAGCATTGATGCCTTGATACAGACTGCCAAGGCGCGAGTTTTTCAGCGAAGGTCAATTGCAAAAGCCAAAGACTCGGCCGGGAGACGGAAAAGAAATGAAAACAACGATCGGGTCAAGTAATGGCGGCTAGATAATTCAAGCATACCCATATACCAACAGTCACCACCGGAGTGACGACCGCAAGCGAATATAAACGCTTCGGTAATGTACCAACTTCGGTATCGATGCTTCATTAGGTGCAGCAATCACTCTTGCTCTGGCGTGGGAAGATGTTTTGGTATTGGTAGCGGACCCTCCGAGCTATTGAGTAAGCCACTGGAGGGGTGGGGTGATACGAGAGAATGATCAATTATATCATGGAGAGGGATATTGAGACAGATACCATGAGTTCGTATGTCTACAGTATTCAGCCATCTCAGATAATGCTTACAGGATGCCCTGGCCACTTGTAGCATATGCCTTGTCGCCACACGTGTGAAACGTGCTTCCCACCAACAATCACATCGATGTCTTCCAGAGGATTCTCGTCAAGTGCGATGAAATCTGCATCGTAGCCTTCTTTCAGGACTCCCGCCTTCGGTCCTCTTGGACCAAGTGTGAGCGGGCCATTCGCAGTCGCTGCCTCAATTGCTTGCAGAGGTGACATGCCTGCTCTCACGTGGTAGAGAAGTTCTTTGCCATTCAAGCCTTGTGTTGCGATAGAGTTGGGCATACTGACACCAGTGTCAGTGCCTATGGCTATTTTGACGCCCTTCTTGACGGCAACTTTCATCGCTTTCTCCTGTGCTTTGGCGACCGCTTCCAGTTTGGCATATCCGGCGGGAGAGAAGAACTCTTTCAGCTTGAGGCCATTCTCGACGATCAAGCGGGTTGACACCAAGATCGCGTCTTTCTGCTTCATCAAGTCTGCCGACTCTTCGTCGAGGTAGCTTCCATGCTCAATGGTCTTAACGCCTGCATTCAGCGCAGCGACTATGCCTGCTTTGCCGTGGCAATGCGCTCCGACAATGCGTTGAGATTGCGTTGCCACCTCGACCATCGCCTTCATCTCAGCAGATGTGAATTGCTGGTCGACAGGATTGTCTCGCTCACTTCCCACGCCGCCAGACCCACAGATCTTGATAACATCTGCACCAGCGCGAAGCTGCAGCCGTACAGCTTTCATGCACTCATCCGGTCCGTCGGCCACACAGAACGGCGCGCCGTGCTTTTGCATGTCCTGACACCAGTCTAAAGGCGTGTCGTGGAAATCGGCGTGCCCACCTGTGGTGCTGATGATGCAGTTGGAGCTATAGATCTTAGGTCCTACCAGTGAGCCTTCTTGGATCGCCTGGTCCAGTTGGAGGCCGTATCCAGCCATTTCTCTGACAGACGTGAAGCCAGCGTCTAGCAGGAGCATGACGTCTCTCGCTGAGCGTGCACCAGAGAGGACAGGGTTCTTCCAAGCATCAATGAACGCGTCGCCAGCGACTTTATGGATGCCCATTAGGTGGACGTGGCAGTCCCACATGCCCGGCATGAGAACCTTGACGTGAGTCGTCTTGAGGTGGCCGAAGGATTTGATGAGATCTTTATTAAGGCAGACATGCTTGATCTTCGATCCCGAGACAACAATGCCAGCGTTTTCGACGGGTGAGCCACGACCTGGGATCAAGAGGTCGGCTGTCACGGCATACACTTCTTCTCGTGATGAGGTTTGGCGATGGGTTATCTCTCTAATCAGCGTATCATCTTCGACATGCGTCCAGTCATCGGGAATATTGGTTGCCATGTTCGATAGGATGCTGGGGAAGGGTCAATCACCGTACAGGTCGGGGAGATCAAAAATTAGAGAGCGCGAAGCACTACTTCCACTGTTTGATGCCGATACCTCCAGCGTGCTGTCCACAGTCGGCTATAGTACTGACAAGGTACGTATCTCATACCCGATACCCACCTACCCAATTCGGAAGTGACTGGCATATCTAAAGTGGGTCTTAGGCGAGCTGATCAGCCTATCTCGATTTGATAGGCATGGAACCTCGAAATCTGTTAAGGACTCAAATTAAGAATCTAGTCCTTGGTGCAACGACTTCACGGGCTTGTGTTTGACTCATGAGCTTTCTAGGACGCTGTTTCGAAGTGGATGTAATTTGGTTGAATTATCACATTGCAAACCGCTATGTCTGAACATGCGTGAATGCCGCTCTTTTTCTCTGCTTAGATCGTATTCTGGGTATCCTATAGCTTCATTCCCAGTGCCTTGTGTACACGGAGCGACTGTCTCATGCTCAAGTCAAGCATGATTTCCTGGGGACTGGTTAGCTTAACTGCACTTAATGACAAGAGGCATGGAAGGACTGAATACTCACTTCTGAGCCACCAGGAATGGCGTATGCCCTAACATCACGGTAAAGGCGCTCGACCTTTGCACCTTGTCCACCACGAGAGTAACTCAGACCACCGAAAATTTGTGAGGCCTCACGGGCGCAGAACTCGAAAGTCAATGTTGCCTGCGCCTTGCAACCAGCGATCGCACCACCGAGCTTCAGCATAGCTTCGGTGTCGCTCATCATCTGGCACTGGTAGATCAGGCTCTCAAGCCATGAGTATGTAGCTTCGATCTGTCTTGCCATCTGCGCCAGCTTCATGCGGATCACGGCGTGGTTGATCAGCTTCTGGCCAAACGTGCGACGCTTGTTGGCGTACTTCACGCTCTCCTCGTAGCACACGCGCGAGAAGCGAACAGCTTGAATAATGATGCCGATGCGCTCGTGGTTGAAGTTTGTCATGATGACCTTGAAACCTTGGTTCTCCTTACCGATCAGGTTCTCCACGGGAACCTTGACGTCCTCGAAGGTGATGTAAGTTGTGCCACTGGACCAGACACCTTGGCAGTCCATGCGACGAGTGCTGACACCGCCAAAGCTACGCTCGATGAGCAGAACGGAAATGCCGTTCATGCCCTTGTCGCTCGTGCGGACAGCAGTGGTGAAGTAATCCGACCTTGGATGTGTTAGTTGCCGTGATGATGAGGATTGAGAGAGGCAGCGACTTACCAAATACCATTAGTAATCCACTTCTTTTCACCGTTGACGATGTAGTGCTTGCCATCCTCGGTCAGCTTGGCCTCGCAGGTCAAGTTTGCAACATCGGAGCCGGCATCAGGCTCGGTGATAGCCAAGCAGATGCGCTTGTCGCCACTAAGGATATCAGGAAGGATGCGATCCTTGAGTGCCTTCTTTCCGTGCTTGTAGACAGGTGGGCAACCAATACCGAAGCCACCGAGGATGTTCCACACAAAGCCGCCAGAGCCGGATCTGGACAGTTCATCCGTGATCAGCAGCTCGTGGAAGAGGTCCCACTTCTCTGGAGGAACGCTACCGGGTGCCTTCTTCACGAGATGTGTAGGATATGGGTGAACGCCGAGAAGACCCGCAAGCCATCCGCGCTCGCCCATAGTCTTGTACACGCTATCTGGGACCTTCTTTGCCTCGTCCCATTCAGTGACGTTGGGCATGATCTCGTCC
>Ga0265797_10007458_pt1 | contig 14972 bp, 21 predicted proteins | sample P2T30metagenome_FD_192433 | JGI IMG/M metagenome (GOLD analysis project Ga0265797, IMG submission 192433) | Plant litter microbial communities from East Loma Ridge, Irvine, California - P2 T30 | ecosystem: Environmental > Terrestrial > Plant litter > Unclassified | place: USA: California... | reverse complement strand
GCGATGTGGGTCAAGCCCGCTGCCCACGGCACCGACCGCCCCGGTTTCGACCTGGAAAGCTTCCACCGCCCCGACCGTTCCATGTCTGCCATCGGAGGCTGATCCGGATGACCGTCAACGACACCGCCTCACCCCCTGACACCGCAGATCACACCTCCTCAGTGGGTGCTGCCGCAACTGCCGCCGTGACTGTGCGCTTCTTCGCCGCTGCCGCTGAGTCTGCCGGCGCCGAGCAGCTCGAGCTTCCGCTTCCTGTGCCCATGTCTCCCGATGGCGTCGCCGTCGCGGAGTTCCTCGATCTTCTGCCTGGATTGGTCAAGCAGCAACAGGGCAGCACCCCCGACGACGACGCCTCACCCAGCACGGCCTCATCCCGGTCCGAGACGCCTAGCCTGGAACGTGTCTGCGCGCGCAGTTCATTCTTGATCAATGGGGTGCGAGCCCACCCGCAGAGTTCGCGGCTTCAGCCGGGCGATCTCTTGGACGTCTTGCCACCCTTCGCTGGGGGCTAGAACAGCCGATCCGTTCAGTGAGGATGCGAGGGGTTTCAAACCCTGACATTTTCGTGTGCCGAGGGTAGATTCCGGACCATGACCCGGACCGCGTTGGAAACGGCATTGGCGCAATTCGCGGCTTACCGCGTGGGCGATGTGCGTGCGGCGCGAGTCCTTCTGGATGAGTCCATGACCTTCACCTCTCCGCAGGATGACCACCTGGACAAGAACACCTTCCTAGGGACCTGTTTTCCCACTGCGGGTCGATTCCTGCGCCAAGAGGTGACCACCGCCGTGGAGATCAGTCCGGGGACCGTGATGCTGCGTTACACCGCTCAGCTGCCGAATGAGCAGCCCTTCAGCAATGTGGAGATCGTGACCGTGGTGGAAGGCCGCATCACCGCGATCCGTGTCTACTTCGGCGGGGTTGAACACTAGGGATCCAGACGGGCCTGAAGAATTTAACGGCTGAGTTCTACCTCATGCAGGGGCACGACCTCGCGGTCCCCCAGCGGTTCATCGAGTTCTACGGCGAGCGAGACATACCGGGCCTCCTGGGTGCAGGCCGAGTCCACTGCTTCGAGCAGAGTCCCGGAGATCGTGGCGACGCGGACTTGATCCGCATCTTCCTCGAGCACTGAACGCACCCCATAGCAGGCAGGATTGCCGCTGTAGAAGGCGAACTGCAGCTCGGTGTTTGAGACCACCTCGTAGTTCTGCCAGGAGGAGAGTCGCTCGGAGACCATCTCCTGGGTCTCATCCACGGTCGCCGGCATGGGATCCGAGGATCCACTGTCGCTGTCGCTCCCGGGCGAATCCTCAGGAGCGGGAGCGCTGGTGGGCTGGTCGCCGTCGTCGGCCGTTCCGGGATTCTCGGTACAGGAGGACAGCGTCAGAACCAGCGCTGTGGCGCTAATCAGGAGCGATGCCGTTGTTCCGCGCATAGGTGCCTAGCTGGGTCCGACCACAGTGACTGCTCGGGGCGAACTGGCGAGCCGGGCGGCGACTTTGCGCACATCTTCGGCGGTGATGGCGTCGATCTGGGTCAGGGTGTCGGAGATATCGACGAACTCACCACGGACAAGCTCTGCACGGCCCAGCCGGGACATGCGTGAGGATGTCTCCTCCATGCCCAGCACGGTGCCGCCGCGGAGCTGGCCCTTGGCGCGGATGAGCTCTTCCTCGCTGACGTGGTCGGTGGCGATGCGCTCGAGCTCCCCTGCCATGACGTCGACAACCTTCTGAACCTTATTCGGCATGCAGCCTGCGTAGAGGCCGAAGTACCCGGCATCGGTCATGGCCGAGGAGAAGGAGTAGGTGGAGTAGGCGAGGCCGCGGCGTTCCCGGATCTCCTGGAAGAGACGGGAGGACATACCGCCGCCGAGCACTGCATGCATGACCGAGAGCGCGAATCGGTCCTCATCAGAAGCGGGCATGCCGCGTCCGCCGAGGATCACCTGGGACTGCTCCACGGGTTTGATGATGGTTTCGGTGCCGGCGCGGACGGGGATCTCGGTCTCCTGACCGACCCGTCGCTCAGCTGGTGAGCCAGGGACGGTCATGTCCCAGGCTGACTTGTCCAGTGCTTCGGCGATCAGTGAGACCACGTGATCGTGATCGAGTCCGCCGGCTGCGGTGATGACCAGCTCGTTGGGCTGGTACCAGCGCTTGTAGTGGTTGTAGACGTCTTCGCGGCTGGCCGCGTTGATCTCCTCGGGAGTGCCGCCGATGGGCCGCCCCAGCGGGTGCCCGTCGAGAACCTGGGAGCCGAAACGCTCGTGGACGACGTCCTCGGGATCGTCTTCAGCCATGGCGAGCTCTTCGAGAATGACCCCGCGCTCCACCTCCATTTCGGCCGGATCCAGCAGGGCTGAAGTCACGATGTCGGTGAGGACATCAACGGCCATAGGAAGGTCGGTGTCCAGCACGCGGGCGTAGTAGCAGGTGTGCTCTTTACCGGTCAGCGCGTTGGATTCACCGCCCACGCTGTCGAAGGCTGAGGCGATGTCCAGGGCGGACCGGGTCTTGGTGCCCTTGAACAGCAGGTGTTCCAGGAAGTGCGTGGAGCCGTGCTGGTGGGCGGCCTCATCGCGGGAGCCGACGCCGATCCAGAAGCCTAGGGTGACCGAGCGTTGACCCGGCATCTCCTCGGTGAGGACTCGGACTCCGGCGGGGAGCACGGAGCGGCGGACGGTGGAGCCGGCGTCGTTATTGAGGACGCCTTCGGTGTGGGGATCAATGGTGACGCGCATAGGCTCCCAGGTTACCTGGCTGGTTGAGGTTTCCGGTCGCTGGGTATCCCCAGAATCCTCAACTACCCCGGATGATCGGAGCACAGCTGAGTACGACGCCGGACGGTCGGCTCCTGCTGAAGCTTCGGCAGTTCCTGCGGGCATCACCAACCCAACCAGTTGCCGTTCTCGTCATAGAGGTGGGCGAAGATCTTCGGCGGAGTATCCCCCGGTTCAAGCGTCACGGGGCCGTCGCAACCCCAGTCGCTGGTATTGCGACAGGAACCGGAGACGTTGCGTGCAGCTACCCGCCAAATGTCTGCCTCTCCTGGGGAGGCCTGCACGTCCACCGAGCCTGGGATGACGATCCACGGACCGCCGCCGACCCGATACTCCCCGACAAAGGTGGTGGTCAATGACACCGGGTAACGGCCCGTCTCGGTATAGACGTGGCTGGTGGGCGTCTCCTGGTTGGTCTTGACCACGGCGTCACCCTGCCAGTTGTCCGGCATGGGTTCTCCGGGATCATAGGTTGTGCGGGTGGCGCCGTCTCCGTAGTCCCAATGGAAGGTCTGCGGGTGGACCCTGATCTCTACAGGTATCCCGAGGAGCGTCTCGTTCAGGGTCTGGGTCTCGGTATTAGCGAAGATATGCGTGTGGCGATCCTTATAGCCGAATCCGAGGAGATCGGGCTCGAACTCCACGGATCCACCGGAGATGGGGAGGGTGGCGAAGGCTTCTTCTACGGCACCGGGGAGGAGCGCCAGGACGTCGACGGCCTCTTCGGTTTCCGCCTCTTCAATATCTACCAAGTCAGCTACCGCCTGAGTCGGCAAACAAGCGAACCCTTCGTCCGACGTCTCGGGGTGCGCGGCCGCCACGAACTCGTTACCGTCAACAAAGCAAGCACGTTCGGTTCGCTCTCGGCAATCCACGCGTTCCACACCTGCAGTCCCGGCACACCAGACCGGCGGACCTGTCGACTCAGGCGCCTCGTCATTACTGGCTCCGGGGGCAGCGCCGGGTGAGCCGGGGACCCCAGGGCGCGTGATTGGAGCGGACTCAGAAGATGGGCGCCGATCTAGATTTCGTCTGACCGACCCGGGCGTGCCGGTCGAGCCGCAGGTTCCATGGGCAGCGACCCCCTCATCGGTCCATTCGGCTGAGTGGTCACAAGATTGACCGGCTGCAGATGACGCCTCGACACCTACCAAGAAGGAACTCGCGATTGTCCCTAATCCCGCGACCAGGAATGCCAAGACCGCCACCACTACTGCTCGCATGCCCGCTAATCGCTTTCCCGAACAATGAGCTCATCGATTAACCAGATATCGTCGCGGTATCTGAGTGTCGCTTGCGCGTTTTGGTAACTCTGAGCCGGCGTAATCCCGATGGTTTCACCGGACGAATCGAACACTTCAAACTCGCCGTCTTCGATATCGAAAAGTATGGCCACCGCATCTCCACCTTCAAGCACCGTGGACATTTCGTTCGTGGCGGACGTGCCGTCGGCTCGATACCATCCCTCTTCGCGTTCGTAGAGGTCTAGATACCGATCAATACGACTCACGCAAACATCGCAGTCCGCACCAGTGGTTAGCTCGACGGGATCCGAATCGCCCGTCAGCTGCAAATATGTAATCGCTTCGAACCAGTACTGGAGCGCGGCAAGTGCCCCGTCCTCTGACTCCTCATAAATCGCGTCGGGAATCTCCGGCTCGGGCCAGTTCTGTGCGGGTCCCTCCGAAGACGCCGGAACGGGCGCAGGAGACTCCGACTCCGAAGGTTCAGCCGGGGCTGATTCGGATTCCCCGTCACCACTTCCCGGCTCAGCGGAAGCCTCCGTCGGCGAAAGCCCTTCACCGGGATCACCTCCGGCCTCCGCGTCCCCACCCCCGCAGGCGCCCACGAAGAACCCAAGAACCACCGCCAGACCCACCACGCTGAGTCGTCCCGAGGAAGTGTTCATGAACCTGTTCCGTCCACTCCGCAATCACTTGTGAAGCAACAGACTAAACAGAAGCGCCCCGGCGCAAAAGAGGCCGGGGCGCGCTGTGGACAAACTCTGAACTAGAACAATTGCCGGAAGTTCGTCTTCGCCAAGTCGACCAGCTCGTCGCCGCGACCGCTAAGCACAGTGCGCACGGCGTAGAGGGTGAAGCCTTTCGCCTGCTCAGCGGTGATGGTCGGTGGCATGGAAAGTTCCTGACGCTCGGTCACCACGTCCAACAACGCCGGCCCGTCGTGGGCAAGGAACTCCTCCACGGCCGCTGGAAGATCTTCAGATTTTTCTACCCGAATCCCCTTGATGTCCATCGCTTCAGCCACCTTGGCGAAGTTGGGGTTCTTCAGCTCGGTGCCGTAGTTGACGATTCCGGCGGCCTTCATCTCCACCTCCACGAAGTTCAGCGAGGAGTTGTTATAGACCACGGTCTTGATGGGCAGCTCGTTCTGCGTGATGGTCAGCAGCTCACCCATCAGCATCGCCAGCCCGCCGTCTCCCGCAAGCGCAATGACCTGCTTATCCGGTTCGGCCATCTGCGCGCCGATCCCCTGAGAGATCGCATTCGCCATAGACCCGTGGCTGAAGGACCCCAGCAGACGACGCTTGCCGTTCATGGTCAGATAACGGCATGCCCACACCACCGGTGAGCCGACGTCGGGAAGGAAGATGGCGTCGTCGTCGGCGGCTTCATTGATCAGTTTGGTCAGGTACTGCGGGTGGATGGTTCGCCGCGACGGCGTGGCCAGCGCGTCGAGATCCTTCCGCGTCTTCGTGTAGTGCTCGGTGGAGTCCTTCAGGTGCTTGGAGCTGTGGTTCGCATTCAGCTTGGGCAGCAACGCGTCCACCGTGTCCTTGACCGTGCCGACCAAGCCCACATCTACCGGCGTGCGCCGGCCGATCTGGGATCCGCGGATATCGACCTGCACCACCTTCGCGTGCTCAGGATAGAACTGTTGATACGGCAGATCCGATCCAAGCACCAGCAGGGTCTCGCAGACATCCATCGCCCGGTAACCAGAGGAGAACCCAAGCAGGCCGGTCATCCCGACGTCGTAGGGGTTGTCCCACTCCACGTGCTCTTTGCCACGTAGCGCATGCACGATCGGGGCCTGCAGCCGCTCAGCAATCGCCAACATCTCCGCGTGCGCCCCGGCAGTGCCAGCGCCGGCAAGAATCGTCACACGCTCGCAGGTGTTGAGCACCTCGGCGGCCCGGTCCAGATCAGTCTCGGCCGGGATGACTCGTGACGTCGTAGGCAGGATCGTTTCGGCCGCAGCTGTGATGTCCGCGAGCGCCACGTCACCAGGGATGACCAGCACCGCTACTCCGCGCTTCTCGATGGCCTCCCGCATGGCGATGCGCAGCAAGCGCGGCATCTGATCGGCGTGAGCGACGTGCTCCACATAGACGCTGCATTCACGGAAGAGTTCCTCCGGGTGGGTCTCCTGGAAGTAGGTCGACCCGATCTCTTCGCTGGGGATGTGCGCCGCGATCGCGAGCACCGGGGTCCGCGAGCGCTGGGCGTCGAAGAGCCCATTGATCAGGTGAAGGTTGCCCGGTCCGCAACTTCCCGCGCAGACCGCAAGCTCGCCCGTGACCTGTGATTCAGCGCTTGCAGCGAAGGCAGCGGCCTCCTCATGCCGGGTCGGTATCCATTCGATGGTCCCTGCGGCGCGCAGTGCGTCCGTCAGACCATTGAGCGAATCTCCGGAGATTCCGTAGATCCGCTCCACTCCGCTGGCGTGCAGGGTGTCAACGATGTTCCGTGCAACTGTTGGCATGGCGTCCTTCCAAGAGGTTCACCGGACACCTGCGCACAGGTGACGGCGCGTATCTTCGCAGTCTAGAACTCCCCGCGACTTACGCCTATGGGACAAGTCACGAAGGCGACGACGACGGCGCACGCTCGCCTTCCAGCTCGCGTGTAAAAACCCCACGTACTCTGAGCTCATGCCCGTTCATGACGCACCCGCCACGCACCCCATCCTTGAATCGAAGACTCTGCAGAAGACGCCGATCTATGACCTCGTGCAGGAGACATTCCGCTTCGGCAAGGCCGAGGAAACACTCACTCGCGCATTTCTGATGCACCTGAGCGCAGTGGCAGTCATCGCCGTGGATGATCAAGACCGCGTGCTGCTCATCCGTCAGTACCGTCACCCGCTGCGTCAGAACATGTGGGAGGTGCCAGCGGGACTCCTCGATACCGAGGGCGAGTCGATGCTCGACGCCGCAGCCCGAGAGCTGCACGAGGAAGCCGACATCACTGCTGAGACCTGGCATACCCTCACCGACTTCACCACCACGCCCGGCGCTTCGAATGAAGCCATCCGGGTCTACCTGGCCGAAGGGATCTCCGAGACCCCGGAAGCTGAGCAGCACGAACGCGAGGGCGAAGAGGCGGAGATCGAGAAGGCATGGGTCCCGCTGAAGGACGCCGTCCAGGCGGTGCTCAGCGGTCAGATCCATAACCCCAGCGCGGTCACCGGGATCCTGGCGCTGCACGCGATCCGCACCGGAGCCGGGGAGCTTCGCGAAGCTCGCGCACCCTGGGCTGATCACCCACGCGGCATCACGCCCTGATCGCTGTCGCGGGATAACGCGGGTCACTCACCTATTGATCGCTCGCAGACCGCCTCCTAACGTGTAAGCAACTTCTTACGCATCGGAGGTGTCCTTGCCACCTAGAGACCCGTTGAGCATCACTTTCAGCACACTTGCCGATCCCACGCGCCGGGACATTCTGGGCAGGCTCCGGCGCCACCCACTCACGGTCAGCGACCTCTCGAGGCACTACCCGATGAGCCGCGCCGCGGTCTCTCAGCATCTGTCGGTATTGGAGCGCGCTGATCTGGTGAGACGAAATCGTCGCGGTCAATGGATCGAGTGCTCGCTCTCTCCTCGAGCCCTGGACCCGGCGCAGGAATGGATCGAGCAGCAGCGCGCTGAGTGGAATGAGCGGCTCGAGCACTACCTGAAACGGAAAACCCCATCTCAAGATGAACCGACCCAGGAAGGTGAAGAGACATGATTGATGAGTCCAAGGGCTTCACGCTGGCACGGACGTTCGCTGCCACTCCCGAAGAGATCTGATCCGCGTGGACCAATCCCGATGAAGCCGCCCAGTGGTTCCACCCGGAAGGCGCGAGCACTCCCCGCGAATCTGTCGAGATGGACGTGCGCGTGGGCGGTCGATACACCTACACCATGGTCAATGACACCGACGGCACCGCCTACCCCACCGGTGGCGTGTACCGGGAAGTATTGCCTTACGAGCGGCTCGCCTTTACCTGGGGCGACCCGGCCGGGGACCCCGATGACACCCCCGTGGTCACACTGACATTCACCCCCACTCCGGAAGGGACACGAATGACCTTCGAGCTGCGCGGAGTCGATGGCACGCAGGGAGATCAGTACTTCTACGACGGTTGGGACAGCGCACTGAACGTGCTGGGTGACTATCTCGGCGCCAATCTCACCGCGAAAAATCATCAGGACTGAGCTTCATGAGTCCGCTGTACGAGACCCTGCGCTTCACCCGGGAGGTCTCAGCTCCGCGGGCCGCACTCTGGGAAGCCTTTGCAGAACCGAGCCAACGGGTTATCTGGGCAGTTCCTGCCGGTGAGATCCAGGTCTATAACCAGGCGCAGTTCGAGATCGGAGGTCAGGACCGCTACCGATGCGGACCTCCAGGCTCATTGGACTACCGGGGGCTCGTGGATTACCTCCAGATCATCGACCAAGAGCTGATCGTGCATACAGACGTCGTCCACGCCGAAGACCAAATTCTGTCCGCTGCGCTGCTCACGGTCGAGTTCTCCTCCACGACCTGCGGCAGCCGAATTGAGGTCACAGACCAGCTGGTGTCCTTCGTTGGAGAAGGCATGGTCCAGGGTCACCAGACCGGTCAGAGGATGGCGCTGGACCAGCTCGCCGCCTACCTAAAATCTAGGCATCGACAAAAGGAATGACACGACCGCGACTCAGCTGGCCTTCTTCTTCTGACTCGAGCCGCTGCTCTTCGAGGACCCTTTCGAGTCACTCTTGGATGAGCCCGAATCCTTCTTTGCCGCCCTGCCCTTCGAAGAAGATCCGCCGGACTCCCCCGAACCCTTCCCCGAACTCTTTCGGCGAGAATCCACCGACTTCTTCAGCGCCTCCATGAGGTCCACAACATTGCCGTCGCCGTCGTCGTCATCCTCGACATTCCCGAAGGTGGCCTCGGTGTCGATGTCCTCCCCGTGGGCGAGCTTCTCCTCCACCAGGGTGTGCAGCTGATCCTGATACTCATCCTGGAACCTGTCCGGGTCAAAGTCCTCCGAGTAGGAGTCCACCAATGAGGTGGCCATCTCCTGTTCCTTCTTCGAGAGTCGAGATTTCGGGACCTCGAACTCGGGTTCGCGCAGCTCATCGGCCCAGCGCAGCCCCTGCAGCACGATCACGTCATCGCGCACCCGGAGCACACCCAGCCGGGTTTTCGAACGCAAGGTGAACGTCACGATCGCCACCCGAGCGGATTCCTCCAGGGTGCGACGCAGCAGCACATAGGCCTTCGCCGACTTGCCTGCGGGCTCCAAGTAGTAAGACTTGTCCAGGATCATCGAATCGATCTGATCCTCGGGCACGAACTGCTCCACCGCGATCTCCTTGGAATCATCGGCAGGAAGCTCACTGAGCTCGTCCTTGGTCAGGATGACCGAGGATTCACCTGTGTCATACGCCTTGTCGATGTCCTTATAGTCGACCTTCTCCCCGCAGACCTCGCAGTGTCGCTCGTAGCGGATCCGACCACCGTCCTCATCGTGGACCTGGTGCATGGAGAGGTCGTGACTCTGAGTGGAGGAATACAGCTTGATCGGCACAGTGACCAACCCGAAAGATACGTCGCCTGACCAGATTGCCCGCATGGCTTGCTCCTGTAGTTCCTAGTCATGGGTGGATCGCTACTTGCGCTGGCCTAATGACACCACAGCTGTCTGGGTCAGGAAAGACAACACCGGCGACGACGGCGCGGGCAGCCTCAGTGCAAGGACTAGTGGTAGAAGTGAACCATTGGTACAGTACCTCTATGACAAACACAAAGATGGTCTCGTCTTCCGTGAATTCTCGGTCCCTACTGCTTCCCTACACCCTGGTTCTTATCGGCTCCATGCTGGCTATTCAGGCCGTCGTCGCACTAGCCGGAAGTAAGATCACCCTTCTGGCCGGAGCACTGACGGCGGCAGTCGCTGTTGGGATCCTGATATGGGTATTCCGTCACTACCGTCACGTCATGCACGTGAGGTTCGGGCTAGTGATCGCACACGCCATCACCTTCGCGGTGGTGACCACATCCTTCAATCTCCACGCCGTCGTCCTCACGGTGAGCCTCAGCTCAGGCGAAGGCGGCTTCGAAAGCGCCGCCGAGATGATGCTGTCCACCCCCTGGTTCGGCGCCACTCTCCTGATGAGCACGGCGTGGGGGCTTGGACTGCTGATTCACCTGCTTGGCACGGTCCTCGGTCGCGGCTGGGAGGACTGAGCGTGACGGTCCGGCGTCCTAGCGAGAACGAGGAATGGGTTTCAAACCGAGTCGAGGGGTGGGTTGAGACGTACAAGAAATCCATGTTGACCCCCGTGATCCTCAGTGTCATCTCGAGGCACTCACAGGCGAGCGTCGTGGAGGTCGCGGAACGGGTGGCGACAGAAACTGGCTGGCAGGTCACCGAGCGGGGCCTTTATCGAACCCTCAAGCGGTTGGAGGATTCCGGCTTATTGGTCAGTACGGAAGTCGCGGCAGCCCGCACTGGAGCCAAGCGCAAACAGATCCAACTGACGAATCTCGGGACAAGGTTTCTCGCAGGCGTCACGGCGAACCTGGTGAAGCTTCCACCTGGAGAGACCCCCGGGCGCTAACCCGAAGAATCTTTCCCTTTTCAGGAGACGACGATGCCGGCGCGGCCTCCACCCGAATTTATTACGTCCATCCACCTGCAATTCCGGGCACCTTATTGTAAGTTGAACTCAATGAACACTTTCTGATTCTCAGGAGCTCGATCAGGGTGTTCAGGATGATATATCTGAGGCGATCGCCGAGGAACAAGACGCGACCACCATGGGTGGATACAAGAAACTTGGGATGGAGAAGGTCGTGGCAACCACACGGGAAACGCTTTCAACTAAAGAGTTGACTCTGAAATCTACGGGGTTACTGGGGATCGCTCTACTGGCGCTGACCGCCTGCGGCGGTGATGAGGATCCAGCTCCAGAAAGCACTGAGGAACAAAACGATACGTCGGAGGACGCGGGCGACGGCGACGACACCGGTGAGGATGAGAGCACAGAAGAGACTGCAGCGGACGCGCCAACAATCGGCGAACTTGATGAGGGCATCTGGGATGCGTCTCTGAACCAGGAATCCGTCACGATCAGCGCCGAGGTCCCCGCCAGCTCCATGGGCGCAGCTTCTGAAGACGCCACCTCAACCGAAGGTGAAAGCATTCAGATCGTCCTGTCCGGGAACATGGACGGGGATGGTTATTCCTACACGATCAACGAGACGCTGGGCGATTACCTGATCTTCAGTGACCAGGCATTCCAAACTGTAGATTCGGTGATCGAGGAGTACGCGCAAGCTCAAGTAGAAGATCAGGGCCCCTCTCCCGAGGAATTGCGCGCGGAAGTTGAAACTGAAGGTGAATGGGTCGATATCACCAGCCTCGCCGAGCAGCTAGAGACACCAAGCCTGTTCATCGAGAACTTCCGGACAAGCATGCTCTCTTCAGCAGGCGTGGAGGATCTTTCAGAATGGGATCTCGAGCCTGAATTGGATACCCGCGACGGCGAAGACGTCTGGGTGTACTCCGAAGAGACCGCTGAGTCCACAATCCAGTTCGTCGTCAAAGCTGATGAGGCCGAACCTCTCCTGATGGAGGTCCACTCCGAGGCAGAGGGTCAGGAAACGCTGGTTACTTTCAGCGACTGGAATGAAGTCGAAGAGCCAGAGCGGCCCGCGGAGGATGTCGTCATCACCGAGGAAGACTTCATGAGCATCGCGCAGTCTCTCGTCTAACCAGCCCATCGGTTGGGCAGTTTGCGGCGTTGTCCCGCGCATTACCGAGCGCTTTCTGCCGAAAACTGCCCAATCGATGAATTTAGCGGCGCCACCAGCGGCCCAGCGGATCGCCGTGCGCTTCGAGCGCCTGCGCAGAGGCATATGTCTGTTCAGCATCTGCTTGCTCCACCGGAGCCTGTTTTACCGGAGTCTGCTCCACCGGCATCGGGTACTTGGCGTCGTCCTCTTCGTTCTCTTTATTGAGTTTGTGCAGCAACCCAGCGAGCAGCGTGACCCCTGTGACTACCCCGGAGACCCACTGCTGGGTGACGAAGTCGGCGCCGAAAATCAGAAGCGCAACCCACCCAATGATGAGGAGGGACGAGATGCCTTTGAGGATCCATTCCATGATCTTCAACATTTCCCGACTCTACTAATTCGGCGCCGTATTCATACCCATCGCGTGAAAAATTCTGGCGCTGCGCTTCCTTAGGCACACGAAGGGGCACTGCCGATGGTCGGCAGTGCCCCCTCGTATAAGAGCTTGGGTTTAGCGCTTCTTGCCGTTGTTCTCGTACTGAGACAGGGCGAGACCTAAACCGAAGAAGGTGGGAGCCCAGTGACCGACGAAGATACCCCATCGGTCTGCCTGTGGCTTGGAATCGTCAGATTTGAACCGGGAGACAGTCCAACTAGCAAAGGACAGTCCGACTGACACCAATCCAGCGTTGTATGCGTGCTCAGAACGGAAACCAAGGTTATGCAGTACGGAAAGCATGTGACTCCTCACAAAGTGGGCATTGTCAGTACCTCTCCGGGAGAGGTTCCTTACATGACACTAGGAGCGCCACCTGACCGCCACGTGGACACAGTCGCGGAGCAACCTGGGAACACCAGGTGTTTGAGATTCGGTGCGTGGCCGATTCTCGAGCTATGAGGCCGCTGGAGCCTTCGCTGCGGACTCGGCAAGCTTACGGCCAGACGTCCGTGCGGCAGCCTCGGACTCTTCCTTGATCTCTGCCGCCATATCGGTGAAGGCATCCAAGGCTGGTACGACGCCCACGAAGGTGAAGGAGCGCTGAACGATGTCGAGGTCAAGGCCCCATACATCTTGGAGGACGCGAACGATCCAAGGAGTGGAGTGGTCCCAGCCTTCCTTAGGAGTGCCGGGGCTGTAGTTACCTCCCAGTGTGGTAATCAGAGTCGCAGGCTTTCCCTCGAGAGCGGTTCCGGCGACGCCGATGCGCGGATCCTGGTAGGCCAGGTCGAACCAGGTCTTGAAGTGCTGAGAGACCCCGTAGTTATAGAGCGGCACGTTGAACAGCAGAGCTTCGGCATCGATAAGCTCATCCGCCAGGGTCGAGGAAGCAGCAATGGCGGCGGCCTGCTCCGGAGTCCTCGCCGACTCTGGTGCGAAGCTCCCGGCGACGGCGTTCGGCCAGAGTTCAATCGCAACAGGCTCCGTCGCGATGTCTCGACGGAGGACCCCCGAGTTCGGGTGAGCGGAGGTCCACTCCGCCTCAACGAGGTCGCCAAGAGCTCGGCTAGCGGAGGTTGCGGGGAAGATGCTGGCATCCAAGCGGAACAACGACATGAGAATCCATTCGATAGCAGGAGTTCACTCTTATTTTCAGAGTGACCCGTAAAAATGTAGCACGATATGATGGGCCCATGAGTTGCGAAAGCCAGATGGATTCCTGCACCGCCGTGCGCTTGGCGTTCTCAATCCTCGGCAAGCGCTGGAATGGCATGATCATTGACGCGCTGCGCACGGGCCCGCTGTCCTTCGTCGGTCTCCGCCGCGCAGTAGTGGGCATCAGTGATGCCATGCTTTCTGACCGACTAGCAGAGCTCACGGACGCAACTCTGGTTTCCCGCTCCGTCGAAAGCGGACCACCGATCACTGTCACCTATGCCCTCACACAGGGCGGGGAACGGGTTCTTCCAGTGATCCGTGATCTCGGTGACTGGGCGAGCGAGAACCTCCCGACCTCCTGACGTCAGAACCCGCGGCCGCGACGACGCGGAACACCTCACGTTGATAACGGCACGACAGTGGCACGATGATCCCGTGACCTTCTCACCCTGTGCAGACCTCACCGCCGCGGAATGGATCTCATCCCTCGATAGCCCCTGGGAGACGATCGCGACAATAGGCCCACCCGGGTATCAGGCATACGGACGCCTGCGATTTATCCATGACCCCCTCTTCAAGGGTCAGTCTGAGTCGGACGCCGAGATCCCGAGCGAACACTTGCCAGACGATGAGCAGCTCCGGGTCGTCGTCGAGAACCTCCTCAACCACACCTCTACACCCGATGACGGGTACCTCTTGACCTGGATGGGTTGGGACGAAGGGGCCTTTCCGGGCTCACTCTGGCGACAACCCCAGGTCCTCATCCCGAATCGCGAGTACCTGATGTGCCGCGTCTCGCTGCACGAGTACTGCTCCGGTGCAGTGGAAGCGGCATGGGAGGCGGAGGCTCGGCACCCGATGCCTCCGCCTGCATTCATCTGGCCTGCAGACCGTGCATGGTGCGTCACCCAGGACGTCGACCCGCACTGGGGAAGCATCGGCGGCGAGCCTGCCGCGATCGACTCGCTCCTGGAAGAGAAGCGAATCGATGTTGTTCCGTTCGATCCAGACGAGAAGCTGCTCTCCTATTACTGATGGGGAGGAACGGTTGCCCAGGCCTTCTCAGACAGCCCCGGCGATCTCTTGCAGGGCACGCACATGCGCTTCAAACGCAGAACGCCCGGACCTGGTGAGTGACACCCACGTGATCCGCCGCGCGTCGTCGCGGCCAGCCGAGGCCGCCTTGCTTGAGGAGACATACTCCGCGGTGGTCAACGTCTTCAGGTGCTTTGAGAGCGTCGCGTCGGAGACGTTCAAGGTATCCCGAAGCACCGCAAAATCGAGATGGTCAACAGGGTGCAGGAGTCCGCAGATCCGCAGCCGCACCGGGGCGTGAATGACCTCGTCGAACCTCGCCTCAGGCACGGTGTAACTGATCCACCGCAGACTTATACGCCAACCCCGCCAGCCACGTCGTCGTGGCGAAGGCGATCACGCTCGTCAGGACAACGGCCCAGTGCAAGCCGAAGGACACCAGTCCCAGCGAAACGCTGAAGAGCACGAGGCAGGTGACGATGATCCCCGCCACCGCCCATCCCACCCGCGTCCCCATCCTGCGGAATCGGACGCCGGT
>Ga0265797_10007457_pt1 | contig 14972 bp, 15 predicted proteins | sample P2T30metagenome_FD_192433 | JGI IMG/M metagenome (GOLD analysis project Ga0265797, IMG submission 192433) | Plant litter microbial communities from East Loma Ridge, Irvine, California - P2 T30 | ecosystem: Environmental > Terrestrial > Plant litter > Unclassified | place: USA: California... | reverse complement strand
GGGCGCTTCTGACGAGGGAGATGGAGATGACGAAGGTACGTGATTCTCCATTTCAGATACACCTTTCAAATCGTCCACCACTCTACAACCAACGCCCCGCAATCCCTCGCTCGCCATATCTCACACCCACAACTCCTCAGAGACCTGTATTCCCCATTCCATCACGAGCTTCAACACAAGCGGTCTGTCCGGCCTGATTGCGGCATCTCCGCGCCACCCGCCATCCACAACATCTCAACCTGCTGCGCCACCACGGACACCTGGAAAATCCGCGCCAACTGCACCCAATACTGCGAGGCGAGCGACGCAGGCGATTTCAACGCCTGCGTCAATAAGGACCGCAACTTTCTGATCGACTCTGGCTCGAGCAATTTCTCGGACATACCTATTTATGCCAGCTTGTGTCAGAATGCGAGTGATTCCGAGGATGAAGATGGTAGGGGAAAGCGCTTGACTGTGATTGCGGGACTGGGTGTGCTCATTTGCTGACGTGATATTCTGTCCTCACTAGACTCGGAGTCTCAGGCTAGCAGGTCCTCGGTTTGGGGGTACTCGGTCCTTATGCTTGTGGTGTCTACGATTGCGTTTAGTATGGCGCCTTGATAGGAAGGTTTGGAAGCCTTGCTGTTGAGGGCGGATGGTGTCGTGTCTGCATACTGTTTCTATGACAAGAGAATGTTGCCGCTTTGACATACTGCTCTCCGGCGTATGCCGCGTATCCAGACGGGTTTACGAGATCAGTGATTGAACTACCTTGATCTTTGTTTTGCACACATTGAGAATATCCTCAGTGTACTTACTCCCGAGCGGATTTTCTAGTCTACCGCCTAGTGATTTGATGCTTTGACCTGCTCATCTCTCGATTCGCATTACCTCAATCTGAAGGAGTTGACTCCGACAAATCCAGAGCACAAGAAAGAGTCTCAGTAGTCCTGCTCGCCTACCTAACTACAAGTTCAGCAGATTGACTGCAGCGCATTGTTCTACTTCGGTAACTATTGGCGAATTCGGGAGTGCCAATCAACAGCAAGCCGGTCGCAATCGTCGATCACAGCCATGTGGTTATTAACGATCGGATCCACAAGCTCGGTATCGCTTTCGGATGCTCGGATTCGGGGTTCGCCGTCCTCGGTTTACGTCAAGTTCGAATCCTTCCACCTTCGAAATGCTAGTTTATGGATCTAACGGCTGCCAAGATACGACTTATAGGTGGGACGATATCAGTCGTTCGTGACAACTTTCGAAAGATGATTCCGATTTGGAGGCTGGTTGTAGATCCGGTAGCTTGGATCTGCGAGCAAGGGCGAGTTACTGTGCCAAATCGAAGTGGATCAGACCAACAGGAATCACCTCGAAGGAGTACGATTGAAGAGTCAAGACTGTAGCGACGCTGGATCCTGGGACTCTAGTATAGCGTAGCGCTGAGTTGGGTATATCAAAGGACCCACCGTTCCTTGTTACAGAACACTCGGCAAGCTAACAGAGTACAACCGCGCCCTACACTACGAATCAGATTCCTCAGCCTTGTTTTTTTGACATTACTCAACATAATAATTGCAGACCACCTTCTTACAACGTCCGATTCGTACGGAAGCAACACCGAATTGTGTAATTTGAGAAGAACTATTTCCCGACCATCCAGCTCGCCAAGGTGCACCTTGGCAATCTTAGATTGATCTTCTTTCGAAGTCCCGAGGATGAAATAGGTGAAGATCAGACGTGCCAAGTTGGCAGGCTGAATCCTTCGCTCCCTACTAGACTGACCCGGTGCAGTGCAGTAAAATTATCAGATGCCGAGCAACTAGTATAGGCGGACCTCTACTAGTCTGGACGTCCTTACTCGTTACGTACATAAGATCAGATATACATCTGTACTCCTCTTGACCTCTCGATATCTTGATCACCTTTCTCGACATCCCAACAACTCAAGTCTCATCAACATTCCTTCCTCAAACACCACCAAATATCAACAAACAAAAATGTCTCTCAGCAACTCCACCCGCCCGGACCCATCCCTCGAATTCTGCTCCATGAACCAAGTCCAAACCGTCAACACAACCGGCATGCACGGCAAAGTCTGCAGAGTCAACGCGCCGCCCGCTCTAACGAACTTCTCGTCCTGCTGCGACGGCACGTGGCGCGTCCGCGACAACTGCACTCAGTACTGCGAAGTGGCGGACTGGCGCGATTTTGGCGACTGCGTCAACACCAACCCCGAGAGGACGAACGGCTCGGATTGGTGGAGGAATGGGACCTACCTCACGGTTTGCGCGGATGCTGATGAGGAGGGTGAGGCGTCGGCGGGGGGGATGGGGAGGGGGAGGGGGACGATGAGGAGAATGCGGCTGGTGAGTACTTTTGTTTCTTCGATCTTTCCTTACCTTCTGGTTGATCTTCCTACCGCTGTCAACTGTGATGATTTGCTGATGCGGTTTTCTTTTCAGCTTCTATGTTCGGCTCGACTGGCTGGGGCTACTCGGTGTTGTTCCTGGCTTTGTCCACTGTTGCTTTCAACATGGCTCCTTACTAGGTCCCCAGAATCTGTCACCTCCCGATCTACGCCTAGGAGCAGAGTTGCTCCTAGATCAGCAGAGGTTGTCCATATGCCACGGATCGGACTTTATTCAGGACCAGGAGCTACCGTGATGTTGCCGAACGATCTTCCCAGACACGCTTGAGAAGATCCCGCGACTCCGATCTCTTGAGTCACAGTCTAGCAACAAGGATGGTACAAGCCACGACTTCAGCAGTGTAATCGTAAGAGAAGGATCACAAACATCGAATAGCACATACCAAATCCACTAATTCACCACCCTCTCAAACCGAATCACACCCCAACCCAACAACACCCTCCATGCCCTCAGCCTCAAAAACCCTTCCCCTCCACAACAGGCGCCGGCGTAACAAGCGGCACCATCCTCGGATGATAGTAACTAGTCCCCACATCCGTCCCCTTACACCCAGCATCCCTCCACTCCACCGGCTGCAAATCCAGCACCTCCGTCGGCAGCGCCAGCTCAGGCGTGTAGAAATCCTCGATAACAGTGCAAGGATTGTTCCTACACCATCGCTGGGCCTTGAAGTCCTCGAACTTCATCGTGTTCAGGTCCTCGAGGTTGAAGCTCGATCTCCCCCCGTCGAGGCCTTTGGTGGTCATGGCGCCGGTGACGGGGACGACGACGGCGGTGGTGTACTGTGTTGCTGTGCCGCCGCAAGTTGTCCAGGAGCCGTATTTGGCGGTGCGGATGATGGCGGAGAGGCCGGCGAAGGCGATGTAGTTGGTCGGGCTGGTGAAGGTGTGGCCGTCTATAACGGCTGTGTTCTGGTTTGGCGGGCTGGTGGGCTCGGCGAAGATGGTGGAGCCGTTGGCGGCGCAGAAGTCGCCGCCTGGCGCGGTTGTTACGGGCCAGTAGTAGACTGTGGCGGAGGAGTCGTGGATTCGGCAGTAGGTGTTGCACGGGACGTAGGTGTTGCAGTGGGTTGCTAGGGGAGATGGTCCGTCGTTGGTGATGTAGTCTGAGCGGGAAGACTCGTAGGTGGATATGATGGCGGTGCATGCTGTCTCCGGGATGGTGCAGGTTGGTTCCGGTTCGGTGTAGATGTGGTTCAGCGTGGAGGTCGTTGGCGGGTCGTAGGTTGTGACTGGGGTGGTTGTACGACTAATGACAGCTCTACGGTAGCCGTCACAAAGCGTGGTGTATGGAACGTTGAAATCGAACTCAGGCTGCAGCGTCTCAGATGTGAGAACGGTGGTGTAAGTCTCTTGCACCCGTGACCAGGATGAAGAGTCGTAAGCGTGCCACGAAGATAGACATGCAGAGCCATCGTCTACCAGCTCAGCGGCAGGCAAACATGAAGCCAGCAGGAGAAGCGAGGAAAATGCAACGACCCGATTTATAATACTCATCGTGATCTTTGCTGAGAGTGATACGAAACCTTTCCATCAAAGAAGCGGAAGATCAACCTCTATTTTATACCCTTGGACAAGCGAGAAGCATCCACTCCAATCCCCCACAGCTTCAGCTTCAGCTTCACTATATGTATGCAGAAGTCTCGCAGTATGGCTTGCATATATGCACCTATTACATTAGTCCCCTATAGCTATGTGACCCTCGGTTCGCTTCTGCCTACCTCAACGAGCGGGGTGGATCCTTCAGCCAACCCGAATAAGCGAACTGTGGAAGGCAAACAGGAGATCATTGGTTACAAGCGACCGAGTGCGGCAGAACACTTGCAGCCGTTTTTCGTACGGTCGTACCTGCACTAGGGCAGGCGGCATGAAATATTGATTCGCTTACGATCTAACGAAAAAGCCTGCAACTCGGCTCACGCAGACAACAGGCGGCGACGGCTCGGCTCAAGTTGTTGGAAATCTGGGCAGTTGTGCGGGGCTCGCCATATTGGATGAGAGCGATATTGAAAATCTTACCCTGCATGCATAACCCGTGGTACTCGACACATGCAAGGGGTAAATTCACCAAGCCACGTAATGCAGAGGGAAAGAGGAAAGACGACGACCGAAGCCCAAGCATGCTTTCTCACATGCTCCAAAGCAGTCGAGAGGTTGATGCACCCACCCCACTCAATAAGTCCAGGAGATATTCAGCTCCACTGAGCCAGGAACTGTTCGAGAGTGTAGTCTTCCACAGTAACGCCCATGAATGGATCATTGCTTCCTTGTGAATAATGATGGTGATCCTGCACATTCCCCGTACCAAAGCTCGCTGCGGTGCTCTCAGACGAATCGTTCGAGAAGTTAGGTGTTGCGCCAATGCTTGATGACGATGACAAGCATATCAAGCTTGAGGCACGCGGTTCATTGCCGTTGGCACCCACAGTCCTCGAGTAAATGCATTGCAAGACTGCAAGACCCGAAGAAGCAAGTGGGCTTTTTTCCGCCATCCAGGCGAGGCGGGCGAGCGCTTGTTGGAGCGCCAGGTGTATCTGCGGACTTGAGCTTGGGTGACTGGCGAGCGCTGCAGCGAGGAACAGGCCAGCGTCGATGGTGTAGTACGACAGCATGTAGGCTTTGTATGGGACCTCCCCCAAGACTTCGCAGAGATGATGCTGCGCTTGAAGAACGGCGAGTGCGGCGTCTATTGCCAAGCTGCGGTTGTGCGTACTGCAGCGGGAGTGGCGGCGATGGACGGCAAGTAGAAAGGCATTCGCGGTGATGGCGATTTGGAGACGCTTGGCGGCAATAGCTGGTAAAGTGACGTCCCATGAGTTGTCTGTAGCGTGCTGATGCATCGCTGGTGGCAAGTCGTCCAGCATGGACAGCACCTGGTCATGGATTTGCAGGGCCTGCTCTGGGTCCTGATTGCGACGACGTCCGGACTCGTCAGACGAAAGCACATGATTGATCAGCGTACTGATCTTGCGTTGGAACCAGTGAGATGTATACGAGGAAGGAGGTTGAAGGTTGTTATGGATGACAGGAAATCCGGTCACGGCTGGATTAATTGGAAAATCACAGTCGGTAGGATCTCGGACAGTGCAGTCGCCTGGATGTATGGCACGAGGGCGGCCGAGGCTTAGCGAAAGATGGCTGGGAATGTGAGCGAGACGGTTCATTGGTGTCAAGGCTCGGCGTGTGGGCTCACCTGTCCCATGAGTAGATTTTGGCCCAAAGTCGTCTTCTGTGCTCCCTTTCCCAGAGGTGGACATTGTCATTTTCGCAGTTTCCATGGGCGGGGGTGACTGGTGGCTCCAGGTAGAGCTCAACGTCCTGCGCTGACCTGCGTAAAGTAAGCTTGTCAAACACTTTGGACACGCAGCACTTGGACACGATACCTAACGCAATTCCCCAACGCCCGCCAAGATTCCTTGCCGCGACCTGAATTCTTCAGCCAGAAAGCTCGAAGGAGAAGGCATTCGACGCAGGTGATGTCGGTCTTGGTCTGACTGACAATGCTGATGATATGCGACGAGATGTTGCTGTATCTCTCAGACAAAGCATCTCGCGTGGCGCGGTTTTGGATGGCAAGTGCTTCTATGCAAGTGGCCCCGGCAGGCAAGAATTGAAGAGCGACTGCGAGTGTCTGGAAAAGTAGTGCCGTGAAACTCCAGGAAGTCAACATCTGCTGGGCGTTGCGGGACACATCCTGTTCGATGGCCTCTATTTTCCTTTGCAGCTTGCGGAAACAGTAAGGTTCTAGCAGACCGAAGAACCAATTGCACTCCTGAAAGAAGATGATGAGTAGTTCTTCCTGGATTGAGCGGACAGGCAATCGTGCTTTCATGCCCAGATACATGGTCATTGTTGCGTCACTGATGTCAGGCGGAAGTGGAAGTTCCGGGTCAGACTGATACCCATGAGTAATCTGGTTTTCTGTGATGATGTCTGAAGCATGGGATGAAGTTGAGTATCCGATGCTGTCGATAAGATTGGGATATTGAAAGGAGGGAAGATGTTCCTCCATGGAAGTCGTCCTTGTGGAGTCCACGACGCCGTTGAACGCATCTTGGTGCGTTTGGACATGGGTCTCGCTGAGAAGAAGAGAGTTGAGCTGTCAACTCCCTGAGCGGAGATGGGTGGATATTGACTTACGCTGTAGGGTTGTGATGATCGTAGGTGCACTGGTCAGAAAGGTGTCTCAAGACACATAGCTTACAAGGCCGTTTACGGTCACACTTGACAACACAAAGATATCAGTAAGAGAGTGCAAGCCGAGACTTCCACTCGACCGACCTTCTGCTTTCTCCGATGACATTGAAGGCATGACTTGATCGGGCGGCGCCGGCGGGTGGAGTCGCCGGAGTTCATGCCTGGTTGCTGATTGCTGAAACAGGTGTGCTGGGGCTGAAGACCTTGACGACGCAGGACATCACACGTGACGCGTAGCTTGGCTTCTTTTTGTCACGTGGACGAAGTGAGGTTAACACGGGGAGTACATCGTTGCAAGCCCCATAGGAAGAAAGGAAGCAGCCCGAGAGCACGGCGGGGAGGAAGGAAGATCACGTGCCAAGCCTTAACGCCTAGCGCCCGTTCTCCCGAAAGCCTAGCGCAAGCCAAGGGCCTAGCGTGGCCCGACGGCTCCACCACGCTGGAAGCAGTTTGACCACGTCTGGTTCATGACATTCGATGGGAACGTCGACTTTCTTTTTCCCACGGACTTAAAAGCATCTCCGTCTCTCACATCCGATGGCTTCCATCACACGATCAAAACTTTGCCAACGAAGCCACATGTATTGCAATTCATTCCGCTTCCAGCATCCTTTGTCCCGCTATCGCTGAAAACCGTCATCACTCAAGACAAGACAAGACAAGACAATATGGTCAAGACACTTCCTTTCCGCGACATCCAGGTGCCATCTCCTGGCTTTGGCGCCATGGGGATGAGCTCTGCAATGGGCACAGCCCTTTCCGCCGAGCAGGCTGAAGTCGTTCTCCTCAAGGCTGTCGAACTGGGATGTACTTTCTGGGACACTGCCGTGAGTCTGCGACGAGAGAGAAGGAAATTTGATAGGCCTTGATGGACTGACATGATCATTGGCCAGGTTGCATACGGTGCTGGCATCAATGAGAAAATTCTTGGAGACTTCATCAGAAAGCATAACCTGCGGGACAAGATTTTTAGTACGTGGCTCGCCTTTTCCGATCCACTGGGCTAAACTAATGCACAATCCCCAGTCGCATCCAAGTGCGGCTTCGACGTCTTTGCCGACCGCCGTGTGACCAACTCCCGCGTACACATCACCGAGTATATTGAGGGCACTATCGAAAGGCTGGGCTTTGCGCCAGATCTTTACTATCTTCACCGTATTGATCCTAGTAAGAACGCGAAGTCCTAACTCTTCCAGAACCTGTTCACTTACGATGCCAGAAACACCGCTCGAAGAATCCATCTCCACGCTTGATGAAATGCGCGGTGCCGGCAAGACCAAGTTCATTGGACTGTCGGAATGCTCCGCGGCCACGTTGAAGAAAGCGAACTCGAGTATGTACCTTCTGTTTCTCCATCTAGGAAAATCCATCAGCTGACATCCAGCAGTCGCCAAAATCGACGCAGTGCAAGCCGAATACTCCGCTTTCGAAACAATGCACGAGGCCAGCGGTCTGATCGACACATGCAGAGAACTCGGCGTCGCATTCGTCGCTTTCAGCCCGCTGGGTCACGGTTGGCTTGTCGATGATTTCGACTACGAATCTCCCAACGATTTCGCACCGGATGATTTCCGCCGTACTGGTAAGTTTCTGTTGATGTACCATCTTGCACGTCGTGCTAACCTTTCCCTGCAAAGTCCCCAAATTCCAAGGTGATAACTTCTACGCGAACAAAGCCATCGTAGAAGAGATCAAGAAACTAGCCTCCCGCAAAGGATGCACCACTACCCAGCTTGCTCTTGCATGGGTTGCTGCACAAGGCCTTATTGCAATTCCGGGCACCACCAAGGTACACAGGCTGCAGGAGAATTGGGCTTCTCGCGACGTCGATTTGACAGAATGCGAAATGCAGGAAATGCGCAGGTTGGTTGAGGACGCAAAGCCCGTGGGTGAGAGGTTCAATGAGGTTATGGGAGGGATGGTTGGGCATTGATGTTTGGGGCTTGTCTCATCTGCTGTTCTTATCGGGCTCTTGGCTATGTAGTGACGGTTCAGACATGCGGATCTGTCGATGTGCGACTGACTGAATACACAAATTTCGCTGTATGCTTGTGACGTCGTGTTGCGTTGATGTTCGCTGGAGGCCATCCGGAGCAGAACGAGACAACTCTGCGGGGCTCGATCGAGGACTGTAAGGTTTCACAACATTGCCAAGTCAATGTGGATCACCGCATAGGCGGGACAGAAGAACGATCGACGTCGGAATGTCACAACGATAGGCAGGACAGGCACTGCCACGTTTGAACGCGTGTCCATGATCTCTAGGTCTGCAAGAGAGCACTGCATGTCGGTGTTAACAATGCCGACTGTTTCCAATCGCCGAGGATATGGCATATATAGGACATGTCCCTCCTGATTTCTTTTTTTTTTCTCAAACTACACACCGCCAACACTGCACCTCTTTGTTTGAGCAGCCAACATGGTCTTCTTGACAAGAGTCGCCTTCTCGATCTTTGCCAGCGCTACCGTTTGGGCACAAGAGAACACATCTTTCATCTCCGCGGGCTGTGAACAAGCCGTAGGCGGCCTACCACCCTTTAGTGAAAATTTGGACAGATCTAACCAAGACAGTGCACTTCCATCCAATTGACCATCGGCAACGACAGAGTCCACTACCCGGACGCAGACAACTTCACGATCTGGGACGCAAAGCAGCAGGAGATCCGTCCTGCATGCAGAGTTGAGCCTGGAAACTCGGCAGAAGTTGCAGAAATCCTCAAGGTTCTGATCGAGGACTGGTGTCGCTTTGCTGTCAAGGGCGGTGGGCACTCCAGGAGCGCTGATGATTCCAACTCGGTCGGCGGCGTGACTATCGACCTCAATCGCCTTTCAAAAGTCACCGTCTCCGCCAATTCAACCACTGCCAAAGTCGGCGGCGGAGCGAATTCGGTCCAGGTCTACAGAGCTCTTGAAGAGTACGGTCTTTCATTCACCGGCGGCAGGGTGGGAAGTGTAGGCATGGGAGGATTCGCTCTGGGTGGAGGGACTTCCCCTTTCTCCAACATGCATGGCTGGGCTTTGGACAACATCTTTGCATACGAGGTACGTAGATGGATACTTCTGCTCTAGCTTCGACGATGACGCAAAGCTGCTACAATGGCAAGCACGGATTTAACACTAAACAACAACAGGTGGTACTGGCCAACAGCACGGTCGTCACCGCATGTGTCGACACCCACCCGGATCTCTATTGGGCACTGCGAGGCGGCGGCAACAACTTCGGCATCGTCACCTCCTTCACCATCAGAACCTTTGCGCAGGGACCCGTCTACCAGTCCACCGTCTCGTACGCCCCGAATCAAACAGAGACCGTCCTAGACCATGCCTACGACCTCTGGGCTGATCCCAAACTGTCCAGTGATCTTGACATGGGATTCGATCTTTACTACCGCTTCAACTCCACAGACCGCCAATTTGCTCTCAGCGGTACTCAGCGGTACGGCAAACCAATCGCAAACGCCTCTGTGTTCCAAGCAATAGATTCGGTCCCCTCCATCTCTCGACTCGCACGTATAGACACAATGTCGAACCTAGCGTCTGAGCCGCCGTTGGGAGTGACCAGGTAAGTCAGAAGTCAAGACAATTAAGGAGCAAAGATCACAATTCTGACCATCGCCTCTCTCGAAGAAACCTCTTCGGCACCCTAACCGTCTCCCTCTCCCGCAACCTGCACTCGCAAGCCCTGCAGATCTTCCGCGAAGAAGTCCGCGCCATGCCCGCGGTTCAAGGCCTCGTGCCGAACTTCATCTCCTACCCAATCCACTCCAACGCCATCTCGAGAATGGCAGAACGTGGTGGGAATGCGCTGGGGATTGAGCCGAGAGAGGACTCGCTTTTGCGTGAGTGCGATCCCTTTTGAAACCCTGTGATTTTCATTGAATCAGCACTACTACAGTGACTTGGCTAACATTATCATCCTTCTCCCGACCTAGTCATATTAATATCCACAGCCTGGACATCCGCGGAAGCCGACTCCGCCGTCTGGGACATGACGCGCAATGTCGTTGAGCGGGTGAAAGCCAGCGCTTCGTCGCTCGGGGTTTTGAACAGGTTCGTTTACATGAACTACGGTTGGGCGGGACAGGCGGGGGAGATTTTCGATGGGTATGGGGAAGAGAATGCGGCGAGGCTGAGGAGGGTGCAGAGGAGTGTGGATCCTGAGGGTGTTTTTACTAGGAGCGGGCTGTGGAGGGGGTTTATGAAACTTCATTGAGTTTTGAGGCGGGTGGAGGGACTCGGAAGGTTTGGGGTTGTTGTTCAAGGTCAATAAGTGATTTTACATGGTACAGCAGTAGCGCTAGCCTCTTGAGGCTAACACATCGTTGTAACATTGTTGCAGTAGCACCGTTCACCCAGATTAATGGGAAAGACAATAGATCCTCCAATCACTCCTCGAGTTGCCAGGTCGTTCCATCGAAAAAGCAATGCCTCTCAAAACTTGATTACCCCAACTCGACGGCCAACGTGGTAGCTTTCTTCGTGCTTGCCTTCCTCGGGTTGCGAGCTTCAAAGATAGCATCCAAGTCTTCCAGCGTCCTAGACTTTGTCTCGACAAAGAAAAAGTAGATGAAGGCGAACTCGAAACAGTCCCAGAAGACGAAGAAGATGTAGAACCAGTAGCCGATCTATCAAACAGTGTTAGGCGTAGGAACTCAAATGCACCAGACAAGATATTGGGGGAATGTACTCACGTTGTTCAAAGCGACGGGTGCAGCGAACGTATTCACAAACCCAGCACATCCAGACGTCAACTGGAAGACTCCCATACCTTTGGCGCGCATATCGTTCGACAGCACTTCGCCGGGGTAGATTGGCTGCATCGAAGTGAACGCCAGGGCAAAGACCGAGCCGAAGATGTAAATGAACGTGATCGATGCGACGGAGGCTTGCCTGCTGCCGGTCTGCACGAAGTCGGCTGCTGTTCCTGCTGCGATGGCGAGACAGACTGCCATGCCGGCGGTTGCGCCCATGAGCATCTTGCGGCGGCCGACGATGTCGTGGAGTCGAGCACCGATGATTGCTGGGATCCAGCCGCCGATGGCGTAGATGATGTTTAGAAGGAGTTGGGTGTTTGGGTTTGTTACACCGACGAAGGCGACGAGTCTGGGTAGGTCTACACGGATGTCAGTATTGATGATTGCTCGAGTCCGCTGAGGTCCGGCTGTGTTGAGTTGATCTTACAGTAAGAGACGACGCTGTGCACTTGGTCAGCCAATAGAGCAACATGGTCGTGGTTGAATGGAAGTCACTAACTTGTTTCCTGAGAACTGCCCAAACCAAGCGAAAGATATGTTCAGCATCATCCTGTAGCGGCGCGCACGAGACTTGAACAGGTCTCGGATGTCAAAGTAAGTCTTCCAAGACATCATGCCAGTCTGCTCGAGAGCCTGACGCATTTCAGTCATTTCAAGCTCCACGAGTGGGTGCTGCGAGTCGCCATTGGCATGGAATTTGGAAAGGACTTCGCGCGCTTTCTCGGGCTGATCTTTTGCCATCAGGTAGCGCGGAGACTCCGGGCAGAGCCAAATGAACAACGTTACGATCCCGGGGCAGACCATCTGCAGCCAAAGAGAGAGCCTCCACGCGAGGACGTTGCCGCTTGCACCCCAGTGCTGTTCAGAGCCGTACACTACAGAGGTTGCTATGATCGATCCCTGGGATTAACCGTCAGTTTCTCGCCCATTGAGTAAGTCTTGGTGTACGCACCAGGTAGTACAAGGTATTGTACAGACCAGCCACAGTACCTCGATGCTGAGGCGGTGCAATCTCAATGAGGTACATCGGAGCAGCAACAGTCGCAATTGTCGAGAAGAACGACAACATGAAGCGACCCCCAATGAACGCAGGAATGGTCGGAGCGACTGCAGTCACAATGGCACCGATGCATGTCCCAAGGCATCCCACAAAAATCGGCCACCGACGCCCATGCCAATCCGCAACCCAGCTGAACAATGCTCCCACCATCTGACCGATCTGGAAGATGGCGAAGACGAGTCCGGTGCCGCTGTTTCCCTCTGGCGGAAGATTGAAGTATGCAGTGTAGCTTGGTACGGCGTTGATAGATCCCATGAGCGAGCCGTCGTAGCCTGTCGAAAGTCAGCAGCCGCATCGTGATGGTTCCAAGTATAATTACAAGCCCTGACAGACCGTTCATTGTGGAGCAGAGGTAGACCAGCAAGCATACAGCGTACAGGTGCAAGGAGCCAGATCCCCAGGTTTTGACAGGCTGAGTCTTGAGAATGTTCGTGAGAACCGCATGGTGATCAGTGTCTGCTATGTCGATACGGGTCGTCTGCTTCTCAGATGAGACTCGCTCGGTAAAGCTCGTGTGGTCTTTGTCGGGATTGTCCATGACGCAGTATTGGTCGAGTGGGATGAGGGTGTGTCAGCGTAGACTTGAGCCAGCGATGGCCTTGTGTACTGATATCGTTCGTGACTTTCATACTGCAGTGCTCATGAGCTGACATGGAGACACCCGGAAGCAAAAGTCCGATTCCTAACTCAGCTTTCAATTAAAGTTCTGTGGCCTGGCGCCGGATCTGAACCAAGAATGAACTCCACAGCTGCCAAAAGCGAGTCTAGCCATTCGATTGAACGACTCCGGACTTCCCCAGATGAATATTATACCGGATACGACAACTGTTGCGGGGTTGACTCCACGGCGTATGGGGCAGATGTCACGCAACATCACTCGTGCCCAGACTGTGCATATTCAAGATCCGGACACGAATATGTTTGTTGCCGAGGTAGATCACCTTTGCAAACGGCTACTGCTGAAACATAGACCGCTTGGCGTCAAACTCACACAAGTCTAAGGGAGCGGGGAAGTGATCGCTTTCCTAGTCTGGCACTGGAACAAAAACTCCGTTCAATTCTTGAGAACACTGCCGGACCGGAGTGGGAAGAATACCGGAACCATCAATGTAGGTAGACGAATGAATTGCTGGCTTATAATGATGTGATACGGAAGCGATTTGGAGGACGTGTCTCAATTATACTCCTGCAAAATTGACTTTGGAAGATCGATCAACCGCAAATCTTAACCCCAGCCATCATGTTTTTCTCTATCGCGGCGATGACATCGCTTGGATGGCTGCTCAGCGGTGCAGAAGGGCATGCCTTGAGAGGAAGTCGTGACCTGAGCAAGAATTGGGCCGGTGTTAATTCTTTCTTCCTCCACGCATTCCCAGAGTAGGTACCAATCATCTTATGGAGATGGGTGCAACGACAGCGCTGATTTCAATACTGCAGATCGGACCGCCTGCAAGTCCTCGATGCCATTCGAGCTGCAGACCTCAAAGTTCTGCGTCTGTTCATCTCGGAGACATTTGAGAACTTCAAGAACACCGGCTCCTCTTACATGCCTGACATCGAACCAAACCAAGTGGGCGAGTTCGACGACACCCAGCTAGCGGCGATCGATCAGCTTATGATCGAAGCTCATGAGCGAGGTACTGTCAGCCGCCTCGATAATTGAGAGCCCCGGCCGCTGACAAGAAGTGTACATCAGACATCAAGTTGACAATCGCACTGCACGACCGCTACCAGCTCGGCTGCTGGGGCAACGATTCCTACGTTGCCAAGTACGACCTCCCAGCGCTTGACTGCTCTTTCGGAAAAGCGAGCGACAACGATGTGACATTCTGGTATTCCGACCCCAACAGTGTCTCTGACTTCGACAATCGCATCGCGCACGTCCTGGAGCACTCAAACGAGCTGATCGAAGGCTCTCCGAAATGGAAAGACCTCTCCGAATACATTTTCTCCTTAAACATCCAGAACGAAGGCCAAGGTCATCTCCGCAGCAACATTGCACCCGTACCTAACTGGTGGTGTGAGCGAGCCGAGTTCATGAGAGACATCATGGGTGATAGCGAAGTGTTGATTTCCACTGGTAAGTGCTCTCGTCGCCTCATTTAAGCCCGCTCCCACAGCTAATCAACACAACCACCAGGCGGCGGCAACGAGTTCCCCAACTCCGACATCCCGGAGAACTGGGCCTGCGACGCCCTTGACCTTGTCAATATCCACTCGTACAGCGGCGTAGAAGAGTTCCGGACCAAAGGCCCAGTTGCTTTGCAGCATGCGCTGGAGTCGGAAAAGCTCGTTCTTTTCGAGGAGTTTGGCGCTTCCGGTGAGAGTAAAGCGCAGACTCTGAAGGACCACATTGATGTGTTCAATGATCTGCGGGTTCCTTGGATGCCGTGGCAGATTAGCAAGCCAGGGAACGGCGCGAATGATTTCGAGTTTTGGACGGATGAGGAGGCGTATGAGGTCGTGAGGCAGGGAGCTTTGGAGGCAGGGGAGGAAGAGGGCGCTCAGAGTTTCGGCATTGGCTGCTCCAAATGAGTTCGGGTTGCATTGA
>Ga0265797_10007455_pt1 | contig 14973 bp, 7 predicted proteins | sample P2T30metagenome_FD_192433 | JGI IMG/M metagenome (GOLD analysis project Ga0265797, IMG submission 192433) | Plant litter microbial communities from East Loma Ridge, Irvine, California - P2 T30 | ecosystem: Environmental > Terrestrial > Plant litter > Unclassified | place: USA: California... | reverse complement strand
CCTCGAACAGCGTGGCCGCGATCAACCAGGCGGTGATCGACGGCGTCAACGTGATCAATTTCTCGATCGGGCCGACCGCCGGTGGCGGCACCTTCAACGAGGCCACCGAAGTGGCGTTCCTGGGCGCCGCCAGCGCCGGCGTGTTTGTCGCGACCTCGGCCGGCAATGGCGGCCCCACCTCGACCAATGTAACGCCCACGGCCCACCTGAGCCCCTGGGTCACATCGGTTGGCAATGCGATCCACAATCGCCTGTTCGTCGGCACCGTGGAACTCGGCAACGGCGTCAAGCTGCAAGGCGCATCGAGCAATGCCAACACGCCATCGGCGCCGTTGATCCTGGCGCGCGACGCCGGGCTGCCGGGCGTCGACCCCGCCAATCCCTCGCTGAACCTGTGCTTTGGCCAGACCGACAACGTGGCCCCGCTGCTCGACGCATCCAAGGTGGCCGGCAAGATCCTGGTATGCGACCGCGGCAGCAACGTGCTGGTCAACAAGAGCGCGAACGGCAGGCTGGCCGGCGCGACCGGGGTGATCATCGCGAATGTCTCGGTTGCCAACGACACGATCGTCAACCAGTCGCATTCCATCTCGACCGTGCATCTCAGGACCGCAGACGGCACCATTCTCAAGAGCTATATGGCGGCCAACCCGGGGGCTACCGCCTCCCTTGGCGAGCTCAGGGCGATCGTGGATCCGACCGTGCCCGCGCCGGTCATGGCCGGCGGCTCCTCGCGCGGGCCGAATGTCGCCAATGCCAACATCCTCAAGCCCGACATCGCCGCACCCGGCAGCGACATCCTGGCCGCCGTCACCGCCGACCTGACCCGCGAGCAGCGCGACGCGGTCGCCGCCGGGGCGCCGGCGCCAGTCACCGACTGGGGCTTCCTGACCGGCACCTCGATGGCCAGCCCGCACGTGGCTGGCATCGCGGCGATGCTCAAGCAGCTCCATCCAAGCTGGAGCCCGGCGGCAATCAAGTCGGCCCTGATGACGACCGCGAGAAATACCCTGCCTGACGGGCGCAACGGTTCAGTAGCGTGGGACACGTCGGCCAGGAACACCGGGCAACTACCGTGGGCGCAAGGCGCGGGCTTCGTCGTGCCCAACTCGGCCGCCAATCCGGGCCTGGTGTACGATGCTTCCGAAATCGATTATGCACGGTTCCTGTGCGGGATCAATGTTCCGGTCTACACGGCGCAAACCTGCCGCGCCATCGGGACCATTCCCGCCTACAACTTGAACCTCGCCTCGCTGACCGCGGCCAATGTGCTCGGGACCCAGACCCTGACCCGCACCGTGACCAATGTGGGCACCACCCGCGCGACCTACAACGCCGAAGCGCAGATCGAGGGCTACAGCGTGGTCGTCACGCCCGCCACCCTGACCCTGGCCCCGGGCGCAAAGGCCAACTACAACGTCACGCTGACCCGTACCAGCGCGCCGCTGGAGACCTGGACCTACGGCAGCCTGGTATGGTCCGACGGCGTGCACACTGTGCGCAGTCCGTTGACCGTGCGCGGCAGCGCCCTTGCCGCCCCGGCGCAAGTGAGCAGCGAGGCAAGCACCGGCAGCATGGTCATGACCATCGGCACCGGCTTCAGCGGCGCCATCGGCCACGTCAAGTCGGGCGTGCTGCCCGCCACCCGGGATTCGCGCCGGATCGGCAACGCCACCACTGACTCGGCGACCGACCTGGCCACCTGCAGGGCCGGCGGCGGACCGGGCGTGGACGCGCGCGACTTCAATGTCGCCGCCGGCAGCCTGGCGGCGCGCTGGTCGCTGTTCGACAGCGACACCGAGGGCGGCGCAGAATCCGACCTGGACCTGTTCGTGATCAGGCCGGACAACATCGTCGCCTCGAGCGGCAACGCCGGCTCGAACGAGCGCGTGCACTTCACCGAGCCGCTCGCCGGAACCTACCGGGTGTGCGTGATCGGCTATGACCCGGTCAATGGTTCGGCGCAGTACACGCTTTCGTCCTGGCTGCTGGCCCCGAACGCCAGCCATGGCGGCTTCAAGGTGCTGATGCCCGGCACCGCCTTCATTGGCAGGACCATGTCGGTCACGATGAGCTGGCAAGGCCTGGCGCCGGGCCTGCGCCACCTGGGTGCGGTAAGATTCCTCCAGGGTTCCAGCCGGGTGGGCACGACCCTCCTCGAGGTCGACACCGACGATCCGGTACCGATCGCGGTCTCGTCGCGCGCGCCTGCGCCGGCAGGCCGGGTGAAGTAGAGGGTCGCACCGGGGCCCTCGCGGGCTCGTCCGGACCAGGGGCAGCGCCAGAAATGCCGCTGCCCCTTTAGTTGTCCCTTTATTTGCTCACATCAAGGGCGCTCCACCAGCGCCGGGGCCACGTGGCAACAGCACGCAGCGCTGTTGCCGGCAGGTAGCGCCCGGATCGATTATTTGTTCACAGGTGGACATCAGGCCGCTTTTTTCATCGTCAAGCCGGCGCGCCGCGGCGTACTGGCTGGCCACCCTGGCCAGCCAGGCGCCATCGGTGCGCGCGCTCGACCAGGCCAGGTAGCGTTCGGGACCGCCGCATGCCTTGCTGCCGATCGCGATCGTGCGGCACTGGCTGGCACCGTCGCAGGCGGCGTCGCCGATCGCGTGCTGGATCTGGCGCAGCAGGGAATCGGGCGCCAGGCCAGCGGCCGCCGGTGGCGGTGGCAGCGGCGCCGGCGGCGCGGCATGGCCGGCACCGCTGCTGCACGCCGTGCTGGCCAGTAACAGCAGGATAACGCTGCCCAGGCGGCGTGATGCAGTGCGCGCTGGGCGGGGCACAATGGGTTCAATGGCACTCATGCTCCCATCATCGCCCATCCGCGTGCGCTTGACCAGCGCCGCACGGCAGCGCCCCGTCGGACAACGGCTACGACGCCAGCGACCCGCCCAGCTGGCCTAGCGCCACGGCAAATCGATCCGGCGCCTGGCACGCGGCCGCCGCCTGTCCGAGGCCGATCGATGGCCGCCTGATCACCGGCCAGAATCCGGCCTCGGCCGGGCCCCTGGCCGAGGCGATCGTGCGCGCGCTTGGCCAGTGATCAACGGTTGGGTAGGCGGCTCCGCCGCCAACCCAACGCGGGCGTTTCGATCAGAAATCGAATTGCGCCGACACCTTGGCGGTGCGCGCGGCGGCCGCGGTCGCGAAGGTGCCGTTGGCCAGCCAATAGGCCTTGTCGGCGACATTCTCGACACGGGCGCGCACGACGACCGGCTTGCCCATCAGGCTGGTGCGGTACCGGGCGCCGAGGTCGAACCGGGTCCACGACGGCAGGTACAGCGTGTTGGCTGCGTTATACGGGATGTCGGACGTATGGATGGCGCGCGCATCGAAGCTCAGGCCCGGCACGGCGGCCAGGTCCCAGTCGAGGGCCGCGCTGAGGGCGCGTTTCGGTACGCCATTGGCAGCGTTACCCTCGTTGACGCCGCCCGCGGTATTCTGCAATTCGGCGTCGTTGAAGCTTGCACTGGCCATCAGGCGCAGGTCGCGCACCACTTCGCCCATCAGCGCCAGTTCCAGGCCACGGTTGCGCTGCTGGCCGTCCATGCTATAGATGTTGGTGACCGCGTCGGTCACCCCATTCGGCCGGTCGATCTGGAACACCGCAATACTGCCCAACAGCTTGCCCTGCTCGACCTTCACGCCCGCCTCGTACTGCTTCGATTTATACGGTGCGAATACTTCGCCCCGGTTCTCGGCGGACGCCGGCGCCGTGCTGCCGCGGGTCAGGCCCGAGGTGAAATTACCATACACGGACAGGTTGGCCATCGGCTTGACGACGATGCCTACCAGCGGCGAGGTCGCGCTCTCGTCATACCCGGTCAAGCTGACCCCGGCCGAGATATTCTTCGCAACCACCTTCTGCTTGCGCACGCCGCCGGTGACCAGCAGGCGGTTGTCGAGGAAGGCCAGGGTATCGGTCAGCGCAAGGCTGGACAGCTCGGTGCCTCCGGTCGTGGTCGGCGACAGGCGTTCGCCGGTCATGACCGGCAGCGGCGCCGGGTGGTAGATGTTCGAACTGATGATGCTGGAGGCGGGCCCGGGCAGGTAGAAACTGCCGGTTTCCTGTTCCAGGCGCGAGGCCGAGACGCTGACAATGTGCTTCACACCCAGCCCCTCGAAGGCGCCGCGGGCACCGATTTCGCCGGTCTTGCTGCGCGTGGCGGCGTCATACCAGGCGCTGCTGATGCGCAGGTTGCCCGCCATGTCGATCGCGTCCGCGCCGCGCGCGGAAGGGAAATCCTGCTCGCTGGCGTTGTAGTGGTAGCCGCCGGCCGCATACAGCATCAGGTTCGGTGCGATATCGTATTCGAGGCGCGACGCGATGGTCGAATCGCGCATCGTCAGTTCGACGCCGGGATACATGGCGCGGTGGCCCGACGGCGCGTCCGGAATGCGCGTCACGTTGGTCCGGAAGCTCGACTGACCGCGGAAGCCGTCGGTATCCTCGCGCTGGGCGTACGCATCGAGCACCCAGCGCAGCTTCGACGAACGGTAGTCGAGAGCCAGCGCGGCAAGGCCGGCTTCGGTCTTGCTATCGTCGAGCGTCGTGTCGCCCTTGCGGTAGACGCCATTGAAGCGCACGCCCCATTCGCCGGCCTCGCCAAAGCGGCGCCCGACGTCCACGTGGGTGCCGTAGATCGACTTGCTCTCGTAGATGCCGGTGACGCGGGTCAGCGGCTTGTCGCCGGCGCGCTTGGTCACGATATTGATATTGCCGCCGATACTGCCACTCGGGCTGATGCCATACATCAGCGTGCCCGGTCCCTTGAGCACCTCGACCCGGTCCATCAGTTCGGCCGGCATCCGGTTGCCCGAGGCCAGGCCATACAGGCCATTGAGGCCGACGTCGCCGCTCGACACGTTGAAGCCGCGAATCTGGAAATCGTCGCTGAAGCCCGAGGTCGAGGTCTGCACCCGCACCGAGGCGTCGTTCACGACCGCGTCGGCCAGCGTGCGCGCCTGCTGGTCTTCCAGCAGTTGCGAGGTGTAGTTGGTGGTGCTGAACGGCGTGTCCATGATGTCCGCCGCACCCAACACACCAATGCTGCCGCGGCGCGCCACGCCGCCGCCCATGTACGGCGCCTCGTCGTTGGTACGGGCGCCGGTCACCAGCACCTGCTCGATCTGAGGCGCCGCGCCCTCTTGCGCGTGGGCGGCCCCGGCCAGCAGCGCCAGCGGGGCGATGGCGCAGGCGCTGCCCCAGGCACTGCCGATCATCAGGGCGAGCGCCTTGTGGCAGATGGCGTGGGCAGATGGAGGCTGTCGAAGCTTGGTCATGGCAGGATCCGGTGAGCTATGCATAAATATAAATGATAATTATAGTCATTCTCATTTACATTCGCAATACATGAGCAGCCGGGCTGGCGTTCAGGCCGCCGTCCCCATGATCTGCGCGCCCATGCGCCGCCCGGCGCCCGTCATCAGCCGTCCCGCGCGCAGCTGCAGCGTTTCCCAATCGCGCAGCCGCTGCTCGACCGGCATCCCGCCGCGCTGCAGGGCCTGGGCCAGGAACATCGCATTCGATGCCGCCTTGGCCGCACCGCCCGCCGTATGCGGGCGTGGCACCGACGCCGCATCGCCCACCAGCACCACCCGGCCCGAGACCATGCGCGGGCTGTCCAGGTCCAGGATCGCCTGGACAAAGGGTTGTGCCGTCAGCCCCACCAGGCGCGCGAACTGCGGCGCCAGATTGAGCGCGGCATCTGCCTGCAAGGCCCGCATCGGCCCGGGGCAGAGCGCCCCGGGCGGTAGCGAAAACGTATGCTGGCGGCCATCCAGGCCGGTCATCACCTCGGCCAGGCGTTCCTGCGCCAGCTTGCGGTGCCAGACCCAGTTCCAGCGCCGCCCGCCGGGAGCCAGCGCGCCATCCTCGCCCGGCACCAGGTATTCGAGGAACATGTGGTCGGGGCCTTGCTGGAATGCGAACACGCCGTCGAGCAAGGCCCGGTCGCCGGCTGCGAGCGCCGGCTCGGGCACCAGGCCGCGCCAGGCAACATAGCCGGCGTAGCTCGGCGCCAGTTCGGGCAGCAACTGGCGGCGCACGGTCGAACGCGCGCCATCGGCGCCGATCAGGAGCTCGCCGATCTCCTCGCGGCCGTCGGCGAAGTGGGCGCGCACCTGGCCGCCGGCCTGCTCAAAGCGCAGCAAGGTCGCGCCGGCGTGCAGTTGGTGCTCGGGCAGCACCTCGCGCATCACGCCGTACAGCAGGTTCCAGGAGGTCTGCGTCTGTGGCTGGTAGCCGCGCTGCACGACCTTGCCGTCGCGGTCGAGGAAGATGCGGTCGCCGGAAGCCACGCCCAGCGCACCGGGATGACGCAGGCCGGCGAAATGGAAGGCGTGCAGCACGTCGGGCTGGAGCACGATGCCGCCGCCCCGGCTGTCCAGGGCCTGCGGCGAGCGTTCGAACACGTCGACCCGCCAGCCGATGGCGCGCAGGGTGATGGCGCTGAACAGGCCGGCCAGGGACCCGCCGATGATGATGGCGCGTGGTGCGCTGATGTCGCTCATGTGCTTCTCCTGGTTATTAAGGCAGCAGGCACATTATCGGAGCGCGGCGCCGCGGCGCCTATCGTCGGCCCGGATAGGGCCGCTCATACCTTGGTATGGTCAGAGGAAGGGCCAGGCCAGGACGCGGCGCAGGTGCAGCACGATCCGCAGCGCCACATAGGCAACGGCGGCGCCGAACACCGGCAAGGCGCGCATGTCGCCGGTGTAGGCCAGCCAGAATCCGGCGACCGTGACCCACGACAGCAGCACCATCATCCACAGTTCGATACTCACGAAAAAACCGCCGGCTTCGCGCCAGATTTGGCGCAGCGCGGCGACGGCCTGCTGCCAGGGGGTGGGGTCGGGTTGGGGGGCCATGGTGTCGGTCTTCACAAAAATGCAATTCTGGGAGCGGAAATGACGATCGCCGGCGTGGAGGCCGGCGATTCACTGCATATTTTACTGAAAGCAATAGAAGCTTGCTGCGACCCGGTCAATTTCACCGCATGCGCTGGCTCAAGGCTTGTCTGGATTGACCGGACGCGGCGGCAACTGCAGCCCTGCCAGCGTGCCATACAACGGTGGACTCAGCACGCGCGACACGGTGCTTGACACCAGCGCGCAAGCCATCAGGCTGAGCACCATGCTGTGCCCGTCCACCATCTCCATGACGATGATGAAGGCGGTCAGCGGCGCCTGGGTGGCAGCCGCCAGAAAACCGACCATGCCGAGCGCGATCAGCGCCGCCCCGTGCGGGTAGCCGGTCAGCAGCGCCACATCGTGGCCCAACGCGGCGCCGATCGACAGCGACGGCGCGAAGATCCCGGCCGGGATGCCCGACCAGGCGGTGAGCCAGGTCGCGACGAACTTGAACAAGGCATAGGCCCCCGGCACGCTGGCTTCGTTATTGAGCAAGCCATGCGTGGCTTCGTTGCCGCTGCCATAGGTGGCGCCGCCGCTGATGATGCCAATCAGCGCGACCGCCAGGCCGCAGCCGGCGGCAAACCGGATCGGATGGCGCGCACGCCAGCGGGTGGGCAGGTCGTCCGATTTGCCGCGCAGGCAGGTCACCAGCAAGCGCGCGAACAGTCCCCCGGCCAGGCCGCAGGCCAACGCGGTCAGCAGGCCCGGCATCAACAGCGGCAAGCCGATCGGACCGGGACGGATCACGCCGAAATGGGTTCCGTTGCCATATACCGAGACGGCGATCAGGCCTGCCAGCACGATGCCGGCGATCAGCAAACCGCTATTGCGCTGCTCGGGCGTGCGCGACAATTCCTCGATCGCGAACATGACCCCGGCCAGCGGCGTATTGAAAGCGGCCGCGATACCGGCCGCGCCACCCGTCACCAGCAGCGAATTGGCCGTGATGCCGCTATGGCGCGGCAGCCAGCGGCGGGCGCTGAGCATGATCCCGGCGGCGATCTGCACCGACGGCCCTTCGCGCCCGAGCGACATGCCGCCCAGCAGGCCGCCCGAGGTCAGCACGATCTTGGCCAAGCTCAGGCGCAGCGACACCAGCAGCGGACGCCGTCCGCCCGACAGCGCCGGATCGAGCGCCGCCATCACTTGCGGAATGCCGGAACCGGCCGCGCCGCGCGCATAACGCCGCGTCAGCCAGGCGATGGCGGCGCAGCACAGCGGGGTCCACAGCAGCGGCGTCCACCAGGCCGTATCGGCCAGGCCCAGGAACAGGCCGAAGGAGCTTTCGGCCAGCCAGGTGAAGCCGACCACCACCAGGCCGGCCACCGCCGCCAGGCCGACCACCACGATGCGGGTCTGCCACAAATGGGGCGAAGTAAGTTCGCGCCGAAGCGCGCTGCGGACGTCGTGCTGGGAGGTATCTGGGGGCATGGTTGCGGACTCGGGGCCAAGCCGGCATTATATACATTTGTCCAAATGTATGTACCGGCCTGGCGAATCGGACCCTACCCACTCTATCATCTCAGGCGCGGCGGCGCAGCTCCACCACCTGCCCGCCGCGGTAGGCCGCCAGCAGGCGCTCCCAGTCGGCATCAAACTGGTCCAGCGCCGCCAGCTTGACGTGGCCGTAGCCGCGCACGCCGTCCGGCAACTGGGCCAGCGCCAGCGCGGCCGCCATATTATCGGCGCGCAGGCTGGTCGCCAGCATGTCGGCGAACGCCAGGTAGCGCTCGCGCAGCGCCCGTTCGCGCCGACGCTCGGCCGTGTAGCCGAACACGTCGAGCGGTCCGCCGCGCAGCGACTTGAACCTGGCCAGCGCGCCGAACACCGGCATCATCCAGCCGCCCAGGCGCATCTTGCGCGGCACCGTCGAGCCTGGCTTGTGGCGCGCCAGCAGCGGCGGCGCCAGGTGGAAGGCCAGCTTGTAGTCGCCCTCGAAGGATTGCGCGATCTGTGCGCGGAAGGCCGGGTCGGCGTGCAGGCGCGCCACCTCGTACTCATCCTTGAAGGCCATCACCTTGAACAGGTTGCGCGCCACCAGCTTGCTCAGCTTGCGAGCGCCGCCGGCATCGAGTTCGCCTTCACGGCGCTCGACGGCGGCCACCGCCCGTTCATAGCGCGCCGCATAGGCCGCGTCCTGGTACTTCGCCAGGAAGGCGCTGCGCACGGCAATCGTCTCGGCCAGCGATGTCGGCGGCCTGACCTGCACCACTTTGACACCTGTACGATCGAGCTTTTCCAGCGCGCCGACATCGGCCGCCGCCAGGCGGCCCAGCGTGAAGGCGCGCTTGTTCATGTCGATCGCAACGCCATTGAGCTCGATCGCGCGCATCAGCGCCGGCAAGCCGACCGGCACCAGGCCCGCCTGCCAGGCATATCCCATCAACAGGATATTGCCGCCAATCGGATCGCCCAGGAAACGCGCCGCCGTCTCGTGCGCATCGAGCCGCCGCAGCTTGGCGGCGCCCGCCGCCAGGCCCAGTTTCGCCAGCAGGCCGTCCTTGTTGATCGAGGCATCGCGCTCGCGCGTAAAATCGGCGGTGGGGATTTCGCGGTCATTGGCCACCACGCTGGTGTGCCCCTCGCGCATCACCGACAGGCTGTCGGGCATGGACGCCACCACCAGGTCGCAGGCGAATACCGCGTCGGCCTGGCGCAGGTCGATGCGCACCTGGTTCAGGCGCGCGGGCGACTGCGCCACCCGCACATGCGACAGCACGGCCCCGCCCTTTTGCGCAAAGCCCATGAAATCGAGGGTCGAGGCGCCCTTGCCTTCCAGGTGGGCCGCCATCGTGATCAGGGCGCCGACGGTGACGACGCCGGTGCCGCCCACGCCTGCCACCAGGATCTCGAACGGTTTATCGAGCGCCTGCGGACGCGGTTCAGGATAGGCCGCCAGTGCCGCTTCGAGGTCGGCCAGCGACAGCTTGACGCTGGCCGGTTTGCGCAGCGTACCGCCCAGCACCGACACGAAGCTCGGACAGAAGCCTTCGACGCACGAATAATCCTTGTTGCACGACGACTGCTCGATCTGGCGCTTGCGCCCGAATTCGGTCTCGAGCGGCAGGATCGAAAGGCAGTTGGACTGCACGCCGCAGTCGCCGCAGCCTTCGCAGACGGCCGGGTTGATCACCATGCGCCGCGCCGGATCGGGGAATACGGTCTTGCCCGGTTTGTTCTTCTTGCGCCGGCGGCGCTTCTCGGCGGCGCAGGTCTGGTCGTATACCAGCACCGTGACGCCGGCGATCTCGCGCAGCATGCGCTGGATCGCATCGAGCTCGTCGCGGTGGTGCACGGTGACGCCGTCCGGCAGGCGCACTTGCGCATAGTTCTCGGGCTGGTCGGTCACCACCACCACCTTGCGCGCGCCCTCGCTGACCACCTGCTGCACGATCTGCGGCACCGACAGGCTGCCGTCCACCGGCTGGCCGCCAGTCATCGCAACCGCATCGTTGTACAGGATTTTATAGGTGATATTGGTGCGCGCCGCCACCGCCTGACGGATCGCCAGCGAGCCTGAATGGTAGAAGGTGCCGTCGCCCAGGTTCTGGAATACATGCGGCTCGTCGACGAAGCGCGACGACGCCACCCAGCTGATGCCCTCGCCGCCCATCTGCGACAGGTAGTTGGTGTCGCGCTTCATCCAGGTCGCCATGAAATGGCAGCCGATGCCGGCGTAGGCGCGGCTGCCTTGCGGCACCCGGGTCGAGGTATTGTGCGGGCAGCCCGAGCAAAAATACGGCGTGCGCTTGACGCCGTCGGCGCCGTTCGAGGGCAGCGCGGCGCCGCAGAACGCGGGCAGCATGTTCGCCAGTTCGAGCTCGGGGAAGCGCGGCGCCAGCCAGTGCACCAGGGCCGGCGCGATGCGCGAGGGCCGCAGCTCGCCCAGCGCCGACAGCAGCGGCTGGCCGTCGCGGTCGGCCTTGCCGACCACCATCGGACGGCGCTCGGCCGGCAGGTTGTAGAACAGGTTCTTGACCTGCTGCTCGATCACCGGGCCCTTTTCTTCGACTACCAGGATTTCTTCGAGCCCGTCGGCAAAGGCGGCCAGGCGGGTACGCTCGAGGGGGAAAGTCAAGCCTGGTTTGTACACCCGCACGCCCAGTTGCTCGAGCCGCGCCAGGGACAGACCCATGCGCTCCAGGGCCTCGACCAGGTCGAGATAGGCCTTGCCGGCGCCGAGGATGCCGATGCGCGCATGCGGCGCGGCCACCACCAGGCGGTCGATCGAATTGGCGCGGGCAAAGGCTTGCACCGCCTCTAGCTTGGCTTCGGCGCGCTGTTCCAGCGCCAGTCCGGGCAAGTCGGGCCAGCGGTTATGCAGGCCATCGGGCGGCGCGACGTAATCTTGCGGCGCCGTGAAGGTGGGCAGCGGTGGCAGTTCGACCACCGCCCCGCCTTCTACGGTTTCGGAAATTGCCTTGAAACCGACCCAGGCGCCGGAAAAGCGCGACAGGGCCCAGCCGTACAGGCCGAACTCGAGGTATTCCTGGATGTTGGCGGGATTCAGGACCGGCATGCTCCAGGCGATCAGGGCCTGCTCGCTCTGGTGCGGCATCGACGACGACACGCAGCCATGGTCGTCGCCCAGGATCACCAGCACGCCGCCGTTGGGCGACGAACCATAGACATGGCCGTGCTTGAGGGCGTCGCCGGCGCGGTCGACGCCAGGTCCTTTGCCGTACCACATGCCGAACACGCCGGCCACCTTGCGCGTGGGGTCGGCCTCGACCTGCTGCGAGCCCATGACGGCGGTGGCGCCCAGTTCTTCGTTAATCGCGGGCAGGAATTCGATGCGGTGCTGTTGCAGCAGGTCTTTGGCGCGCCACAGTTCCTGGTCGACCGCGCCCAGCGGCGAGCCGCGGTAGCCGCTGACGAAGCCGGCGCTGTCGATGCCCTGGCGCTCGTCGAAGGCTTTTTGCATGCACAACAGGCGCACCAGGGCCTGGGTGCCGGTGAGGAAGACGCGGCCTGTTTCTCGGCGCAGGTTGTCGTCCAGCGCGTAATTGGGATCGGCCAGCAGGGCTGGCGGGGTGGTCATCGAATTCATGGTCTCACATGGTTATTATGTGCAGACAGGATATGCCGCACACGGCGGCAAATTATTTCTATTTCCTCACCCGCAAGCATTAAACTGGCGAGATCCTTTCGATTTCGATGACAATCAATGAAAAATACACCGCTCGACCCGGCATCGCTCAAGATTCTCGCTGAACTGCAAAAAAATGGCAGGGTGTCGTCGAATGAACTGGCCGAGAAGATCGGCATGTCGGCCAGTCCCTGCTGGCGGCGCCAGAAGGAGCTCGAGGAGAACGGCTATATCGTGCGCTACACCGCCCTGCTCGACCGCCGCAAGCTGGGACTGGCCGTGGTATGCCTGTTGCATGTCTCGCTGCAGCGCCACGCCGAGGGCGTGGTCGAGCAGTTCGAAGAGGTGATGCGCCTGCGTCCCGAGGTGGTGGAGTGCTACGAGACGACCGGCAGTTCGGACTATATGGTCAAGGTGGTGGTGGCCGACATGGATGCCTACCACGACTTTTTGCACAATGTGATGGTCAAGTTGAATGGCGTGGCGCAGGTCAATACCAGTGTGGCCCTGCGCGAAGTGAAGTACGAGACCACCCTGCCGCTCTAGGCGGCAAGGCGGCGGTTTTCTCAACGCTCCAATACCAGCTTCTCGACCGCGACGTAGTCGCAGGCGTAGCCGAACTTGCGCGGCCCGACCAGCTCCAGCGCGGCCGGCGTGCGCCACTCGGCCACGCAGGCAATCGCCACGATCGCCACGCGCAGGCCGAAGCGGGTCTGTTCGGCCGTAATTGGCTCTCCGCTTTCCAGGTCGAGCAGCACGATCAGGTCGGGCGTCGTGCACAGCACGGCGCCTTCACTGGCCAGCATCAGGAACTCGTTCTGGAACTTGACACTGGCCTGGGTACCTGCGTGGCTGTCCAGGCCCTGGACGCTGGCATGGCCGAAGCTGAAGCGGCCATCGACGGTGCGCGTCACGCCCGTGATCTTGCCCTTGTAGAGCAGGTAGCCGCCAGTGGCCCGCACCACCGCAGCGACCGGGTCGGCGTGCTGGCGGCGGGCGTCGAACAGGGCCTGGCCGGCCTCGCGCGCGGCGCTGATCGAGCGCGGCACCACGGTCTTGCGCGCCTGCGCCGCGCTCATCGAATACAGCGCCAGGTAGGCGGCCCCGCCCATTTCCATCGTGATCGTGCGCACATACTGTTCGGCGGCGTGGATGTCCGCCACTTCGGCGGTGAACACATTACCCTTCTCGTCGGCGATGCAGAGCGGCGACGGCAGGATGCCCTGCAAGGTGCACAGCGTCATGGGCAGTTCGGGAAACGCGCGGCCCATGGTGTCGCCATCGACCAGGGGCAACCCGAGGCGGCTGGCGACGCAGAACGGGATCGTCGAATTGATGCCGCCGACCTCGATCGACATCAGCCCTTTGGCGCGCTTGCCAAGGTGGCGTTCGAGCGCCGCCAGGGCGGCCAGCATCGGCTCGACCTGCGGCAGTTTCTCGAGGATGACCGAGGGCGAACCCACCATCGCGATCGGCACGATCAGGTCGTCGTCGTCGAAATGATCCAGGTCGACCAAGCGCACCGGGCCATGCTGGCGGATGGTCTGGATCGCCAGCAGCTTGCCCAGGTAAGGGTCGCCGCCACCGCCGGTGCCGTAGATGGCGCTGCCGGCGGCAATCGCCTCGATATCGTGTTCTGCGATCAAGCTCATCATCAATCCTGTTGTCCAAGGTCGCCCACGACACGCAGGTGGATGCGGGTCGCATTTCCGGGCAGGTAGGTCAGCGGCGTTTCTTCCACATCGAGCACGGTGACGCTGCCGGGGAGCGCGCCCGCGGCCAGCGCCAGCGCGGTGGCGTCTGCTTCAGCCTGGGCCAGCGCCACTTCGCGCGTCTGCGAGGCCAGCAGCACGACCCGATCGACCTCGCCGCTCACCTGGGCCATGGCGGCGCCCACCGCGTTGGCCACCCCGAAGCCTTCCGGCACCATCACCGGCAAATCCCTGATCGCCGCGCCAACCAAAATGCTGCCGCCGCCGACCACCACCACCGGCAGCGGCTGGGCCGAGGTCCGCATGCGCTCGATGGCATCGAACAGCATGTCCTGCATGCGCGCCACGCAGCGCCGCACCGCGGCCGGCTCGAGATGCCGCACCAGCTGCGGATTGCCCAGGGAGGCGATGCCGGCCGCCACCGCGACGTCGGTGGCGGTGGTGGTGGCGCCGCCATATACCAGCGCCTCGGTATGGATGCGGTAGCCGACGCTCACCGGCCCGATCGTCTCGCGCTCGCCGTCGACCACCGAACCGCCGCCCAGCCCGATGCTGTACACATCCGGCATGCGGAAATTGGTGCGCACCCCGCCCACTTGCACCGCCACGCCCGACTGGCGCGGGAAGCCGCCGGCCAGGATGCCGACATCGGCCGTGGTGCCGCCGATGTCGACCACGATCGCGTCCTTCAGGCCCGACAGGAAGGCCGCCCCGCGCATCGAGTTGGTCGGCCCCGAGGCCACCGTGCGGATCGGGAAGCGCCGCGCCTGGTCGGCGTCGAGCAGGGTGCCGTCGTTCTGGGTGAGATAGAAGGGCGCCTCGATGCCGCTCTGCGCCAGCGCCAGGCTGTAGGCATCGACCACGCTGTCGGCCAGCTCGCCCAGGCAGGCATTGAGGATGGCGGCATTCTCGCGCTCGAGCAGGCCGATGCGGCCGATATCGGACGACAGCGTGATGCGCGCCTGCGGCAGGCGTTCGCGCAGGATGGCTGCCGCCGTGCGCTCCTGCTCGCCGTTGATGAAGGAGAACACGCCGCACAATGCGATGTCACGGATGCCGCGCGCCGCGATGTCGGCTGCGATCGCCGCCAGTTCGGCGTGGTCGAGCGGCGCGATATCCTTGCCGTTGAATTCGTAGCCGCCACGGACGATGTAAGACCTGACCAGGCCCTTGGCCACGAAATCGGCGGGCCAGTCGGTCAGGGCCGGCAGGCCGGTGGTGGCCGGGGCCCCGAGCCGGATCGCAGCGACCGGG
>Ga0265797_10007454_pt1 | contig 14977 bp, 21 predicted proteins | sample P2T30metagenome_FD_192433 | JGI IMG/M metagenome (GOLD analysis project Ga0265797, IMG submission 192433) | Plant litter microbial communities from East Loma Ridge, Irvine, California - P2 T30 | ecosystem: Environmental > Terrestrial > Plant litter > Unclassified | place: USA: California... | reverse complement strand
ACTGCGCAGACAGTGGGCGAAGAAGTCAACGTACCGCACGATCAGTCGAAAGAAGTCACACCAGCGCGACGTTCAGACTCTGAATGGCTGCCATGCCGTTCACCACCGCCGACGAGGCCCCTACCACGGCCGCCTATGACGCCACCGCCGTCGCCGCTGCTACCACCACTACCACTGCAGTCGTCTTGGCCGTCGAATTCAACTCTACAAGGGTCTAGGGATGGTCGCGATGCTTACATCACAACAGTTCCTCCATGTGTGTGGTCTTCTATTGGCCCAAAATAATGCCGAGGTCGCCTTTCCTTTTGGTGATCCGTCACGTGGAACTATTGTTTGTATTTAAGCCCAGATAATCGGACAGTCAGACCGCAATGGATTGGGAATTCCGGCAAAGCCCTCGCCTCGACTTGCAGAGAATTCGTGCCCGCTCGTTGTCACTATTGAAACGAAAAATTGCACGTCCCGCTTCGGCGAAAGATATTGGCTGTACAACCCATGATGTCTCAAAGCAAGCAAGCTCAAATCACTGCCAACGCCGACAGCCACGAACTGGCTTAAAGCGCGAAAATGCACACCTACCTCATGACCGTGTGCTCGCGACTATATGACAACCTGGTTGAATAGTAATCAACGAGATCGCCGATGTGACTGAGAGCGTACGTACAATCCTCTTTCGTTGTGAATAGATTGTCGTACGGTGTCGAGTGAAACGTTCACTGTGTGTACATGGGGAGCTTCCCGACGTTAGACCATCTCTGGGAATGACCCAAAGTGGACTTGTCATGTATGTTGTTAGCTGATCGTTGTATTAGAATAGGTTTTACATGAACTGTGTTAGCATGATTGTCTTTGGAGCAGCCAACGTGACGATGGTATGTGTTGGATGGGACACACAGCTTGACAATCAATCGTCACCGAATATACAGATGACGGGAGATTTAATCGGGTCCGCAGTAGCTCGCGAGCAATGACTGTGGCTTGATGCAAGGCCACAATCTTGAGAAGGAATACAAAACTCCCGGCGCGATGCATCTGCGCCCGAATGCCTCTATATCTACGGCACCCGTGCGCTGCATGGCCGGTCTTCCAATATTCACAGCTTGAGCTTCGATTGTCACTATCAAATAAAGCAAGCTTTCGTCGCTTCACGAATCTATTCAAAAACAGGCTACCCAACATGTCCTTTCGAGAGGTTTTCAAAAAGATTAACAGCCAGGACCCAAAGATGTTGGATTTGTGGAAACTGCATCTGCACATCCAGTTGGTGAGCAAAAACTGGCTCATCGCCTACCGTACGGTTGTAGATCGATGTGGCTGACCAAGCTCAGATAAATTCATGCGCAGAGATGGAAGCCAATCTGGTACACTCCTCGATTGAAAAGTCAAGATATGCGGACCTCCTTTATTGCACAGTTGTATGTCATCACGAACCAGTATCTGACAAGACTGAGCTGACGTGCCATTTCAGTACTCAGCCTTTCGAACAGGATTGGATGAACAGGCCGATCGATGCACGCTCACGGAACGAGAGCACGAACAACGAGTCAGAGAGCTCAACGAAACTCGGAGAGACTTTGCAGGGATAGAATACCTTCAACCGGATCATAAGCTGGGCAAAACAGTCATGCTGGCAAGATTGATCATATCAATCGTGTCAGGCAGAGGAGAAATGCAAAAGATAGTACTTCGGAAAAGAGAATTCTTTTGTGAGGTTTGGGAATTTTACGTGGACACATGGTTGAATAAGGTCGAGACTGCAGAATGGGCCTCGCCTTGGAGAGCTGCACACATAGAATGATAGAAACCCTGTAAGAGGAGACGACTTGGCAAGGATGTGGTTCCTGGTATACAAATCTTGCGATAAGACTGAGCCGCTGCACGATACATGCGACCTCAACACAACTCATATTTGTTTTTCTTTTCCCCAATCACCGCACAACAACGGCGGTGGGAGTCGCGCGGTATATCTCGTTGTGTAGCTTTGCATCATCGACCAACTCGATCAGGAGAGCGACGAGGACTGGGGAGAATGATTTGGGAGAGTGTAAAATAAAAGACAGGCTGGTAGGAGGGCGCTAAGCCCGAAAGCCATGGCGACTTGACCGAGTCGGGATTGTGAGCAGGACCGCCCTTCTACTCAGAGCTTTCCACTTGATTGCCCGACTACAGTGACGAACTAGAACGAGAGGGCTAGCCGTCCAGACACAACCTTAAACGATTACGAGGGAGTCAACGACCAATCACCAGAGGCACAATGCTTCACCGGTGTATGTGACGGCCGGATTTTTTTGGAGATTGCATGCATGTACCGATCTCGAACGGGCGACCGAAGGCTGACGATCATGTGCAAAGTCACAAAAGCGAGGTCGATTAATAGATCATCAATTGAGTACGGCCTAACGTCTAGCCTTTGTTGGACGGCCTAACGGATAGAATCCCCCAATGCGATTGCGGCGTTCACAACGTATATACATTGCCTCGCATCGACAGCATTTGTCCGTTCTTGGTGACTTGGCGGCGTCGAGAGTCTTCCATCATCAGAGACTTCACTGTGTCTGACCCAAACACTATTGGTTCTGCTTTGAACCACTACTGTAAAGAGGTTCATTGTGGCTGAGCAGGGCTGAGCAGGGCTTTGCTTGTGGAACGCGTTCCGTCCAAGCATCAACTGGCCACACACCTATGGTCCTTTCACAATCGTGCGATCGTGCTCAGCCCAACGGGCGGCTTCATGTATGGCTCCTGAAACACGAGCATCCTTTTAGGACGAGTAGATACGGGCATACAGCTGACCGCCCACTAGATGCATCTAGGGAAGCCTACTAGCTTTGACATTGGTGGAGATTGCAGGGTGCGCTGCACCAACCGCTATCACGGTATCATCTAGGCCCTTGACTCAGACGGAAGGATGTTACGCACTACAGACCTTACGGATTTCGAAGCGTCGCTGTGACAAACGGGGTGGTCGGAACCACGGAGCTCGTTGATCCTGGTAACAACGAATTTGATCTCCTTTTGCATGTTTCCCAAGATAGATACCGGCCGCATCAAGCTTCAGACGCCCGCTTGTCAAGCGAATCACATGACTGAGTGGCACAAACGAGGGGTCAACCCGTACCTGTGCAAGTCTTATGAATATTAGCCCACTTGGCGAGCGCGTACATAGTCTGGGCACTCAAAAATTATTCAGCAAACACTGGAGCAAGTGGGAAATATCGAGGCCACATAAGCCCCGGACGGCTGCAAGCACCGGATCCCAGGCCTCAACTCATACTGGATTGACTCAATCGTTTGCCAGTCTGCTTCGCCGTAGTTGGGTTGTTCGGATCGATCGATGTTCGGAAACATGATGGAATCGCATGGCACTGCGAAAGAAGCTAATTGGTTGGATAAATCACGGTTTCTAAACACGGATGACCATATAAACTAAGTTATATAATTGAGAACATGATCTGGAAGCTGAATCGTCGTGTGAGAACCTTCTCATGCAGCCATGAGTAAGGGAGCAGGAGCTGACAGCTACTTTGTTCAAATCCTAGCCAGCCACACAGCGGAGACCCATGGCTAACGAGCTGAATTCCTAGAGAGCGCAAAAAGCAACAAGTCAGTGCGTCGGGGAGACATAGACGTGGCTCTCGGTGACAATGTGTTACCGTAGCATCAACTTGGAGAAACAATCTGTCAAGCTCGTCACATCAGGTACCCTAACTATGACCCGAGCCAATCGTTCGCAAACCACCAGGCGAGTCCGGACCCCGAACTACCTAGACTCGCTTCCCAGAGTAGGCCAGGCAGGCACCGGTATATTGTTGATTATCGTCTACAATTTGATTAACTCAATGCATAACCAGCGTGCAGCCGCTCGAACAAGCAGGCGGCTACAGATATCACTTCAGACGGGACTGCCGCTATCCATCGGTCAGACACGCCTAGCAACGTGTCAGAGAGAAGCCAGCGCTCGCCTTATCACTCGATGCGCGATCATAGTAGACTGAAAAAGGCGCCAGGCTCACCACAGGCCTAACGCTGATTCGATTCAGCGAAGCTGTGTAACCTACCAACGGCGAGAGGGCAGCGACGCCAGTGTCCGCCAAGCTCAAGCTAGCAGAAGAACGTGAAAAAAGCTATCTTGAAGCTCTCAACAGACACGGGTGGCCATCTTTGCGCGCATTGTTGCGTCTGCAAAGCACCAGGCACCCTTGACTCTACACCCATCGTTCCTTCGGGCCAATTCATCCCTCGAACCTGCATCCGGAGACTTTCTTTCGTCGATGAGGCTGCAGGGATGCTAGTCTTGTCCAGCATTCTGGCCCTCGCAACGCCATCATATCCGCTGCGCCTGTATCAACGTGCGTCATGTCATTCTTGCAACACGCTAGCACCGTGCGTCTTATGTAAAGATAGATTCAAGGGTTTCCGATGCGTTATCGTATGGAACGCTTATGCCTGATTGATCTACTGAGCTGACGTTAAGCATCATACCGTTCTACGCCAATTGCAACAAGCTCAGATTACACAAGCCTACCGCCTCTTCATGTTGGACAGTCCACTGCCAGCACACGGCTAAGTAGCATGCTGACCAAATGAGAACGTTGGGTACGCACAAGGATGAGGCCTCACTAACATTGTCTTAGCGTGACGAACGGCTAGCCGTTTGGATGGATCTTCGATGATGTGCTTTCGCAAGCAAAGTCATTGCGCGAGTCGTGCGACGGCCTGGATCAGAGCCTAGCTAGAACGAGGAGTCTCGACCGAAGAGCTCAGCGGAGACGTTCAATGGAAGGGAGTGAGCCTGCTTAAGCGAGATTTGAGCAGTTCAAGAAGTATTGGCACTTCATATGACTGACCAGTAGGGTAGCTTTCCCACTCCAGTAGGGTATATGGCAAAAGGAACTTCTCATCCGTCCGCCACCCCACGATGGCGAGGACTCCGACGCGAGAACTATTCCTAGTAGAGGAATCTAGGCTCCAAGCATCTACCGTGGTCCCTGCGCTCGTGTTCAATCTGCGCCTTTGAGACCATGCAACCCTCCTACGTTTCAGATAAGAGTCCGGCATCTTGCAAATTGTATAAGAGAACTCTCGATTCCAGATTGTCTCCATTCTCCCCCGCCTTGCCAGACTATCATCCCTCAGAAACACTCTCCTACCAACAAATAGACGAACGCCACAACGCACTTTCAAACACCACGATACATCTCAAACAATCATGCCTACCGGTCCGCAACAGATCTACAGCAATATCGATCCCCCTCCAACCGATCCTAAATACCAACTTCTTCTTCTGGAGGCGAACCAAGGCAAATACAACGGCACTGCCCGGGATGAGATCAAAGCAGAAATAGCAAAACTCAAGATTATCATCAAAAATCTCAAACAGACTCAAGTTCTTTAGGGTAAGCCATCCTTCCCCTCGCGCTTCTCGTTATCTGTAAATAACGCGGACGTGGAACTTACACAAGCATAGAGATGGTACTCACGAGCTGAGGACTACGGACTGTTTCAGTCGTGGTCAATTTTAGAGAATATTCCAAAGTAGAGTGGAGTGTATTTGGCTGGGATGTTGGTATTGTTCAATCGCAACGACCTAGGACGGGGAAGGTGAAATATCACAGTCTTTACCGAGTCAGAAGGGCAAAACGAAATGTATTGTTCGCCGTAATTTTCGAGCTTCTCATCTACGATGTCGTGCTTTAATGTTCCCGGTGTGCTTGCTTTAACTTATGCTACTTTGCCGTGTTCTGGTGCTTCACGGGTTTCCTCTTGTTCAAAGCCAACTCGAACGTCGTGCTTCGGAATAGGGAATGGCACTAACCTACTCACCATTCACCCTCCTCATCACACGGTGATCCTGCATTAGTAAGTGTAAGTCTCGTGAACTCCCTATGGATCTTGTAACCTTCTACCTTATTCACTAACCCATGAACCATTAGTCAGTACCCATGAAGGAGTATATAACTCGGCGGGATCTTGTCTTCTTTCTTGCGAGCGTACTGGATACCGTAAGTACGGATAGAGTCCGAAAGATCAGCCATGCTTCACTCAACGATGGCTCAACAGATCTGATTGGTATAGCTTGCTGCTGGCATTCACAGTGAACGGATATCTTGCGGATCTGTTGACCTGCTTATGTGGTGTCACTGCTGAGGCCTTCGATTAGTGGTTTTGAGGAGAACGCGATAGCCCGATTGACCCCAGACTCTATTGTTGTCTTTAACGATGCGGAGATCCACCACGGCCAAAGGTTCAAAGATCTCGTAGTGAATCACGGCATGCGAGTCGAGTATCTACCGCCGTATTCGCCGGATTGCAACACTAAAGAGCTGACCTTTAATTCTAACTGGAATCGAGAAGCAAGATCAGCAAGTATTAACACAGAATCGCAAACTAAGGAGGCCATCAGCTTCCCCAGCTGATAAGGCATTCCAACAGCTTTTGAAAGGCTTTAAAACTGTAGCGCATGAGAAGACAATGTAATAGTTAAAACGCAGGCGGAGGCGGACCGCCAGCCGATACAATCAGGCTCTGCAACAGTCAACCAATTGGTTGGTTGACTATCTCGCCGGATTGGTCCGATGTAACATCACCTTATCAGATTAATTAGATGGCTTGATGGAGCAATCACATCAGTTAATTGGCTTGGTTGATGAAGTTGATGAACTAGCATACTGCACATGAGTCATATTACCTTATCTCATTAATGTTATAAGATAAATGGGACTCAGGTTCGATAGAGCCGTGTGTGCGCTTGCTGCTGCGAGTTGTGAGGCCATAACGGGCGTTTTTTCCGGTATGTTGGTAGTGTTTGGGTGGTTGGTGGTGGCGTGCGAGTTGTTCGATGCGTCTGCCCGATTGTGGATTTGAGAGGATCGCAGAGGTGATCCGCGGCAAATCCGGCCTTCTCATTGATCCGAAATCTAAGGGTCAAGGTTGGGGTTGTTTTCTCAATAACTACATATGTCTACGTCATTGTCTACAAAAATACCAAAAACAATAATATCACTTCTCATCAGGCTCATCAACTAATCGATGGATTGACTGATGTTTAGCTGCTGTATAAAAACATCAGGTCATTAACCAACCACAGAAAAAGGAGTTGACTGTTGCGGAGTCTGGGTACAATGCTTCGAAAGCTCGTGCACATAACGTTACTCAACAAAGCATCGTGAAAGGATGACAACAGGGCAATACACTCACCTGGACCTAGTGTTGCGCTAAAGATGCAACGCAGGTCTCTACCAGCCAAGGACAGCAACAGCCAACGCGAGCAGCACAGCCAACATGGGCTGAGGTTACTGGGATAGGAACGCAAGCAACAACGGGCTGGACCATAGTCACCAACGGCAAGAAGAAGTTGAAGAAACATCCTTTATATTAGAGGCGGGTCTTGTTCGCTAGAGATAGCCAGTCTCACGCTTGTGACCCAAGAGAAATTATGTTCGAAGTCAAAAAAGCTTTTGCGCATGCGCGAGCTCATGTGGCGGTAAGACTCACCAACCTGAGGTACATAGAGAAAGGAAATCCATCCGGCGTGGTGCGTGAAAACGCTTGCGCGGAAGACCGGCTCCAGTTTGCACCGGCTGTGATGTCCACTGTACAGAAGTTTGCAAGCTCACCCAATGGATGAACAAGCGATGAGCTTGGATTGAGCTGGCTACAGAGCCTGTTTCACAAGTAGACTCTTAATAATGCCAGGAGAGACTGGAGACTGCTCATTCTTGACGGCCATGGCTCTCACTGCACTCTAGGCTTCTTGGAATGGTGTCGGAGCAACAGGATACTGGCAGCAGTATTTCCTCCTCATTCAACACACAGGCTGCAGGCTTTAGGCGTCAGTCTGTTCAAATCTTTGGCACGCTGATATAATCAGTCACTAGGTGCTCGCTCTGGGCTGTCTCGAGGCCTTGCTAGCGTCAATAAGCGAGAGTTTTTTAAGAACTTCTACTCCGCATTTGAGAGAGCCTTCACAGAAGCCAATGTAAGGTCTAGACGGCTGTAGACTGGCATAAAGCCCTTCGATCCAGACTAAGTGCCCAGGATATTCAGGAGGGAAAGTGTCGTGACTTCGGGAGAGTCTGGAGGTATATGAGTGAAGAAAGGGCTTATAGAATGTATGGAGAAGGTAGACGGATTGATCGATTGATGGATGGATGGATGGATAACCTGTCCAGTAAGAGACAAGGTCATGAGATATATAAAGAGTGTGTTCTGTGCCAATAGGCAGCAGCAGACAGCAACAAAGTAGAGTTGGAACGGGCGTATTGTTAGGTAACTAGCTCACTCTGATGAAGTATGAATAGACAGACTTATGAAAAAGCTTTCTTGGCTTCAAATCGACCTAATGTTGAGCTCGACGGAAAGTGATTTGATAAACATACAGACTGTTGAAGTGGTGTTATTTATAGCTGTATGTAACGGAGGTAGAATGCCGCTGGGTTTAGCTCGGGTTAGACCAAGGGTTGACTGAGGCGAGGGAAGAAAAGGTTGGCACAATGAATACTGTTCGTTGTAATCACTGACTTCGATACATGAGTTGAGCACGAGGCTCCTATCTAAAGAAAGTATCTGTTCTATATACTCAGGAGACTCGTTCATTCCTGCACTCTGCTCTGTACCAACAGAGCAACAGAGCAACAGAGCAGTCTGCATCACAGAGCAGTCTACATAATCACGTGACCCATGCTCGGTTGGTCCCAGCGGCCTCGCTTGAAGCCGACTGTGGATCCCGCGCTTCTAGCGCCCCGGGATCTCTGGTCATCATCACACTGTAGAGGTGTGCCCGACGCCGGGAAAGCTTTCACTGGCTCGGTTGTCCGATCAGCTTGCTTAAGTTATCGAGCGCGTTAAGTTATCCGTTGCTTTATCTGACAAGAAAGTCACATGATCGATAATCCTGCATCCCCCTACACATAAAATTGCGGGTCCACACGGTAAAGCTCGGGACCAGGGTGGAAGCGTGGGTAGCCGCTGCACTAGCTATATTAGGCCAGGTCCACTCACCCGCGCGGGCGCAATCTGCGACTCCTACTGAGCATGAGAAGTCGACTTCTGTATGAGAATACAACCCTTCTACACCACTACCGCCCTGCCATATCATCTAAAATCTCGGACTACCTCTCAAGTGTTATTGCAAGCTCAAGGCTCGAAGCTCCTAGCCAAATCTAGCCACCAATCAACTTTGCAAGCGACCGTGGTACCACCTCAGTTGAAGTTGAACCGACTGCAGCAGCCAGCAGTACAGACCACCCACAAACAACCTTCCCCAGAGCAGGAAGAATGGACCTAGTCATGAACGATCTCAAAACGCCTAGCTATGGGTGCGAGAAATCGGTCCACGGTAGGTGATGAGATTGGCAGTTGTGAGCAGCGCTAATGATTGTTAGAAATCGAGCAGCTACTCTCGAAGCTTCATATCCTTACACAACAGCAGCCAGAGGTCGACCTTGGTCTTTGCGATGGAGAAATTGCTGTGGCGACGTTAGGCCAACACGCTTTCTGCCATGTTTCGCTGAAAGCGAGGCAAGCCGCCTTACGCTGTCTGCACAACATACTCTACCGCGTTCCTTCTACCCGTGAATTGTTCGTTCAACTTCAATACCCAAAGGAAACGATGGCACTCATTGAGGTCTGTTTGCTCTCGCCCGTCCCTCGCTCCAGCTATGGCTGTTACTGCATCCACTGACTCTTACAGAACCCCGATGGTGAAACAAGAGCCATTGCTATGTTGTTGCTCTGTCGTTTAGAGAGTACTACTTTTGACTATACTCTGCACCTTGGAAAAGATGGTCTCGCCGAAAAAATCAACGAGGTATGTGCTGTGTTACGCACTCCCGTGCCCTTACTTGAAGTTTTCATTGACCAACATGTCTGCCACAGTGCCTTTTCCATGAAGCTGGGATCCAAGCTTCACCACCTGTCAACCCTGCGTCCCCTCTCAACGCAAGCCTCCTCTTACTCACTGTGATCTCGTCCCAGTGCAAGCGACTCTCAGTGCCTAATCCGTTCCTCAAAGCCAAAGTACCGATCCTGCAGCTCATCACTACGGCTCAAGTCCTGCCTTCGCCATTACAGCCGCCGATGTCTCTACTAGTCGCCGCCGCAGGGATCATTTTCTCAGATGATTCCATCCGAGCTGATGGCAGGCTTGCAATCTCAAAAGCGGATTTGGATACTGTGGCAAACATTCTCTTTCGTGCTATTCAGCTGCACCGGGACCAAGAAAATTTCGAGGTGAAAGTTCTGGCGCTGGTTGCGCTTGTTTGCTCCCTTGCAAGCTCGTGCGAGGTAGGCCGAGAGCATCTGAAATCAAGACTCTTGCCGTCTGAGCAAGATCGCTCATTGGCGCTCGGAGATGGTGAATCACTCCCACATTTGTTGATAAGGATCAGCGTCAATGCATCGTTGAGCGAGCTCAAAATTCTCTTGGCAAACCTACTCTTTGAGTTGTCCGATAAAGATCCTCAGCACCTTGTCACCAACGTTGGGTTTGGTTGTGCGTCCGGCCTACTTCTCGTTCTTGGGGAAGAAATTCCGCGTCCCTCCACAGAGCAAAATCAACAAAACGACAGCCTCAACTTCGTGACAGGCCAGCGAGTGACTGGAGTCTCCAAGGCTGATCTAAGCGGTTGGACCGATGAGGACAAGCAAAGAGAGGCAGAAAGACTGTTTGTTTTATTTGAGAGGTGCGCCTGGACATCTTTCAATTTGTTTTCCAAACTAATTGTATTTCAGATTAAAAGCAACTGGTGTAGGCGTCGAAAATCCAGTCTTTTCGGCAGTGAGGGAAGGTCGGTTCACAGAACTGGAAGATTAGCTATATGCTGCTTCCACGGTGGTGTTGCAAGGGTTTGTGTGTTGCAAGATCCCATCTCTAACAACAACGATTTGATTTGATTTGATGGTTCTATCAGCTGCAGGATCCCTCCAGCTCCCGTATCCTCTTATCTATGAGTGCTGTCGGTTTGCCTTGTACTGTATAGCTGTAGCTGGTCTTGCTGCAGTGTTGGCCTCTTCTTTTCCAGGTATATGCCTCCATCTTCCATCTTGGATCCGCCCGGCAGCTGACTTCTCTTGGCATTGTTTACATCCTCGAGCAGCGTTTGTATGCGGGCGACTCTTCAAGATGTAGCTAGCAGCTACCTTGATGCGTCACTTTCCGTTGCTGTTTGATCGTACAAGTGAGACACTGCTCTGCCACCTCAAGACCGAACATCCTCTTCCCTTTCCCTCGCCCGTCCTTCATCCTTTGGAGGTTTTCCTCGCTGCACAAGACTCGCGGCATCCTCTTCGACTCAACTTCCATTCGGTATCCTTTATCGTCGCCTGATGCACAAGAACACGCTCAAACAAGCTGTGCAATCAGCGCAACATTTGCTTTACATTCCGTCAGACCTCAGCCATGGCGCCTGATCAGTGGTGAGCCTTGTCTCAATGATCATCCGAACTTGAGCTGATACAGGTCTTCCAGACCTTGCTTCAAGTTCTTACAGGGGAAGTGCACCTTTGGCAAGAAGTGCCGTGTGACGGAAGCAGATACTTCTGTTTTCAGAAAGGTCCCTTGCCCAGGCATTCACGAGTGCTGGCTTGGACATGGCACACGTTGGGGATATAAGCTCAACCGTGTTGACCACGGTTCCCAAAGTCCCTTGCATCCCCACCGAACACTGCACACTGCGATGTTGTACGTGTAACAAAGCAAGGTGCAGCAGATGTAACGCGTGACTTCGTGTAACCACAAGCAGTTCCTCGGGTCGCACGAAATGCAAGATTGGGCGTCATCAAATCAAGGTCACTGTAGTTTGCTGGCAAAGCAGCACTATAGAACAAGTGATCTGGGTGCCTATCTACGATAGCGGGATCCTGTCAACATCGTTTTACTGTACGAGTCTATCCAAAATACCTGATTGGGTAACTACAATGATTGTATCCCATACTTTTGTTAGTGATTTATGCTACGCAATTGCGAGTATCTCTACTCTAGTATTCCCGGCTGGAACATGTCGCGTTCCACCTTTGTACACTCCTACCCCGAAGGTGCTCGTTTGGAACGTGTCGCGTTTCGAGATCGCACCCCGCAAGGGCGAAGTTGCCGCCGATCTCAATTGCCGGGAATCTATCGCGAACTTCAAATCGGACCCCTCCTGCGTCAAAGTTGCCATCTTGCAATGCGTCGCGCCTTTTGCATTCTTCCTCTCGTTCTAACCGCATCTTGCGTATCGACTAATATATATACTATAGTCATGTCGTCGGACTCTGAAATCTGTATTCCGAATAATCCCGAGCAGCTTGAGGAAGCTTTTGGGAAACTTGATATCTATCTGAATCGATGCCGTAGCAGCCGGGCCGGGTCGTGCCGGCTGTTTGTTGACCGACTCCGCAGACAGACAGCGCATACATACAACAAAGTCGGCACCCTGGCCTCTGCGACTACATCAATCACACGGCTACAGCCGTCCACCGTGCGATCTTAAGCGGGACGGTTAAATGAATAACGGTAGTCATCTTTGTGCAAAGCCTGCCGCGCGAGAAATTTGTCTTTGACATCTCGTGACTGTCTCACACGGTACTTGATACTGCGGGGAGAGGAATTGAGTTGGAAGAAAGTTTCCCATTGGTAAAGGCAGAAGAACAACTAAGGGCCGCTCTAAGCAAGCTCAAAGATCATTGCGTCTCGCTGGACGCTTTGGATGCACAAGGAGCGTTTAGCATGGCGTTAGAGAACGAGAAAGACTCAGCGCTCGATTCAGACGATAGACAGCAGTGGGTGAATGTACCACAGACTGGCACAGCGGAAAATCGCTGTAGAGGAGAGCATGCTTCGAATAATGCGAGAATTTGGAGTGTAGAAGCCGGTGCATTGGCTTTCGGAGTGTGGTATCGACCCGTTTGGACGGCATCAGGTGACGTTCTTTCGTCGATGAGGCTGCAGGGATGCTAGTCTTGTCCAGCGTTCTGGCCCTCGCAACGCCAGATACAGTACACTAGTAGGATTGCAACAAGCTCAGATTACACAAGCCTACAGCCTCTTCATGTTGGACAATCCACTGCCAGCATACGGCTAAGCAGCATGCTGACCAATTGAGAACGTTGGATGAGATGTGCACTCATTGCATCCCACTCCTCACGAAAGACATGTTAGGTATGCGGCCAATCGTGTGCGAAAGTAGAGTGTTTGCTAGGCATACCCATATTATCCGCGTGATAGGGTATACGGCGAGCACTGCACGGGATGCGCTTCTAACGAAAGACATCCCGGTATATTATGCGCCACCCTCCCAGCCAGTCGCTACCCTCAGCTCAACCACATACTTGGTGAAGCCATAAAGAGTCGGAAGGCGCCCAGCGACATGAACGATCAGTGGTGGGCAGGGGAAAAGACGTTTTAGATGGCCAAACTCGAGGAAGACGCAAAGGAGGCGTGCGAAAAGTTCGTCCGTGAATACGAGGCCGCTCGCGGCCAGATGGGCAGGGCGCCGTTCCAGTACCTGCATTACAAGAAGTGGGACGACAACCGATACAATGTTTTCCGTGTAAAGGTTGCACACGTTCTTGTTGTTTCTTCACGAACCGACGTTGTTCAGGAACTGTTGAGCGATCCGCCACGGTTGCGGCCCCAGCCTATGCCTGAAGACTCGTCCTATAGCATTCGTCTCGATGCTGTGGACGGGAGTTCCAGCAGGCCTGCCATAATTGTACTACAGATTGTGCTCGACATGGAAATACCCACGTACGGCTGGCCCGAGTTCCCCATTACAGCCACGTCGCGGAACAATAAGCGTCAACGAATGCTAACACTAGTTGGGGCCACATGTCTGACAGCCTGTTTGAGCTGACCGCACTCAACTGTGTTTATGTAACCTGCATCCCCGCACTGCGAAATTCCCCGCTGAGCGAAGCCGAAAGCTAATCGCGGCCTCTCGAGCGACGAAGGAGTGCTCAAATATGTCGGTTTCTTAACCTAGCTACGGCACGATATCTGAATTAGCTTACTCATCGATTCGACTTCAGAAAATTTCACATTTTCATGACCGTTGGTGCTCGTTTCCCATTGACTAGAAATGTGTTTCTCCAGCGGGTGTTCAGCTTCGGCGCTTTGTGGGTGACTCACGCCTCCTCAATCCATTTTGATGGACCAGATAATGGCTCACAGGATACAAACAAGCATGGAGAGGCAGTGGTATGTCAGAACATAATGTTACCTGCTCTGTCGCGCGAGTATACAGGGGTGCGTCAAGAAGTGCGTACTGGAAGCCAGACAAGGCTGGGAGCCGCTTAGATCGCTGTGTGCTCGATAAGCCGGTTCAGTACGACAAGACGCTATGCAAAGACGCGACTTTTGTCACTGTTGGCATTGAAAGCTTTGCCGGCCCGCTTCGCGGCCGCGAGTGTCAGACACAAGAAGACCCACCGAGCTAAAGATAGCACGACGCTGGGTCACGTGGAAGTAGAGCGTGTGGATATTGTCCGTTTAAGACGGGAGCTAAAGGTAAGTTAAGCTGAGCTGATGATGTTGTATCTAGTGGAGAACTGGATATGTTCACAAGGCACAGTGCCGGAAAGCCAGTCTTGAATTCTATAGTGCGACTCCTCAAATTCATCTTACCCTGCGAGTATATTCTAGCAATGTTACTTGAAGGAGAAAAAGGAAACGGCGCCGGACGCTTGGCCAACAACAAGACGTGATCCAAAGGCGTCATGAACAGCGCCACGATACTCATGCGGCAGCCAGAGGAACTCCTCACCCCGGACTTTTATCCAAGAAGAATCTGGCAGTATTGTAGTTTGACGCTTGGCGACAGTTGCTTGACGTATAACAGACGCGAGACCGAGATCCAGCTGCCCGATGTTCGTTGATAAGTTGCTTCCGTCGTCAGAAAAGGCAATTCTGGAGACAACTCCAGAGGTTTCCCGCTTTTGCCCCTTCTCGCCTGTCGTCGCGTCCCACAGCCTGATCGTCTTGTCCCCCGACCCCGACGCA
>Ga0265797_10007453_pt1 | contig 14978 bp, 8 predicted proteins | sample P2T30metagenome_FD_192433 | JGI IMG/M metagenome (GOLD analysis project Ga0265797, IMG submission 192433) | Plant litter microbial communities from East Loma Ridge, Irvine, California - P2 T30 | ecosystem: Environmental > Terrestrial > Plant litter > Unclassified | place: USA: California... | reverse complement strand
TCTCCTAATGGTAAGGAACTTTTTTGTCAAGAAAGCCTATGCCGGTTCGAGTCCGGTCTGCCCCGGTTAAAGAATAAGCTTAATTGGTAAAGCAGCTTTTATAGATAAAATAAAAGTAAAGTAAAAGTTCGAATCTTTTATTCTTTAAATGTTAATCACATCAATCATATTATTATTATTATCAAACGCCGTCTTCTTAAGACGAGATAAATCTGCACTTTTTAGTAGAGTAGCTATTTTAGTTTTACTCTATTGTTCTCACATCGCCTTAATTAGTTTCTATCTGATATCTTTAGACAGGGGTATTGGTCTATTTGATGGTTTATTCCATGCAACCAGTACTACACAAATATTTCAAATTTTTATTTTTATTTTTATAATCAGTTCCGACATATTACAATTAACGAGTTTTTATCCTAGAAGAGTCTGAATGGCTAAGTTTTCTTCACTTAACAAACTTTTCCGTTATAAATTATTGTATTACAAAACAAAAGTTTTGGACAAAATGGGACAACAGTATAAAGGTTGTAGGTTAAGAATGGGGAATATTATTAAATTTAGTATTATTTACATTAGAAATAGTGTTATTTGTGGTTATATATTTTCTAATAAAGATAGGATAAATAATATCGTTAAAGGGTTATCTATTTTATTACTCCATACTATAACTTTGCCTACCCTTTTACATAGTTATTCTCTTTCAACTGCTACTGTTTTTTCTTTTTTATTCTTATTTATTTCTCTGTTATCTACATTATTATTGACCTACTTAATCCTTAATGCAAAAATAAGTAAAGATAGTATTTTTAGAACTCTTATAATTATATACCTTGATTTTAAAAAGCTCTCTTATAAAGAGAAAAAAAAAACTCTTAAACTAATTATATCTATGCTTATTCTTACATATGGTATTTCTCTTATTTTATTTTATCTGTATTTAGGGTATCTGCACTTAGATTCAAGTATAAAAAATACAACCATGATTAACATCTGTATTAGAATTATTATTGCTTTTCCGTTTATATATATTAGCTATATAATACCTCAATGTTTTATAAGCCTTAGTAGTTCAAAAAATTTTTCTTATTCTTTTGGTTTATCTAATATAAATTATACTATTAGTAGATTAATATTTATGGCTATTTCTACATATTTAACAGATGTTTACATTAAACCTTTGATTATAGATATAGTTAACCCTGATTTATTAAATAATAGAATTAAAAGGGATTCTCTTAGTGAGTTTATAAAAACTGCGGATATAAAAAAAATGTACAATAACTATATGTATATTGAGTTAAGACATACTGATATAGAAACTATAGTATTTTTTGTTTATTCTGTGTCAGATAGACTAGAATCAAATAAAGTAAATATATGTTTTAAATCTATATTAAATAATTTTTATAGTATTATGGCAGGAAAAAATAGCTATAACAAAACTATTAATAACTATTGTAAACCCTTTTTATATAATAGGATACCTAGTACGTTGAGTATGGCTGCTATTTTAAACCCTAGATATAATTTAACCTACAACCAAAAATTTTTATATACCTTATTCATAAATAAAAAACATATGACGGTTCATATAGTAATAGAAGCTTATTTGGCATTAGAAAAAAGGGGAGCCTATTGTGATATATCTAAAAATAAAAATTGCAATAATGATAAAATGCTTTTATACACAGAGTTTTTTAAACCTTGTGGGAAAACAATCTCTAAAGGACATGTATATAAATCTAGTGATATTATTAATAATTATAACACAGAGTTTTTTAAACCTTGTGGGAAAACAATCTCTAAAGGACACGTATATAAATTTAGTGATATTTTTAATAACCATAATACAAATCTAATTGTGTTTACAGGGCGAGCTGTGGGTCACGGGGGTTACAATAATGGTAATAGTTCAGCTAGTGTTAATTATGGGCGAGGTTCGGCTATAACTAATGTACCTCAACAAAGAATTGGTGAAGCTAATGGTAATGGTAATAGATTAGCTCCTATGCAAAGTGATCGTCAATATAATCCTAATCACGAAATTTTACCTCCTATACAAGATTTATTAATATATAGACCTTCAGCTCAGCAATACCGAGGTATAGGTCCGCCAGTAGGAGGAAATTTAGCTGCTCAACCACGTCAAGCCCCACCTCGACAAGTAGTTTATACAGTAAACGGATACCAACGAGTAGAATATATAGTAAACGGAAACTGAAATGTTTATTTTGAACCAAATAGTGGAATAATTAGAGTAAGGGAGAGTGACGTGTACACATTAATAAGAGAGAGGACACGATTTAGAGATCAGAGTTTCCAACCATATGCTGGTGCAGTAGCGGATGCTATAGAATATAGTCTAAATAATCCAGGGTTTAGGTTACAACGTGCTGACGCATACTGAGTAGGTTCGTTTGTGAGGTTTGTACGTGCAGATTTATGGGCTGCAGCTGGAGGTAGACTGGTCTATACGCCGCAGCTTGTTCAAGCTCTTAGAAACTGTCGTTAGTCACTAGCGGGGGTCTCACTTATTTTTTATAGGGAGGTTTAAGTCAAGTAAGAGTTAAAAGGTTATTTGCTTATAGTACGATATCTCATCTAGGATTTATATTGTTAGTTTTAACTTTAACTATCACCATCTTTTCATTTGTCGGTATACCACCTTTAATAGGTTTTTTTGGCAAGCAGATGGTATTAAGTGCGGCCTTAGATAGTGGCTTTGTTTTTATGGCCTTAGTGGCAATATTAACTAGTGTTATCAGCGCAGTTTATTATTTAAATATAATAAAACAAATATTTTTTGATCAGCCGGATTATGAAATAAAACCAGAAGTGCAAAATCTGAGCTTACAGGCAAACATAGTAAGGTTTAACTCTTTTACAGCAAATAGCGAAAAGTTAACCTTCAACTTAGATAGTATTGTACTATCTAGTTCTTTAACCGTTACAATTTCTTATTTATCTATTATAATAGTGATTTTTATGTTTATTCCCGAAGAATGATTAAGTATGGCTAATATATTAGCACTGATAGTATTTAATACCTAAATGACAAGTTCAACATTTTTTTTTGTATTTATACCCTTACTAGCTATAATTTTATTAGCAGTTAATTTAATTTTTGCTCCACACAATCCTTATCAGGAAAAAGATAGCGCCTTCGAGTGTGGCTTTCATTCATTTTTAGGTCAAAATAGAACACAATTCAGTATATCTTTCTTTATTTTCGCATTACTTTTTTTATTGTTTGATTTAGAAATACTTTTAGTTTATCCTTATGTGGTTAGTGCACATACAAATGGAATATATGGGTTAGTAATAATGCTAATATTTTTTTTAGCGTTAACTTTAGGTTTTGCTTTTGAGTTAGGTAAGAATGCCTTAAAAATAGATAGCAGACAAATGGTTACTTTAAATAAGGAGACTGTTAGCATAACAGCCTCTGTCTCTGGTATTCATATCAGATCTTCTATTAAAAAGGTTAATAGATCAAGGATGTATATATTTGTATGGTATGAAGACGTTACAGAGGAAAGTTTAGGTCGTAAGGTTAAAACCGTTCGACGTAAATTTACAAAGAAATATCTTCAGGCAGTAAGAGCTGAAGGTAACTGGATTCATACATCTAGAGGTAAGTACTTTGATGGGTCTGGTGGTGCTGCTGTTTCTTGTTTAGGGCATACTAATGAAGAGGTAGCCCAAGCTATGTCAGTTGTTATAAATGATGGTTTAACTTATCTTTCAAGTGCGATCTTTTTAACTAATCACGCGGAACTGTTAGCTAAAGAGCTGCTAGCTGGTACAAATAACCAAATGGCCGCTGTTTACCCAACAGGATCAGGCTCAGAGGCAGTAGAAGCCATGGTAAAAACTGTATTGGATTATCACTATACCCTCGACCGTAATACTAAACGGTGTAAATTCATATCCCGTATGCCTTCATACCATGGGACTACTTCAGGTGCGTTAGCACTTACCCAAATGGGATCTCGAAAAAAGCCCTACCTTCCTTGACTAAATGACAAGGTCTATACGGTTTCTTCCTGTCACCCTTACCATCAACTTCTAGATGGTGAATCTAATGAAGCTTTTGTTGCACGAAAGAAGGCAGAGCTTGATGCAAAATTCATAGAATTAGGGCCAGAAACTGTAGCCGGGTTCATAGCTGAGCCTGTGGTAGGAGCCGCGATGGGGGCTGTTCCATTTGTACCGGGTTATCTTAAGGCTATGCAGGAAGTCTGCCATAAACACGGTGCCCTTTTTATGGATGATGAGGTTATGTGCGGAATGGGCCGTACTGGTTATTTACATGCTTGACAAGCAGAAAAGGACTTTGTTCCAGATATCCAAGCTGTAGCTAAAGGATTAGGGGGTGGATTTATAAGCGTTGCCGCTGTGTTTTGAAGTCCGAAAATCGTAGATGTCTTAGAAAAAAATGATAGCAAAGGTTTCAACCATGCGCAAACCTTCCAATCTTCACCTTTACAGGCAGCTGCTGCTCTTACTGTTCAACAGATTATACGGAGAGAAGGATTAGTTGAAAATGCAGCCAAAATGGGGGCAGATTTAATGCGTAAATTAAAGTTAGCTCTAGACGACCATCCTCATGTAGGAAACATTAGGGGTATGGGTCTTTTCATCGGTATTGAATTTGTGGCTAATAAGTCAACTAAAGAACCATTTGATCATAGATTGAATCTTGCCTATAAACTAACCACTCTTGCTTTGTCAAAACCCTATAGTATCTCACTTTACCCGGGTTCAGGTGGCGTGGATGGTGTTAGAGGTGACCACTTTATTATTTCCCCTCCTTACAACATAAATGAAAAGGATGTAGATTATATTGTGGATAAGGTCTCACTTTTGATTAATAAGGCCTTTTCACAAGCTACATATCTAGAAATAATGCGTGCATATTTAAATAAACACAGCAATATTTTTAGCAACAAAATTAAGACATTTATTTGAGGTCTTAAAAAAGGTATAAAAAGTGTGTTTTTAAAACTACAAAACAGATTTAGGGGGAGTGGTAAGTAAGTTTCAAATAAGAAAAAAAGATCTTTAGGTTAGCTAGAAGGAGTTTATAACAATAGAGAGCTATATTTGCAAAAGAAGGAATTTAAAGTAAATACCTCTTCTAGGTATAACCGGTCTATAGGTATAACAGGTCTATATGTCTATATATGGGCTAAATAATTAGCTTAACGGTAAAGCAGGTTAGGTTAAATCTTTAACAGAAGTAGAATAAAAGTTCGAATCTTTTATTATTTAGAGGGAATTACTTTTAGTTAAATCTTAAGGGCTAATAGTCTTTATTTTTTATATAGGAGTAATCACATGTAGATTATCTATAATGCCGATAGGGTATAGGTAATTCAGTCTACTTGGATCCTAAGGTAGAAAGACTAAATAATATCTTATTTCTAAGATATTGTTTAATATAAAGGCCTATCCTGATAATATAGACCCCGGACTGGAAGCAGACATTGCTTTAATTGCGTTTCAACTTTTCCCTTTAAAGATCTTTAAGTTTTTCTTTAAAGGGGCTCCAGTTTTTCCTTTTAAAGATCTTTAAGTTTTTTCTTTGAAATCGCTTAAGTCTTTTTTATCAAATAGTATATGCTAACTAGTATTAACCTGTTTAAAGGGCTTTCAGCCTTTTATTTAAGATTACTAGCTAATTAGCGCTATATACAACACTATTATTAAAAAAAATATAAAATATACAATGAATTTAACCTTAATACTTTTTTTAATCGGAATCTTAGGTTTCGTTTTAAATAGAAAAAACATAATATTAATGCTTATTTCAATAGAAATAATGCTATTAGCTATTACGTTTTTAATATTGATAAGTTCACTAGGCTTTGATGATATATTAGGCCAAACTTTTGCTATATATGTTATAGCAATAGCAGGTGCAGAATCAGCCATAGGTTTAGGTATTCTAGTTGCATTTTACAGATTAAGAGGAAGTATTTCAATAGAATATAAATAATGTATTTAGCCATAATCATCTTACCTTTATTAGGATCAATAGTTTCCGGTTTTTTTGGTCGAAAAGTCGGTGTTAGCGGAGCCCAATTAATTACATCTAGTTGTGTAATTGTAACAACCTTATTAGCAATCCTTGCCTTTATTGAAGTAGGTTTAAATAACATACCTGTTACCATACATCTTTTTAGATGAATAGATAGTGAATCTTTAAACGTTTTATGAGGTTTCCATTTTGACAGTTTAACTGTTTCAATGTTGATACCTGTTTTAATAGTTAGTTCTTTAGTGCACATTTATTCTATAGGCTATATGAGCCATGATCCTCGAGGAAGCGTTAGGGGAAAACGCTTCTATGGGGATAAATTGTCAAACTCCGGGGACACCCTAAAGCTTCTGGTACCAAGCTATAGTTGAAAAATTATAAGTGGCTGAACTAATTACTCAGGTACGGTAACAAGCCAGAAGATGATCGAAAGAGAAATGGGCTATCGCGGATCTAAGTCAATAACAGATTTATTTATATCCACAGCCTCTGCGAAGCACGCAAAGCACGCAAAGCACGCAAAGCACCCTGTTATTGTAAAAGAGCAACGAGTAGACGGCAGTTGATCCATTAAGCAAGATTTAATGGGTTTAAGGTGTATTCTAAGGGGTTTCGAAAGGAACGGAGGTATAAAACTCGGTTTCAACATGCAACAAGGTTGAAACTCCTATGTCAAAATCCCATCTAAACAATTCGATTTAAAAAAATTTTCTACCTTTAAATCTACTATTGTAAATCCAGGAGTATGATCTGGTTTAATTGATGGTGAGGGTTCTTTTGGTATAACAGTAGACAGAGATAAAAGACGTAAATTAGGTTGACGTGCACAATTTAAATTTCAAATAGGTCTAGATACAAAAGACCTTAACTTATTATATTTATTCCAAGAATACTTGGGTGGTTTAGGTTCTATTCATATAGCTCGAAACCGAAATATAGTTAATTATTCAATAGATGCAATTGAAGATATAAATAAACTTATTCTTCATTTAGATAAATATCCACTATTAACTCAAAAAAGCGCGGATTTTTTTTTATTTAAACAAGGGATAACACTTGTAAATAATAAAGCTCATCTTACTGTTGAAGGTTTAAAACAAATAGTAAATATCAAAGCATCCATGAATTTAGGCTTATCTAACATGTTAAAATCAGAGTTCACTGAATATACTCCAGTGAAAAGACCGGTAATAAATTATGATGATGTAATCATATACCCTGGTTGAATTTCAGGATTTGTTAGCGCTGAGGGTAACTTTGATGTTCGTATACCTTCAACTAATAGTAAATTAGGTTATCGAGTTCAATTGAGATTTAGAATAACTCAACATAGTAGAGATATGAGATTAATGGAGAAAATAGTTGAATACTTAGGGGGAGGGAAAATATACAAATATAGTGGTGCTAAGTCTGCTATTAGTTTAACAATAGTTGATTTTACTGTTATTACCAGTATGATTGTTCCATTTTTTCATAAAAACCCTATAATAGGTACAAAATACTATGATTATCTTGATTGATGTAAAATTCATAGTTTAATGTTTAATCGTGCTCATCTTACGGTTGAGGGTATAAATTCTATTAGACAGATAAAATCTGGTATGAATAGAGGTAGAAGTTTTTAAGATAAATAACCATTGTTACTATCAAATACACAATAAATCAATTGCAAGATAAATTTGGCTTTAATGCATAATCAAAGGTTCTTTAGTTATTTAAGTTTATTCACTTTTATGATGATTATACTTGTTACTGCTAATAACTTTTTATTAATGTTTGTGGGTTGAGAAGGTGTAGGAGTTTGTTCATATCTTCTAGTAAGTTTCTGATTTACTAGAATCGCAGCAAATCAAAGTTCTATTTCTGCTTTCTTAACTAACAGAGTGGGTGATTGTTTTTTAACTATAGGTATGTTTGCTATACTATGATCGTTTGGTAACATCGATTATAGTACAGTTTTCTCATTAGCACCTTTTGTTAATGAAAATATTGTTACAATTATAGGTATATGCTTATTAATAGGTGCTATGGCTAAAAGTTCTCAAGTTGGATTGCACGTATGACTACCTATGGCGATGGAAGGTCCTACACCAGTTAGTGCCTTGATACACGCAGCTACTATGGTTACTGCAGGTGTGTATTTATTAATGCGTACTAGCCCCTTAATAGAATACAGCTCGACTGTTTTAATACTATGTTTATGATTAGGGGCAATTACTACTGTCTTTAGTAGTCTTATAGGTTTATTCCAACAAGATATTAAAAAAGTTATCGCCTACTCCACTATGAGTCAATTGGCTCTAGAATGTCTTAATATGTTCAGTCATCAAACTATATACGAAGAAATTATTAATAATAATAACAATATATATATTAAGAATAAATATAATATAAATAAACATAATAAAATAAATAAAGGCTTTAAACAGTTTCCCTTTTCAACAAGTAATGGTAAAATAAAGTTTTCTGCTTGCTTATCTAGAAGGCAGTTTTCCACAACTTTGACTCTTAATACTTCTGAGCCTGGTAAATTAGATACTAAGCAAGTTTCTTCTAATACGAATAAAGTTGGTCCAGAGAGTAGTCCAGAGGAAAAACCAGTGTTTAAAGTACCAGATTTACCTCTTCGTGTACATGAAAGGCTACTAGAACAAGAAAGAGAAAGAATTGCTAGTCTTCAATCTAAAACTAAATGCATTAATGAATGTTGTTCAGACTTAGAAGAGGAAGTTGAAGCTTTAGAGGATGATTTCGAAGACGATCCAGAGAACAAAGAACTTGAAAAAGAATTGGAGGAAAAACGACGTACGTTGGACGTCTACAACAGGTTAAATGTAATGGGGGGAGTAGATCCTATGTGTGAACATCCTCCAACTGTTTACAGATATTTAAAAGGTGCAAAGAACCATCCTGATTTGGTGGAATATAAAGACATATTAGATAAACAGATAAAAAATGGAGCAGTTGTACCTGAGGATACTGTGCCTCCAGTGGCTCCTCTAGTTAAAGATAAAATAAAAGAAGCAGAGACTACAGCTTCTATTAATACTTTTGAGTCTGGTAAATCAGATACTAAACGTAAATTTTCTGAATCTGATCTAGAACAGGGATCCAAGAGGCAAAAACAGGAAGAAAAAGAGGGAAAATCTGGACCTGAAGCCTTTAGTATTATGGAGTCTAGTGAAACAAAAGAGAATACCGTTATGAATAAATTATTTATTATTTTATCACAATTGCTAGGGTTATCTGCCGATATCTCAGAATTACTAACCTTAAATGGCCAACTTGTTATTTTATTTCTAACTGTTTGCTTTATTTTTATAGTGTTGATAGTGTTTATACCTTTTATGTTATATAATAAATACAAACAATATAAAAATAATAAATCTGAAAATTACAATAAACAGCATAAGATTTTAAAACCTAATATAAAAGCAAAGGTAAAGCAAATAAATAAAATAATTAAAAGGGATTTTCATAGTTCAACTAGGGATATAACTAAATCGTTTAGACGCTTATCTAATAATAGTCAAAACTTAAAAAAAGTCTCCCTCTCTTTTTTTTTCTCTGGAAACAGTATTCACATAAAAGCTGGTTCATCCTTTATTTATAAAGAAACTCACGCTTGCGCAGAAAAAAATAGATTAAATAATGTTAATAAAGATAAAAAGGATTTAATCGCCTTAAATTCTAGCGATATATTTAACGATATTTGCTTTAATGAATGGTTTGGTGGATTAATTGATGGCGATGGTGAATTTATAATAAGTAAAAAAGGTCATGCTAGTTTAAAAATTGTAATGTCTGTGTTGGATAAATCAGCCTTATATGCTATAAAACATAAATATGGTGGATCGGTAAAAAGCATAGCTGGATCTAACTTGTTAAGATACAAATTACACAACAAAAAAGGTTTAATTAATTTAATTCATAGTATTAATGGATTGATAAGAAACCCTACTAGGTTGTTAAAATTATATAAAATTTGTCTTTTGTATAATATAAACCTTATTGAACCAAAACCCTTAAAATTTAATAATGGTTGATTAGCAGGCTTTATAGATGCTGAAGGTTCTATTTATTTAAATGAAGAGTCTGGTCAAATGTCTATATGTGTTACTCAAAAAAATAAGTTTTTATTAGATTCTCTTATTCCCTTATATAGCGGGAGAGTTCAGCCTATTTTTTATAAAGAAGCTTTTCAATTCTCTATTTATAAAAAAAAAGAAGTTTTAAATCTAATAACTAATTATTTCAGTAAACATCCTTTAAGATCAAGTAAAAAGCATAAGCTAAATTTAATCCCAAAATATTATCACTGTAGAGACTATAAGGATTTATATAATCAATTATATAAATACAATGAGTGAGTTAAATTTAAAAATGTATGAGATAAAACATAAGTAAATATCCTTTCTCCCTTTTAATTTTTAGTACGCTCCCCTTCGGCCCTTCTAGATAATGTGCATATTATGTCTATGAGCTAAAAAAAGTTTATTTCTATCTTTATATATATTAAAAAATATTATTGTAATAATCAATTCGCAGATAACCAAAACTCGTGATATTTATCACATTAATTCTAATATTTTTAATTCGTTTACCACTCTAAATTTTGAGGTGGCTTCATTTTATTATGTTTGAAAAACGAAATATTATTATTATCAGTGAGTTAGTAGGAATTTCAGAGGCCATATGTTTGGTATTAATTAATTTAATAAAGAAATGGTCCAAGATATACTTAAGTAATAAATATTACTTAAATATAACTAGCAATTAGGGATGATGGTGATAGCAGTAGGTCTTTCTTCATATAACGTAGCCTTATTTCATTTGGTTAATCATGCTTTTTATAAAGCATTATTATTCTTAGGTGCTGGAGCTGTAATTCATGCAGTAGCCGATAATCAAGATTTTAGAAAATATGGTGGTTTAAAAGCATATTTACCTTTAACATATTCTGTTATGTTAATAGCTAGTCTTAGTTTAGTTGCCTTCCCATTTATGACAGGGTTTTATAGTAAAGATTTTATTTTAGAATCTGCTTATGGGCAGTTTTACTTTAGTGGTATAGTTGTATACTTTATAGCCACTATTGGTGCTATGTTTACTACTTTGTACTCAGTTAAAGTTTTATATTTAACTTTCTTAACTAACCCTAACGGGCCTGTGGTTAACTATCATCGTTTAAGATCCCCTGCGTTGAATGATGATAAAAAGATTGTACCAACCGCTCAAGTAATAGGTGGTGAACAACATAGTGCTAGCTATGGGGCTTATAATAGGTGAGCTAGACATAATTGGGTTTCAATTATGGAAAATAACATGGGACTAGATTGATTTGGAGGATTTGGTCGTCCATTTATAGAGTTTGTAAAACAAAAATATATTAGTGTCTATGGAGAAATCAAACCTTTTGAACAGTTTGATGTAGATTCTCAAACCTATAGTAAAGAGAGTTTACTTACTACCCAATTGGTTAAGCATCAGGGTAGTGAAAGTGTTTATGATGTTAAAAAAATTAATCCTTTTTTTAATCCTATAGCCTCTAGATATGAACAGCTAAGTTTGGAATTTGATAATTATATATGGTATAGTTTTAATGAATTATGAGATTCTGAAGATAGAAGAGCACACGAAGGTGATATATATATGAGTTTACCTTTAATAATCTTAGCTGTATTCTCAATCTTCTTTGGTTATATAACTAAAGACATCTTTATAGGTCTAGGTTCAGGTTTCTTTGCGGATAATAGTTTATTTATTCATCCTACACATGAAATAATGTTAGATACAGAGTTTGCTGTACCTACTTTATTTAAACTATTACCTCTCTTTTTCACTATCTTTTTAAGTGGTTTGGCTATAGTATTTTCAGAATTCTTACCTAAAATTCTTATCTTTTTTAAATTTTCTAGATTAGGTTACAATATATTTGGATTTTTCAATCAACGATTTTTAATTGAATTATTCTATAACAAATATATTACAGGTCTAGTTTTAAAATTAGGAGGTCAAACTACTAAAGTTATGGATAAAGGTAGTGTAGAATTATTAGGACCTTATGGGTTAGAAAAAACTTTAATAGCCTTAAGTAGAAATATCGCTAGTTTAGATACTAAAGTTATTACAAGTTATGCTTTATATATCTTAATTGGTATCATTTTTTATTTATTAATACCTTATTTACATTTAATCCACATGAGTTTATTATTATTATTTATAATAATAATTTTATTAAATATTAATGTCAATAACAATAATAGAAGTAATAAATATATAGTATTACAGAGTTCCTTTAATCTGGGGTTTTTAAAATATTTTTTTAAATATGTTACATTTATACACAATTTTTTTAATAAAAGTTATAATAGTTTAAATTGAGTTTTAAATAGTCCACCTAAACCTCATGCTTTTGTAGGTTTAAGTTTACAAAAAGCTTGTTCTCACTTTCCTTCTGGTTATTGCATGCTTTGTGAGGTATATGCGCTCATAGAGACAGATATTAAAGCAAATTGTGTTCATGTTTTTAAACCTTTAGTTATTAAAACCCATCAAATAGGTGCTATGTGTGATTTATCTGGTGGTGACCATATGGCAGTTGTACACGAAGCTTCTAAAGTATCTGTCTGTGAGCTTTGTAATACTTTATCTTGTATTGTTTGTTTATCTACATAATTATATAAAGCTTTATGGTATATATAAAACTAAAAAATTTTTAAAATTTGTTCTCTGTTTTTAATATCAGAGGTGTAGATAAAATAATTATTACATTTATATTGAGAATTATTACCCTCTTATTTAAATATCTAGTTTTAGGTACCATATATTATATCTGATAAAGTCTCAACTGAATTATAGACATTTTTAATTCTTTATATTATTAGGGGCAATCTTATAGCTATCTTGACTCCTAAATTTAATAAATGATGTATTAATGTAAGTTTGAAATATATTATCAGGGGTTTTAAATCTAAAAAGGACAAATTGTTTTTGCAAGTAAAGTTCTCTTTTTTACAGCTAAATATTACTCGCATATAAATACAAAGGAAAAGCTGTATAAGAAGAAAGAGAATAATTTAAATATTTATGGTAACCTTGACAAAAAAGTTCGTTGTATAACAAACAACTATATTTGTTATCCCGGCATATTACTTAGGTTTAATAAGGGTATTATCCTAGCTTAAAAGGTCGTAATTAGGCTGTTCTAGTGAGCCCTGCTATAGTAAGTAATATAAAAGAGTAATACAATAGGTATTTTCTATATTAGGGTATCTTATCTTTGCACGATATTTATCCAGCTCTTTTAACTTTTCCTGATTATATTTTGATGCTTTTTGGTTTATTAGCTTATGTTAGTATTAATCAAATATATTAATATTAACTATAACTATTTCTCGTCGTATATATACTCAGATAAGTGTTTTATCTTAATTAACAAGTAAATAAAACATTTATCTGGATCCAGCTCTATATAGAGTTGAAAAGTAAGAAGAAGATTTTAGATTGTGAATTTTAGTTATATTTTACCTCTTAATAAGGTAAAATATCTCTTATATTATCTGTCTAATTTAGTTAAAGTACTTGTAAGGGGGCCCGCTAAAGGTAAGGAGATAAAGACTTTGTTATTTAACTTAGTATGAAAGTTTTTAACCCCTTTTTCTTTTTAAATCTAGAGAAATCTAGTTATACTAATTATTTAAACAGTGTAAAACTGTTAGTTGTTTTATTCTAATATTTTATACTAGTTATTTAAAAAGTATAGGCTGCTTAGTGGTTTTTATTCTAATAGCTTTAATTTCAGTTATATTAGCCATTTTTATAGTTAGTAATAAATATAATATTTCTAGTTATTAAATGTATTAATATTTCTTTAATAAGAGATAGTTTAGTATAAGAAAAAAAAATGGTTAATCTAACATGTTTAATTTATTAAACTTAAGTTTTTTTAACAGTTGTGACACACCTAGGCCTTGAGGGCTTTATTTTCAGGATAGTGCAACTCCTCAAATGGAAGGATTAGTGGAATTACATGATAATATCATGTTTTATCTTGTTATAATATTATTTGGTGTAGGATGGATAATGATCTCAATAGTTAGAAACTATAGTAATGCTAACTCTCCTATATCACATAAATATCTAAACCATGGAACATTAATTGAATTGATTTGAACGATTACTCCGGCTTTAATATTAATCTTAATAGCATTCCCTTCTTTTAAATTACTATATTTAATGGATGAAGTGAGTGATCCTGCTATGTCTGTATTAGCTGAAGGTCATCAATGATATTGAAGTTACCAATACCCTGACTTTTTAAATGCAGATGAAGAATTCATAGAATTTGATTCTTATTTAGTTCCGGAATCCGATTTAGAAGAGGGTGGTTTAAGAATGTTAGAGGTGGATAATAGAGTAATTATACCTGAACTAACACACGTAAGATTTATTGTAACTGCGGCAGATGTTATTCATTCTTTCGCTTGTCCTGCTTTAGGTATAAAATGTGATGGTTACCCTGGTCGACTTAACCAGGTATCTGTTCTTATCAACCGTGAAGGGGTGTTTTATGGTCAATGTTCAGAAATTTGTGGTATTTTACATAGTTCTATGCCGATAGTGATAGAATCTGTTTCTATAGAAAAATTTTTATCTTGATTAGAAGAACAATAATTTTAAAAACAATCTAATCTGTGATAGGATATTTATATAGAAAATTTTTATCTTTATTGGGGGAACAATAAAATTAAATACAATCTAACCTATAGAAGCAGTTTATAAAAAACAAAGTTTATCTGTTTCTTGTTTTTTTTTTTTCGTTAATAATACTGCTGCTTTTTTCTTTAGCTTTAAGTTAAGCTAAATAGGTTTAGACTAACCTAAAAGAAACTCTCTCCGTTTTTCTCTCCGTCTTTTTCTCCGTTTTTCTCTC
>Ga0265797_10007451_pt1 | contig 14982 bp, 12 predicted proteins | sample P2T30metagenome_FD_192433 | JGI IMG/M metagenome (GOLD analysis project Ga0265797, IMG submission 192433) | Plant litter microbial communities from East Loma Ridge, Irvine, California - P2 T30 | ecosystem: Environmental > Terrestrial > Plant litter > Unclassified | place: USA: California... | reverse complement strand
ACCCGATCGAGGCGCGCCACAAGATCGCCGCCTCGGAACAGGGCTTTTCAAGCGCGATGTGGCAGCAGTTCGCCGAACTGGGCGTGGTGGGCGCGCTGATGCGCGAGCAAGATGGCGGCTTTGGCGGCGCCGGTTTCGACATCGCCGTGGTCTTCGAAGCCCTGGGCCGCGGCCTGGTGCTCGAGCCGCTGCTGGGCAGCGCGGTGCTGGCGGCCGAGGCCATCGCCGCGGCCGGCAGCGACGAACAGAAAGCGGTGCTGGGCCAGATCGCCGAGGCGTCCCTGATCGCCGCCTTCGCGCACGATGAACCGGGCGCGAATTACGAACTGGCGCGCGTCGCCACGGTTGCGCGCCCTGACGGCGACGGCTGGGTGATCGACGGCGCCAAGGCGGTGGTGGCCAACGCCGAACACGCGCAACTGACCGTGGTGTCGGCGCGCACCGCGGGCGCGGTCGACGACGAAGCGGGCATCTCGCTGTTCTTGGTGCCGGCCGATGCGCCAGGCCTGTCGATGGTGGGAGCGCCGACGATGGACGGCGGCCGCGTGGCCGAACTCACGTTCACCAACGTGCGCGTGGCTGGCGACGCGCTGCTCGGTGAAGCGGGGGCAGGCTTTGCGGCGTTAGAGCGCGCCGTCGGGCGCGGCATCCTGGCGCTGTGCGCGGAAGCGCTGGGGGCGATGGAAGCGGCCAAGGAAGCAACGCTCGACTACCTGCGTACGCGCAAGCAGTTCGGCGTCGTGATCGGCAGCTTCCAGGCGCTGCAGCACCGCATGGCCGACCTGCTGCTCGAGATCGAGCAGGCCCGCTCGGCGGTGATCAACGCCGCCGCCGCACTGGACGCCGACCGCATCACGCGTGAGCGCAGCCTGTCGGCGGCCAAGGCCAGCATCGGCCGCATCGGCACGCTGGTGGCCGAAGAATGCATCCAGCTGCATGGCGGCATCGGCATGACCTGGGAGCTGCCGCTGGCGCACTACGCCAAGCGGCTGGTGATGATCGACCATCAGCTGGGTGACGAAGACCATCACCTGGAGCGCTATATTGCCCTCGGGCGCGAGGTGCCGGCGGCATGAGCGACGCCGGGCTCTTGATCCGCACCGAAGGCGCGGTGCGCATCCTGGTCAACAGCAACCCGGCGGCGCGAAATGCCATCACGCCGGCGCTGTACGACGCGCTGCCGGCCGCGCTCGAGGAGGCGGCGCAAGACCCGGCCATCGGCGCCATCGTGCTGGTCGGCGCGGGCGGCTTCTTCTGCGCCGGCGGCGACCTGCGCCAGCTGGCCACGCGGCGCGCGCTGGCGCCACAAGAGCGTCGCCTCAAGGTCGAGCGCCTGCACGATCTGGTGCGCGCGCTGCGCGCCTGTCCCAAGCCGGTGATCGCGGCGGTCGAGGGTGGGGCGGCCGGCGCCGGCCTGTCGCTGGCGCTGGCCTGCGACATGCTGGTGGCGGCGAAGGACGCCTTGTTTTCGATGGCGTATGTCAAAGTCGGCCTGAGTCCGGATGGCGGCGCGACCGCCTTCCTGGCACGCTTTCTGTCGCGCCAGCTGCTGACCGAATTGTGCCTGCTGGGCGAGCGCCTGCCGGCCGAACGCCTGCATGCGCTGGGCGCAGTCAACCGGCTGGCCGAGCCGGGCCAGGCCCTGAATGAGGCGCTGGCGCTGGCCGCGCGCGTGGCCGCAGGGCCGGCCAACGCCAACCGGCGCATCAAGGTGCTGTGCGAGAATGCCGGCGCCGCAAGCCTTGAACAACAGCTCGACCTGGAAGCGGCGCTGATGGTGCAGTCGCAGGGCGACGACGAGGCGCAGGAAGGCATTGCGGCCTTCTTCGAGAAGCGCGCGCCCGATTTCGCGGCGCTGCGCCTGGCGCCGGGCGTGGGTCGAAACCAAGAATAAAATTTGCCGGTTCCCTTGGGAGACGCCGGGTATCTGGAGTGTTATGTTGACTGACAAATCTGCTTTGCCCCTGAGTGGTGTGCGCGTGCTGGACCTGTCGCGCGTGCTGGCCGGTCCGTGGTGCGCCATGGTGCTGGGCGACCTGGGCGCCGAAGTGATCAAGGTGGAGCATCCCGAACGCGGCGACGACACGCGCGACTGGGGCATGCGCATCGGTTCCACCGAGACCGCGTACTTTAATAGCGTCAACCGCAACAAGCGGTCGGTCTGCCTCGACCTGAAAACGCCCGAAGGCCAGCAGATCGCGCGTGACCTGATCCGCAAGAGCGACATCGTGATCCAGAACTTCAAGTTTGGCGACATCGAGCGCCTGGGCCTGGGCTACGAGGCGTTGAAGGACGAGCAGCCGGGCCTGATCTACTGCTCGATCACCGGTTACGACCGCACCGGCCCGGAAGCGGCGCGCCCTGGCTACGACCTGGTGATCCAGGGCGAGTCGGGCCTGATGGCGCTCAATGGCGAGCCGACCCAGCCACCGCTGAAATTCGGCGTCGCCGCGGTCGACATGATGACCGGGATGTATGCGGCGCAGGGCGTGCTGGCGGCGCTGTACGAGCGCGAGAAGACTGGCAAAGGGCGCCACATCGGCATGGCGCTGTTCGACTGCGGGCTGATGATCACCGCCTATTACGGACTCGAAGCTCTGCTGCGCGGCAACGATCCTCCGCGCTACGGCAACGCCCATCCGTCGATCATGCAGTACGGCGTGTACGAAGCCGAGGACGGCGCACTGGTGGTTGCGGTGGGCAATAACAGCCAGTTCCTGCGCTTTTGCAACGACGTGATCGGGCGCCCTGACATCGCGCAGGACGAACGCTTCAAGACCAACCTGGCGCGCACCGAGCACCGCGAACAGCTGATGCCCGAGATCAAACGCGAACTGGCGCGGCGCAAGCGCAAGGATCTGCTCGAGTGCATGAGCCGGGTCGGCATCCCCTGCGGTGAAGTCGCCGGGCTGCATGAGGCCCTGACCTCGACCCGCGCCCAGGACGGCGGCCTGGTGAAGGACATGCCGCATCCGGAAGCCGGCAGCGTGCCGGTGCTGGCCTCGCCGTACCGCTTCGATGGCGAGCGGCTGCCGGTGCGCAGCGCGCCGCCGTGCCTGGGCGAGGGCACCGACGAGGTGCTGCACGACCTGCTGGGCTTGTCGAGTGAAAAGCTGGCCGGCCTGCGCGAGCGCGGCGTGGTGTAAGTCAACACTGTTGCAGAACTGCTGAGCAGTTTTGCAAGGCGAAATAAACTGGATTAAAATGGAACGCATCCGCCCGCTCCCGGGCGCTTGCCAACGACCAGTTTAAGGCCACCCATGCCAGTGAGCGACAGCAGTCAATCCGATCGCGACGATCCCCTTGAGGGCGCTGGCGCGCCGCGCGGCGTCGAAGAGCGTTACTTCATCACGGCGCTGGCGCGCGGACTCGAGGTGCTGGCCTGCTTTCGCTCGGCCGACAAAGGCTTGAGCAACCAGCAGATCGCCGAACGCTGCGGCCTGCCCAAGTCGACCGTCACCCGCATCACCTATACCCTGACCACGCTCGGCTACCTGGTGCAGGAGAACGGCGCCCGCTACATGCTCGGCAGCGCCACGCTGGGGCTCGGCAGCGCGATGCTGGCCCGGCTCGACATCCGCCAGCTGGCGCGCCCGATGATGCAGGAGCTGGCCGAATTCTCCGGCACCACGGTCTCGATTGCAATGCGCGACCGGCTGTCGATGATCTATGTGGAAGTGTGTCGCAGCAGCGCGGCGCTGGCGCTGGCGCTGCAAGTCGGTTCGCGCATGCCGCTGGCGAGCTCGGCGATCGGCCGCGCCTACCTGGCGCGGGCGTCCGAGCAGGAGCGCAAGGATATCCTGAGCCGTTCGCTCGAGCTCGACGAAACCGCGTTCGACGCCATGCGCGCGGGCCTCGACAAGGCGCTGCGCGACCAGGCCGAGTATGGCTGCGCGACCTCGTTCGGCGACTGGCAGAAGGACGTCAATGGCATCGCGGTGGGCTTCATGCCGATCGGCGGCAACCAGATCATGTCGATCAACTGCGGCGGCCCGTCGTCGAGCGTGAGCACGGCGTTCCTGATCGATGAAGTGCGGCCGCGCCTGATCGAGGTCGCGCGCCGGCTCGAGTCGTAGTTACGGGGCGCTCAGTAGCCGGTGGCCAGCTGTTCGGGGTCGAGGGCATTCATCACCGCGAACACACCGCTGGCGCGCAGGATGCGGCGCGCGCCGACCTGCAGGAAGCAGTTGGCAAACGCCATGCGCGCGCCCAGCTTCTGGACATCGATATGCGCTTCGACCCAGTCGCCGGGCCGCGCCGCCTCGACGAAATCGGTGGTCAGGTTGACGGTCACGAACGACTGGCGCCCGTCGCAATACAGCGTCAAGCCAATCCCGAGTGCGGAATCGGCCAGGCTGGCCAGCATGCCGCCGTGGGCGATGCCGCGCATATTGGTGTGCTTGTCTTCGATGCGCATTGCGATCACGATTTCGCCATCGGTGCGGCGGCAATATAGCGCGCCCAGGTTGGCCATGTACGGCCCGCCGCGCTTGAGCCGTTCAAAGCCGGGTGGAACAGGGTGTGCGTTGTCGTGTGTCGTCATGGTCAAAAAGCCGGTGTTGCGGTGGGCGGCATGGCCCGGGCAGAGCGCGCCGGGCCAGGTGACGCCATTAGAACATATGCATGATGCCCATCGTGAAACGGTTGGCCGAGTCGCTGCCGACCGCCACGAAGTTCTGCGCCAGGTTGATCTGGCCGGCCTCGACCACGCTGTCGGTGGCGGCGTGGCCGACCGAGACATAGCCGGTGGTGCGCTTGCTCATCAGGTAGCGCCCGATCAGGATGTATTGCTGGGCGTCGTCCTTCAGGTCGCCCGAGCGCTTCACGTGGTAGGCCGCGGCCGTGACCAGGAAGGCCGGCGCCACCGGCACGTCGGCGCCGACGCCGTACACGGCGATCTTGCGGCCGCTGCTGCGCAGCAGATTGTGCGAGTAGGTCGACTTCAGGGTCACGCCGGGGAACGCGTACTTGACGCCGTATGCGTGCGAGGTCAGCAGGTCGGTGTTGGTGACGTTCTTCATGCGCGCATAGGCGCCGGCGACGGCCAGCTTGCCGGTGTTGTAGAGCACCGCGCCGCCCTGGTACGAACTTTTCTGGGCGTCGCCAGCCTGCTCGCCGAAGGCGCGCATCAGGGCGAAACTCAGGCCGCTGAAGACCGGCGAAGTGTACTTGACCGAGTTGTTCTGGCGCAGTGCGGTGCCGCCATTGTTGGCGCCGTAAGGGCCGTACACGGCGGCGTTGTTCATCGCCGAGAACAGCACGTTCGGGCTGCTGGCCGCAAAGCCCAGGCCTAGCGGATCGGCCATGCCGACCGACATGATGCCGACGATGTTCTGGCGTCCGATATCGAGCGCGCCGTAGTTGGTGACCAGGCCGACCGTCGCTTCGCGGTCGAACAGGCTGGTGCTTGAAGGGGTGCCGAATGTGGTGCCGGCGCCGCCGGTATCGTTGAGCAGCGTGCCTTCCAGGCCGAAGCGCGCCTTCATGCCGCGGCCCAGGTCTTCCTGGCCCTTGATGCACCAGCGCGAGACCTGCATCTGGCCGGTATCGACCTTGGTCTGATCGCCCTGCGGGCCATCGTTGGTGAGGCGGGTCAGGCCGGCGTCGATGATGCCGTACAGGGTGACGGCCGATTGCGCGGATGCGGTCGACATGCAGGCGCAAAGCGCCGCCATTGCAATGATGTGTTTCTTCACTCGAGCTGTCTCCAGATGGTTGTTGTGCCCGGCCTCCAAGCCGGTCCGCGTCGATTGGCGACGCTGGAAGCATAAAAGCTGTTTCTCTTTGCGGAATTCAGTCTTCTATAATGAAACTGTAGTTTTTCCTACGTGACACTGTCAATGAGTATTCGCGCCTCAGCAATCTCTGGCGCCGTATCAGAGAGAAATGTGTCGATTGCAGCACAACTTGTTTTGATGCGCGAACCATGTGTTCTGCAACGCGAAATGGGGAGGGCTTGATCGCGCGCCGGCAAGCGCTGCTCTGTGCTGGACAGCAGAGGTCAACGCACAGTAAAGTCTGGTAGTTGCATCCCGGAAACCTACTTTCGATCGCCTATCATGCCCAAATTTCGCCCATCACTGTTCGCCGCTGCCCTTGCCGTTGCCGCGCTTGGCGGCTGCGCCTCGGATACGCCATCGCGCGTCGGCGCCGCAGCAAGCACGCCATTGTCCGACCTGAATATCGCCAGGGCCGACATTCCCGAGGTACTGGCGCGCGCCAGGGAGCAGCCGTACCTGATCCCCGCGCAGCAGAACTGCGTTGCGATCAACCTCGAAATCGCCGAACTCGACGCCGCCCTGGGCCCCGACCTGGACGCGCCGGCCACTGAAAAGAAGACGTCGCTGATCGACAAGGCTTCCTACGCGGCCCAGGACCATGCGGTCGGCGCCTTGCGCCGCACGGCCGAAGACCTGGTGCCGTTTCGCGGCTGGGTGCGCAAGCTGAGCGGGGCCGAGCGCCATTCGCGCCAGGTGACGGCGTGCATCGCGGCCGGTTCGGCGCGGCGGGCATTCCTGAAGGGGATGGCGGTGGCGCACAGCTGCGCGCCGCTGACAGCGCCGCTGGTGCTGACGCAGCGCTGATGGATTCTTGACGACGAAGCGCCCCGGGTGCAGGCGCCCGGGGCGGTAGAGCTTGCAGGTAGCGGCTATTATTTCGTCGCTACCAGCACCAGCTTAGAACCGGTAGCGCAGCGTCAGCGATGCATTGCGTGGCGCGGCATAGGTGATCTGGTTATAGGCGGCGAACATCGCGAACGTGTTGCGGTCGGTAACGTTGTTGAAGTTCAGCTGGGCCGACAAGGCCTTGCTGAAGTCGTAGCGCGCCATCAGGTTCACCAGCGCGTACGATTTCTGCTCCATCAGCCCATTCACGCCGGCCGGCACCGCCGGGTCGACCGTCCAGGTGCGGCCTTCCCAGTTGACGCCGCCGCCCACGGTCAGCTTGCTCAAGTCGCCCGGCAAGCGGTAGGTGGCATAGGTGCGCAGCAGGCCGCGCGGGTAGATCGTGTTGAAGCCGGCGCCGCTCGCTTCTTGGGCGCGGTAAATCGAATAACCCAGGCTCGCGTTCAGGCCCGGGGCCAGTTCGCCCGAGACATCGATCTCGATACCCTTGCTGGTGGCGCCGTCGGCCGCGCGGTAATACGCTTCACCGATCACACCGCCGTCGCCAGGCCCGAACACGCCGCTAGCCTGGCCAAGCTTGTCCTGCTTGATGTAGAACACGGCCAGTGCGGCATTCACGCGGCGATCGAAGAACTCGCCCTTGACGCCGAGTTCCGAGCTCTGGCCGACAATCGGGTCGAGCAGGTTGCCGTTGATATCCTTCAGGTTTTGCGGCTGGAAGATGTCGGTGTAGCTGGCGTACAGCGAATAGGTGTCGTTCAGGTCGAACACCACGCCGGCGTACGGGGTCACCTCGTTGTTGTACTTGGTGTGGTAGGCGGCGGTGTACTGGCCGACCCCTTGCTTTTCCCACTTGCTCAGGCGCGCGCCCAGCACCAGCTTCAAGGCATCGGTGACATTGAAACGCGCCATGCCGTACAGGCCCTGCTGGGTCAGTTCGCTGCCTTCATAAAAGGTTGGGGCGCCCCAGGTCGGCTGCGCATAGGCGGCTCCGTTCCAGTTGTTGAAGTCGCCGACCGGCGGCGCGAACACGCCCTCAGGCAGACCACTGTAGCTCGGCGCGCGGTTGTCCGAATTGAAGTCGTTCTTGGCGTGCAGGTAGCCGAATGCGGCCTCGTGCTCGCGCCCGCCGAGCGCGAAGTCGCCGCTGGCGTGCAGGCTGAAGTCGTTCTGCACCGAGTGGGTCAGGTAGGAGTTCGGGTAAGACGCCAAGCCGATGCCGGTGCTGCGATCGGGCACGCCCGACAGGTACAGCAGGTGCGAATCGCCATCGCGTTCGCCGCGGGTGTAGGTGGCGCGCAGCTTCCAGCCGTTGCCGAAACGGTGATCGAGCTCGACGAAGGTGTTGTTGGCGGCGCTGGCGGCGCGCGTCCATGGCGTGCCGGTGGTCTTCGAGCGGTCCCAGTTGGCCGCCGTGCCGTCGCTGTAGCGGTATGGCAAGCCACCCCACATCGAGCCCTCGGGCGAGGTCTGCTGGCGGCTGAAGCCGGCGCTCAGCCTGGTCTGCGCGCTCAGGTCGGCCTCGACCGTGGCATAGAAGGTGTGGTCCTGGTTCTTGATGTACTGCACCCAGCTGTCGCCCTCGACATATTCGGCCACCACGCGCGCGCGCACGCTGCCGGCTTCATTGAGCGCGGTCGAGACGTCGCCCATCACGCGCCGCTTGTCCCAGCGCCCAACCGTGACTTCGGCGTTGCCGGCCAGCTGTTTGCTGGTGGCGCGCTTGCGCACCAGGTTGATGGCGGCCGACGGATTGCCGGCGCCGGTCATCAGGCCGGTCGCGCCGCGCACCACTTCGACACGGTCGTACAGGGCCAGGCTGCCCAGCACTTCGCCCGAGCTCCAGGCCTGGTTCCAGGTGGTCGGGATGCTGTCGATCTGCAGGTTGTCGATGTCGAAGCCGCGCGCGGTGAAGCCGCCGCGGTGGGTTTCGTACTGGTTGACCGAGACCCCGGTGACGTTGTTGGCGACGTCGGTGATGGTGAGCAGGTTCTGGTCTTCGATGCGCTGCTGGGTGATCACCGATACCGATTGCGGGGTGTCGCGCAGCGACATGTCGATCGGCGTCGCGGTGCGGGTGGCGCCGATGGTGTACGAGCCGTTGTCGTTGACTTTCTGCGCCTGCACCTGCACCTGGGTCATCTGGGTGATGCCGGCTTCGGTGACTTGCGCCATGGCGAAGGCGGGGAATGCCATGCCGATCGCGGCGGCCAAGATTTTCGTGCTGCGACGCCCGCTGGCGCTGACCTGCTGTTGCATCTTTATTCCTGTTATTGACGATGAGTGGTTGCCCGGACAGCTTGCATGACGCGCAATGCGACCTGGCGCAATGAATGCCATGAATGATAACCATTCTCATTTAAATGTCAATACCTGGATGCAATATAGTGCCTTTGGTAACGGAATTGGAACGGACCCGCCACTGCGCCGGTCGGGAATGCCGTTGGGCGTGCGAGTGCCTTCCCGGCTGAACGCGTCCGGGATCGGAGAGCCGGCGGCCGTTGTTGGCGCCGCCGGCCTGATCACGCTGCCGCTTCCCGTTTGTTGGCTTCGGTAATGGTCCAGTAGTAGATGGTACGACCGTCGACATCAGCCGTCTTTTCGGCCGGCCACTCGCTGCCCATGTCGAAGGCGTGCGAAACCACGCGCGTGCCAACCTTGAGCTGCTTCCACAGTTGCGGACGCAGCTTGGCGTTGACGGTTGGCAGCAGGTACAGCGTCACGACGCTGGCGCTCGACACATCGGTCTTGAACAGGTCGCCCACGCGGAAGCTGGCGCGGTCGCCCACGCCCGCCTTTTTCGCGTTTTCTCTGGCTTCGGCAATACGCACCGGATCGAGGTCGATGCCGGTGCCGCGTGCCCCGCGTTCCTTGGCGGCGGTGACGACGATGCGGCCATCGCCGCAGCCGAGGTCGTACAGCACGTCGTTCTTGCCCACCTTGGCCAGGTCGAGCATCTTGTCGACGACGTCTTGCGGCGTCGGCACATAGGGCACGTCAAGGCGGGGCGGGGTGGCGGTGGCGCTTGACTGGGCCAGCGCGCGCCCGAACGGCACCATCAGCAAGCCGCCAGCGGCGGCAGAGAACAGCAGGGTACGGCGGCGCGGTTGCGTGTTCATCGGGGTCTCTCCTTGGGGTGGGTTGGGGATGGCCAGGTGGCATCGTTCATGATTTGTCTCTGGAGCGCAGCAATAGCAGCAGCACCGCGCCGCAAGCCAGCACCGCGACGCCGATCCACGCCGCGTTCAGGCCGCCCAGTGTCTGGCTGCTGACATACGACAGGCTCGAGACCAGCATGTAGGCGCAGCTGGCGCAGAACAGCAGCGGCAGCACCGGGTACAGCGGCACCCTGAACGGGCGCGGCGTATTCGGCTCGCGCCGGCGCAAGACCAGCAGCGACACGCCCGCCAGCAAGAAGAATAGCCAGAACACCGGCGCCGTGAATTCGACCATCGCCTTGAAGCCGCTGCCAAGCGCCGCACCGACCCCGACCAGCACCAGCGCGGCGGCGCACTGCACCAGCATGGCCACGGTCGGCGTGCCGCGTTCGCCGTCCCAGTCGGCCATGCGCCGCAGCGGCGCCCAGTCGCAGCCCATGGCGTAGCCGGTGCGCGCGCCGACGATCATGGTGGCGTTGATCGAGGTGAGGGCGGATACGGCCACCAGCACCGAGATCAGCTTGCCGCCGACCGGGCCGAACGCACGCCGCATCACGTCGGCCGCCACCGCGTCGGACGCGGCCATGCCATCCATGCCGAGCACTTTCCAGTAAGCCCAGGTGACCAGCAGGTAGAGCGCCGTGATGATGGCGATGCCGAGCGTGAGCGCCAGCACCATGCCACGCGGACCGGTGCGCATTTCGGCGCTGATATAGGCCGCTTCGTTCCAGCCGCCGTAGGTGAGCAGCACGAACACCATCGCCATGCCGAGCGAGGCAGTGATGTTGCCAGCGCCGGCGCCGTCGCCTGCTGCTGGCGCCGTGCTTGCCGTCACGGGCCCCGGATCGGAATACAGCGCGGCCGCGCCGACGATCAGCAGCAAGCCGAGCACCTCGGTCGCCGTCAGCCAGGTCTGAGCGCCGGCGCCGGTGCGGATGCCGCGCAGGTTCAGCGCCGACAGGCAGACGATCACGGCGAGCGCGTACGCCGTGCCGCCCCATGCGGCAGGCAGCGGCGTGAGCGGCACGGCTTGCTGCATGTAGTCGCCGAACACGAATGCAAGCAGGGCGATCGAGCCGGTGGTGATGACTGAAAAGCGCGCCCAGCCAAACAGGAACGAGACCGAGCGCCCGAAGGCGCGCTGCAGGTAGTGGTAATCGCCGCCGGGGTGCGGATAGGCGGTGGTCAGTTCGGCGTAGCACAGGGCCCCGATCAGGGACACCACGCCGCCCATGATCCACAGCCCGACCATCTGCACTGCGCTGCCGCTCAGGCCGGCGACGATGGACGGCGACTTGAAGATGCCGGCGCCAATCACCACGCCGACGATGATGGCAACCGCTTCGCGCAGGCCGATGCTGGGCCGTACCTGGTTGCCAGGTGTAACCGGAGCACTGCGCTCGGCTTCGACGGTGTCCATGGCACGCCCCGCACGTCGCGTCAAGTGGCAGCAGGAAGGGGCGCGATCGCTGGCGCGCCAAGCCAGTCGAAAATCTGCGGCCACAGCGACGCATGCGCGCTGCGCCCGACCAGCACGCCCACATGCTGCAGGTTGACGCCGATGTCGCCGCCGTAACACAGCACCTGCTTGCGCGCGCTGCCTGCTGCCTCGTGGAAAGGCAGCACCGCTTGCGGTGGAATCACCTTGCTGCGCATGTCGACGACACTGATCAGGGGTGCGCGCAGGTCGCCCGGGCCAAGCATGCGACCGCCAATCGGCAACTGGCCCGCCATGAAACTGTCGTGCCGGTAGAGCGACTCGACGATGTCGGTAAACAGCTTGCCCGGCAGGGCGAACTCATCGTGGGTCCAGCGCTCGACCCGCATGTGGGTCGACAGCGCCAGTGGGTCGAACATCGATAGCCAGCGGTCCATGTTGCGTTCCCAGCCAAAAGCCTGCGGCTCGGCCATTGCGCTCATGATGTTGAGGAAGGCGCCCGGTACCTGGCGGAAGGCGGCGGCGATGGCGCCGGCGTCGGGCGTGGCCTTGACCAGTGGCGTGAAGCAGCAGTCAGGGTGGGCGAAATGCAGCGGCGCTTCAAGCAGGATCGTCGCCGCGACCTGCTGCGGATGCGCGGCGCTGTAGATCGCGGCCAGGATACCGCCCAGCGAGTGGCCGGCGATGATGATTTTCAATTGGCCGCTGTCTTCAAAAATCTTGTTCTGGCAAATAGACAGCAGCCGGTCGCCGTAATCGGCCAGGCCGACTTCGGTGTCGCCGTCTGGCGTCGGCACCCATTCGGCCAGGTAGACCCGGTAACCGCGCTCGCGCCAGCGCTGCACCACGCTGATCTCGGGCGCCATGTCCCAGATGTATGAGCGCTTGATCGGCGCCGGCACCAGCAGCACCGCCGGCCCGGCCCCCGGCGCGCCGTCGATGCTGTCGTAGCGCAGCAGATTGAGCCCCGGCTGGGCGTAGAGGATGGTCGAGCGCGTGCGCTGTGGCCCGTGGCCGGCGCGTTCGAGCATTGCGCCCCTGGCCTGGCGCTTGCGGTCCATGTCTTTCAGGGCTTGCGTGCCGAATGCATCGAGCGTGGTCCAGTTCATGGCGTACATGGCGGTCCCGTCAAATAGGCAATCCATTGACTTTACGCCAAGCGCGTGCGCAGGCCAAGCGTGCACGATTGAAGCGTGACGCGCTTTTGCGACAACCCAAATTACCGGCTTTAAGCTTTAGAGCGTAGGAAATGTTACTTGTTCGCCAGCAGCAAAATCACGCACGCGCCGCTCAACGCCGCACGTCGAGCCCGCCGTTCATGCCGGCTTCGATCTGGGCCCGCGACGCCGGATTGAAGTCGCCCGCGATCGAATGCTTGATCGCCGCCGCGGCCAGCCCGAAGGCCACCACCTGGTCTGGCGCTTCGTCACGCAGCAGGCCATCGAGGATGCCGGCGGCGAAGGCGTCGCCGGTACCGATGCGGTCGACGATATGGCGCAGCGCACACGGGCCGGCGCCGTGGCTGGCGCCGCGCGTGTGCAGGTGGGCATGGAGGTCGTGGTGGTCCACGCCATGCTGGGCGCGCCCGGTATGGGCAATCCAGGCCAGGCGCGGAAAAGCCGCGAAAGCGGCGGCGACGGCCTCGTCGTCGCGTCCCGGCGCTTCCAGTTCGGGGCGGCCCAGCACCAGCGCAAAATCGCGCGGACCGGCAAAGGCCAGATCGGCCTGCGCCATCAGTGCGCGCAGAACCTCGGCGCCGTCATCCCCGCGCGCGGCCCATAGCGAAGCGCGGTAGTTGCCATCGAACGAGACGCGCACCCCGAGTTCGCGCGCCACCGACATCGCCGTCAATACCGCGCGCGCCGGGCCTTGGCCCACCGCCGGCAAGATGCCCGAGACGTGCAGCCAGCCGGCGCCACGCAACAACGCGCGCCAGTCGTAGCGTTCGGGATCGGCATCGGCAAAGGCCGAGCCGGCGCGGTCGTAGACGATCTCGGATGGCCGCAGCACGGCGCCCGGGGTCAGGAAATACAGGCCCATGCGACCGCTCCCACGCGCCACGTTGCTGGTATCCACGCCGTGCATGCGCAGCGCGTCGACGGCCGCCTGGCCAAGCGGGTTGTCGGGCACCACGCTGACGATTGCCGTGTCGTGCCCGAGGCAGGCCAGCGACACGGCCACGTTGGCTTCGGCGCCGCCCACGCACAGGTCGAGCGCGGGGGCGTGCTGCAGCAGGCGGCCTTGCGGCGCAGCCAGGCGCAGCAGCAGTTCGCCGAAACACACGATACGTTTGCCAGCTGCTTGAATCGGATCGGACATGCGTTCTCCTGGAGACTGGGTAGGGGTAGGGGTCGGGGTCGGGGTCGGGCCCAGTATAGTCGAGCGCTGGCGGCGGCAGCGCCGCTACAGCTACTTGACCCCGGCCTTGCCGGTAATGCGCTGGTACTGGCCGCAGCAGCGGCGCCCACGACAGGGTCTCGCCATGGATCAGTGGCGGCGCCTGCAGGCGCTGGACCGCTCTGGCATACTCCCCCGGGACATCACTTCAACCGAGGCAGGAGCAGCGTCGAATGAAACCAGAAATTCTCGTATTGGGCAGTGTGTGGTCGGATCAGGTGCGCGCGCAGATGCAGGCAGCGTTCAACTGCCACTTCGTGGCCGCCATGCCGTCGGCCGACGACCCCGACTTGGCCCGCATCGCGCCCGCCATTCGCGGCGTACTGACCAGCGGCACGACCGGCATCACCCCGCAACTGGCGGCGCGCCTGCCAGCGCTCGAGATCGTCACCGTGCATGGCGTCGGCATCGATGCCGTGCCCTTGGACCTGTTGGCAAAGCGCGGCATCCACGTCACCAACACGCCCGACGTGCTGACCGACGACGTGGCCGATTTTGCGGTGCTATTGCTGCTGGCCACCGTGCGCCGCCTGCCGCAGCTCGATCGCTACGTGCGTGACGAGCGCTGGCCCGCAAAGGCGCCGCTGCAGCAGGCGCGCAGCCTGCGCGGCAAGGTGGCCGGCATCGTCGGCTTCGGGCGCATTGGCCAGGCGGTGGCCAGCCGGCTGCAAGGCTTCGGCATGCAGATCCGCTACTTCCAACGCAGCCCCGGCCCGGCGCCCGCGCAGCGCGCCGACTCGTTATTGGCGCTGGCGCGCGAGAGCGACATGCTGGTGCTGTGCATGCCGGGCGGCCCGGAAACCACGCGCATGGTCGACGCCGCGGTGCTCGACGCGCTGGGGCCGGACGGCACCCTGATCAACATTGCCCGCGGCTCGGTGCTCGACGAAACGGCGCTGATCGCTGCGCTCGAAAGCGGTCGCTTGGGTGCGGCCGGGCTGGATGTGTTCGAACACGAGCCGCAGGTGCCGGCCGCGCTGCGCGCACTGGATAACGTGGTCTTGACGCCGCATGTGGGCAGCCTGACGGTGGAAGCGCGGCGCGCGATGGGGCAACTGGCCGTGGACAACCTGACTGCGCACTTTGCGGGTGAGGCGCTGCCGACGGCGGTGCAGTAGAAGTCTTAAAGCGCCTAACAAAACCTCATAATTGCTCCATGGGAAACAGCCGGGTACACTGAGCCGTGCTGACCGTCGGCTATCGGCCAAAAGCCGACCTTTAACACATAGTGCGGATGAGGTCACCTAAGCATGGCATTTGAAAATGAGCGCATCACCGCTGAAGACTACGAGCTGCACCAACTCGCTTTGATCGATAGGCGTTACACCCCGATGAGCAGTTGTTCATCTCAATGGACAATCGA
>Ga0265797_10007450_pt1 | contig 14983 bp, 17 predicted proteins | sample P2T30metagenome_FD_192433 | JGI IMG/M metagenome (GOLD analysis project Ga0265797, IMG submission 192433) | Plant litter microbial communities from East Loma Ridge, Irvine, California - P2 T30 | ecosystem: Environmental > Terrestrial > Plant litter > Unclassified | place: USA: California... | reverse complement strand
AGGGGGAGCATGGTGAGTTGGTCGGTGAGGTGGAGGGGGGATTTTAGGGGGGCGCAGCCTTTGGCTACGGCGAGGCTGGGGTTGGTGTGTTAGCTTGGGGGCATGTGATGGTGGTGGGTGTGTAGGGTGAGGGATATCGCATCGGGTGATGGCGTGCATGAAGCTTTGCTTGGGAGCGAGTGCTTGTGTCGTTTGTGAGGAATGCTTGTCTATAGTGCTTAAAACCAAAAATGCCGCACGCGGTGGACACGTGGATGACTTGATGGTGGCGTGAGGGAAGCGACGTAGAGGAAGAGGAGGTGTAGCATATGCAGCACAGCAGTGACAGCACTCACCCAGCCAGACCGCCTCCAGCGCCGATTTCAATTCTACAGAGAAAGAAAAAACCACGTCAGAACAGATTTCTCTCTTATCACGAAGGTCTTGCAAGTTCACAGTCACAGGACGACACTTTCGAACATAGAGAGCTACGGAGGTAGATACACACATTGACTCAGCATTCCTGATCTCCTCCTTCTTCATCGCAAGCAGGTACTTGGCCAGCCGCATGCCCGCCGGCCACAGCATGCCACCGCACCCGTCCGCCAGGTCTTCATGCAGCAGCAGTGGCGGGTCGAGCAGGCCGCCGAAATCGACCGTTTTGATGCTCGCGGCCACGCGCTGGGGGGCTTCCACGAAGTCTTCGCCGAAGCCGAGGAAGTCTTGGACTGGGGAGGGAGAGCGGGAGGGTATTGTTGAGGGCGACATTGTTTTGGTTTGTTTGTTGTGATGTGTTGTGTTGTGGTGTTGATTTGATTAGATATGTGGTGGGTTTGATTGATTGAGTGGTTTTTTGAATGGCGGCTTGTTAAGTGGCTTAGAGTTTGGAGTGGTCTAGATTTCTGGGGTCGAGTCGAGTCGAGACTTCCGTACCGTTGGTCGAACAAATGTCCATCTCCTTATCGTCGACTACGTGGTGGTATTACGCGACACTCTTTGGAAATCATGAGCTCGTGCACAGCTTGCCATCTTTACATGTTGTTGGCGCGCGCTTGCAATCACCTCCCTCGTATTCATCTAGTCGAATATCGCTAAATCTGGAGACGCACCTTTTCATGCAAAAGTTTGTGTATTGTTCACAAACACCGGATACAGTTCACACGTCTTGGAAATCAGACCGAAGTACAGAGGCATATGGGTCTGTGCTTATATCTAACCACTATGAACATTGACAGTTCCTAGAATGATCGCCTTGGAAGACAATGGTTCCGAAAAGCTTTGTTCCTGAGCAACTGTTTGTGCAAACGTGTAACCTCATATCATGAGATAGTGATTATGTTTGTGCAACTGTGCTGAACAACAGTCTCCAAAGATAAGTATTTACCAATTTTGTGCAGGTTCAAACACACGATGGCAGTGCTCGTGCAGATTACAGCCTCTCAGACAGTACGGCAGGCCCCCTTGCAGACGGAAAGCCGTGCGATTGGCAATTGGCAACGCTGCCGCCCAGCATTATGCGTCTGGGCTTTACAGCTGGGCTGTGAAGCAGCTTAGCCTTGCTGATGCGAGGCCACTTCTTCTCCTACGCTCCCCAGTGCATGCCGTTGGCATTACTTTGCGACGATCTAGGAGCCTCAAGAACTTGGTATGGAGGTGGTAGGCGGTGTCGCGAGTGTTATCACGCTCATCGAAGCGACCGGCGTCCTTGCCGAAGTCTCAAAGAATCTGGTCCTGCGCTGGCGAAACGCACCTCACGAGATTCAGACTTTGGCAACACGCCTTTCTCTTCTAGCTGCCGAACTCCAAAGTATTAAGAATGCTGCTGCAAGATCACACCCGGTCTTAATGGACGACATAATCCGTCAAAGCCTCAGCGACCTACTCACAGAGGTGCGCAAGCGCCTTACGAAGCTGGAGAGCTTGCACTTTCGCATTGAGCAGTGCGGACCTATGCGCCAGAAGTTCCAGTGGACTGTCAAGGACGCTGGGTCTGCTGAGAAGATGCTCAATAAGACACAAGAGATCGAGCAAAGATTGGCAAACTTGATGACACTGGTTTCTTTGTAAGTTACCGGAATACCTCATGTACGTCATATCGCTGAGTATCTACAGACGGGCACAAACACCAATCTTGGACGGTCTCGACAGAATCGAGCAGATGGTCTCTACACTTGCCGTCGCTCTTCCGGCTTCTGCACCGGCAGCACCAGCATCGCTACCTAATCTTACCGCCTATACTATTAGCCAGCCTCTCACCCATGCAGGGTCGGCGCTCGCTACCAAACATATGCTCGTCACGCCTCCTTGGACAAGTGGCAAGGTGTGGGCGACTTGGGGCTTTCGCGGAGCTTTCGTCACAACCAAACAAGGCTACCACACTGACTATAACATCAACTTTTCAGTTTCGTTACCCCTAGCGCGGATCTTGGGCAGCTACGCCTTGACGGCATGCTTGTCGCTTCGATCAACACCACTCTGCCGTAGCTCTTTCACGTTTAGACATCCGAGTTACTTTGCCATGGCTCGGATTGTCGAAGCAAATCATCCTTTTCTACTGGCGTGTGATAAAGGTGATCTAGAGACCGTCCGTTTCATGCTGCGAAGCGGTGAGGGTCGGCCGACAGATATAACTGCCGATGGATGCACTCCGATGTTTGTAAGTCAACAAGCCGAAAACTGCTGGTGTGTATACTTATGCATTAATAGTATGCCTCGCGGGCTGGGAGTATAGAAGTCGTAGCCGAGCTACTAGAATGCGGTGTTGAAGTGGACATGACGGTGGATTTGCGTGACATGACCACCATGCTGGAAATCTCATCTCGAGATAAGAACCTCGACCTCGTTCGGTTTCTGCTTCAACGGGGAGCGTCAGCAGATCACACGAACTCAAGGGGACTCAAAGCTAGCGGTTTATGCTGGTACAAAAACGATCTTACAACAAAACATTCGTCAGTGGACATCTACAATGTGCTTAGCGAAAGCACGTATATCGATCTGCTCTCCGATGAAGACCACTGTTATACGACTTTCGCTATCGCAGTCATGAACGGGTGTGGCTCCCAGATCGATTCCCTGGTCCGCTTCGGTTACGACATCTGCCGGGGCAGGTCTGGCCGAATGTTGATAATGGGCTTGGCTGCAGAGCACGGCAACTATTCTGCGTACTCGGCTCTTGTATCAAACTTTGGTTTAGTTGTCTCTGGACATGACACGGAAACTTTCCTGTTTTTGTTGGCAAGCACAATATTGGGAAAAGCTCGATCTTCTGCCTCACACCCAGATCGAACTTGTGAGTACGACGAAATGCTGAGGAGTCTTTTGCAGCGTTGTGAGAACGACCGAATTTTGCCGTTGCCACTATGGTTGTATTCGGATCCAGATCCAGATCCTGTTTTATCGGTTATACTGAGCAAAGAAATGGAAGCAAAGGAGTTGGCGGCTGCGCTTGGCCCAGAGACTGAAGCGTGGTATCTCGGCATGGTCCGCAGTTGTGGTTTCCTCGGTACGCACGAAGAAGACGAAGTCATGCAGAGGCTGCACGAGCTAATCTCGGCGGGACATGCCATCACTGGTTTCATCGATGAAGGTGCAGAGGAGTCGGACGAGCCAGAAGGATATAGAGAATGCGGAAGCGGAGACTGCAACGAGGACTCCGCTCTTGCAGAGGAAGACGGCATTGGAGAACCCGATGCTGGTGTCACTGAAAATCACGAGAGTAGCACAGAGAGCGAAGTTGATGAAGCTGATCAGTTCTGGGATGCGCTCGAACGTGTTTGATGGGTTTATATGCTTGATGTTGAAAAGAGCGAGTTAACGTGGAACGGTTCATTTATGCCCGCACGACTGCATACCAAACAAGGCCCATGACGGCTCCTGTCAAGATAGCCATCGGTGGTGGTACCTTGAAGTTAAGGCCTCCGATGAACGCCGTAGCCACAATCACGATCCACCACGGGTCTCTACTGAGACTACCTCCATTCTGTACATTCTCATCCAAATATCCAATCTCAAATAAGCGATACACAGCCGTGAACACCAATCCTACGGCAGCCGCATGAACACCTCGCAACGCAGCTCTCACGGCTTGTATCTTTCGAACCTTCGCCCAGAGACCCATGAAGCCAGTGTAAAGCCATATCCCAGGCGAGAAAATTGCCAGAAATCCGATGATAGCACCAGCTGGAGCTGGAATTGACGTGCCCTGCACAGCAAGCGCTCCAAGATAGACCGCGAAGTTGAAGTTGGGGCCCGGGAAAGCTTGCATGACTGCCAGGCCTAGCAGGAAGTCACGAGAGGACACCCAGCCGGGCGCTACGATGTATTCGCGGAGAAGAGGAATGACCACTGGACCGCCTCCGAAGATAATAGTGCCTGCAAGGTAGAGATTGGCGAACAGGTCGAAGCCTCTGTTCGTGCCGCTGTAGAGACCACGGCAGACCATGACGATGAGGAAGGAGGCGAAGAAGCCTGCGATCAGAATGGCCCCGAAACGCCACGAGGTGAGGAGTTTCTGCTGGGAGGGAGAAGCAAATGCGTGCTCTTGATCAGGGGTTTGCTCAAATGCTGCATTCTGCGGCGCGGCTCCGGTGCTAGCGGTGTGGCGTTCAGTCATGCCTATCACCTCTCCAGATTGAGTGTCAATTCGTGTTGGCTCCGGGCCTTCCTCACGTGGCGTGTCGTGACGCCTCGAGCTCGTCCTGAGAGCCCTCCACGTGCGTTGGATTAGTTTCAGATCCCACACGACGGCTGCCAGAGCTCCCGCGATCATTAAGACTGGGAAATACCAGAGAGCGTTGTAAAGCATGCCAGCTGTGGCGCCCAGAAAGACCAGGACCCGTGTCAGAGTATCGGTGATCGCTTTATTGCTCAGCTGAACGGCAGCGAGTGCAATGATACCCACAGTCGCCGAGTTGAGACCACTGAGAAGTGCGTACACAGGCAGTGGAAGTGATTCACCAACTTGCCCCACACCCATAGCAAGTCCGAATCCAGCCAAAGCGGTAGGCAAACTCCAGACAAAGAACGACAAGAAGCCAGTCCAGAATCCGTAGTGCATTACATTGATATGGTAGATCATCTTAGTGCTAGCAGGGCCACTCAATGCCTGACAGAGCGCGAACATCTCTTGGTATGTTGTTTCGTCTATCCATTTGTATTCGTCTACGAAGACCCGGCGGAAGATTTGGAAGTGCACTGCTGGGCCGCCAAAGGCAGTGATTGCTATGCTCCAGTTGTGCGCAAGCATATCCAACACGCCGTTATTTGATACTGTCGCCGAGGAGGGAAGCAGTAATTTGCGGCCATTGGCCACATTCCGCCTGATTGTGGACCAGGTTGAAGACATTGTTTCACCTTGGAGGGATAGAGACCTGAAGTTGTCGAGAGGCGGGGGCTCTCACACGAGACAAGAGCCAACAATACACATCGTTGTGAGTACTGCGAGAGACGTTACCCCGATTGTAATCATCGCCAAGCAGGGTGGTCCCTTGGTCGTCTTGGATCAAAATGGCGTGCTCGAGCGAGCTGTTTTGGGACAAAAACGCCACAAGCGGGTGGTCCCAGACAACACCAGCCACATTCTGTATCACATTCTAAATGATGTACTACAACAACATCTCAAAGATCACGTATAACAAGCAGCGTATTACAAACGTTGCTGTGCAAACTGCATTTTGACTCAACCCCAGTTTCACCAATTCGCATCGCACTTCGGGTAGTGAAGTATAGCCCACGATCTCACGCGAGTACCATCGTCTGTAGGCTTTACAAGAGAACATTGTTCCATCGAGATACTAGTGGGACTTAACGAGTACCTTAGCACTATTCGTACTGCTACCTCGAGCTGTCGATAAAGAATACGAGAGCCTTGTTTCTGGGATGTCTACTTCATCCTATGAGTAGGCTACTAATGCTGGGGTGCTACTTTCACCACCACCAGAAGAGTCCATATCGAACCACGGAAGGAGCCCGCAGAAAATCGTGGTGGGAGATCACTTGTGTAACCAATTAGTTATTTGATGACTAGAGCTCGAAATGATCATCTGTTGTTCTCTTCCCAAAGCCCATCAGTGCACTCAAATCCAATCGGGTCAGTGACGTTGCCGCACAAATAGTGGCTGGCCATTGTGTTGTTGCTTGGGATCTCAATGGAGACGTTGTCGAACTTGATGCCAGTGCAGGGGCTAGCACCACTGCATTGGAGCTCGCCAAGGACAGCACTAGTGGAGGTGCCAGTCCAGTTCGCGATAGTGATGTCGTGGATGTTAAACTCGCTAGTGTTGCACTCGCCGGAAGCCTCGTTGTAGCTTGTGCACTGCGTGATCGCGAAGATGCCGGAGGTGTTGTCGAGCTTGAAGTCGGAAAGGGTGATGTTGGCTGCGTAGCCAAGACCTCCACCGCCACCGTTCGGTGGGTAGCCACGACTCACACCCGTCCATGTCTTGAAGTAGGCAGCGTAGCGCATACGATCGTGGACTGTGACATTGCGAACAGTCACGTTCTCGACGTATTCGAATTCGCCATCGTATTGGCTGATGCTGCCCATGGCGAAGCCAAGACCAGTGTACCAGTCCTGGTTCTCGATGAGGATGTTGGTGCTATTGGCCTTTGTGGAGATATTGTCATCGCCACAATCGACTACCCAGTTTCGGAAAGTGATATTGTTGGAGTAGATGACATCAGCACCATCAGTGTTGAGTGAAGAGAAGTCGAAGCCAACCTCTTGCTTTGCATCTGTGCTGTTGACATACATGTCTTGGAGGAGAACGTTCTCAGAGTGAATGACCGTCATGGTCCACATTTGACTTTGTACAAATCGTGTTTTCTCGATAACACTATTCTTCATGCCCTCGAAGGAGATCTGGTGGGGTCTCCCGGGGAAGTTGTTGGTGCCATTAATAAAATCGTAAAAAACTTGTCCATTGCCATCCAGTGTGCCGTACCCGAAGCCGTTCCAGTGGACATTCTCGCCGCCGAAGATCCAAGCAGTGGACTGGTTTTGGAAACCAATGGGCAACGAGTTGTTGAGCCAGTAATCGATATCGGTGTCCCACAGAAGAGTGCCATGGATCTCGACGTCGACGTTGGTCAAGCCGGTGGTGTTCATGACGCGGCGGACATTGTAGGTCTCGTTCTTCTTGAAGATGACTTTGCCGCGGTCCTCTCCGGTCTCATGACCACAGGTACGGAAAGCCTCTACAATGGCATGAGAGCTGTCATTCGCACTGGAGTCGACCACACAGGTTTTGGTGCAGCCGGTATAGTAGTAGCTTGGAGCGCTGTAGTTGGCAAGAGCTAGAGCTGGAAGGCCAAGTGCGGCAATGAGTTGCTTGTACATCTTGGATGGCTTAGCGAAAATGACAAGATGAAGACAAGCGATTGCTAATGCTTAGTTGCTGGATGCGACATTTATAGTGTGCGTGAAGGCAGCGGCTAGTAGGTAGTCCTGCCGCGGTCTTCTGCCATTACATCACCACAGAGCAGAGTTGGAAGACCATTTCTCCTGGTATCGACCGTGCCTCGTCACGAGCAGCTTACTGGTTTTCGTCCTACCTGCGATGGCGTCGATCGCAGAGGGTCAAAGTCGCCCGATGTCCACGTTCGACCCACAAATCTCGGGTTTGTGTGTCCTACCTCCATGTGCTGTGGTTTGGGGTACGGGGCCTGGGGAATGGAGAGAAGTCCAGGTCATCGTTGTTGAGATTGACCTATGCTCGTTTTCTTGATCCTAGGAAGTGCCCTGTTGGCAGGATCTCTACCATTTCTTCCACGTATGCTGTTGTTTACTCTCAAGTCGAGATTTGAGGAGAGAAGAAGCGTCGGCTATTGAAGCAGCGCCAAGGCTGGGGAGAGACCCGGATCGGCTTCTGAGCAAGTGGAGTCGGGGTGGATTGCTCGGAGACCAAGGTTTGGACATCGACATCAAAGGTTCAATTATGTCTGCATGTCATCGTTTGAACGGGGAAAAGCGCTACTGCGCGACTACTGCTGAGATGGAAGGCAGTGGGAATGGCAAGATTGGATGAGCGTGAAGCAAGGATGAAACGCTCGAAGCTTGAGGCTTAGACACCACTCGAACTTGTGATTGAGAGAAAAGGTAATGAAGGCCAGAAGAAACGGACTCAAAGAAGTTCAAAGCATTAATATTAAAGTGACCGGCATTCGCACCATTACCAGAGTCCATGTATGTACATTCCAGGTACTGCACTTCGACTTCTCGCACGAAGAGACGAATAACAGAACAATTCAACGAAAGCATTACGGCGTCTCATAAACCCCTCGCGTCGTGTAACCCTTATGGCGACAAAGGAGACTCGGAAGGTCCGTGGCCGTGGCCGTGGCCGAAAGGTCTGTTCTGCCATCTCTTTTTGATGTTCTTTCCAAGTCGGAATTTGTGCTTCTGAGAGTGCTCGGAACTGGACTCTGAAGCGATGGAAGCACTGTCTGGTGTGACCGGTGAGAAGGGCTCCACATTTGGAGTAGCAGGAGTAGCAGCAGCAGCCGCCGCGTATGACTTCTTGGGCGATGCAGGGCTATTGATGCTGCTGTTGTTGTTCTTGTAGAAGATATTGTCGCTGTTCATGCCATGCTCGCTACGTTCCGAGCGAGTTGCTCTCTTTCCGGACAACAGCTGCCCGTGCGACTTTTCTGGTATCTCAGGTCGTTTGTCGTTTGTGCCACGCTCGCTACGTTCTGGGCGGGCTGCCCTCTTTCCGGACGGGAGCTGTCCATACGACTTCTTCGGCAACTCAGGCGGTGTGTCGCTCGTGCTGTGCTCGGAACGCTCTGGGCGCGCTGCCTCTTTCTTAGATGAGGGTTTTCCGGTTGCACGTCTCCAAGCTTGTGCGAGCTTGGTCGTGATTGGAGTCGTGGAGAGTATGAGCACGAGCCCGGGGAGAGCTACGGCAAGGCCGATCTTGACATGCTTATTGCTAGATATCCAATGGCTTATACCGAGCATTCGAGAGGTAGCAAGCTCCATGACAGGCCGGATGACAGGCTGAATGGGTGTTGCGGCGGAAGGTCTGTTCCAAAAAGTGTCCATTGCTCTGAATGATTTTGGCCTGTCTATACAGGTCACAAGAGATCGGTCGAAGTATAGAGACAGGAAGCCAAGAATCGAAGCTGTCAATGGGAACATGTATTCAATGGTAGTCATAGTCAATTTTATTGTTGTGACTCCTTGACACATCCTTGAAACCGAACCCCTGTGCAGTTAGCCAGGATCACCTAGACATTTTCGAACAACGATCATGCGAACGTCCATATTTAGACCCGCAGTCTAAGTACCAGTACTCACTCTCGAGGACGCAGGCGGTATATAGAACGCTGTGTTGTAGATGAATCGTTGCGTCTTTCGCTACACTGCGTCGTCTCTTATTATTTCTCACCTCCTAGCAGAAACCTCCAAAATTCTAGAGAGAATGTAGCGGCATTGTGCTCCTTGATCCCCAGAAACAAGATACTTGCTCCCACCAACTGAAGTTACAAGTTTGGGTCCAAGTTCAATGGAAAGAATGCTCGGCAGTTGAGATTGATGTCGCCAAGCATTAGAAGTGGAGTCCTAATTTATCGGCTTCTGAAACCCGTGGAGATTGTGGAGAGATACGTGGAGTCACTTCGGGAGATCTCCTCATATCAGCGACGAGTGCTCTAGGAGACATCTCCGAAGGTAGAAGGTAGGAGTCTCTAGACCTCTGACTTGCGTTTCGGTAAGAACGTGGGATACGGTACCTCCGTGATGAAAGACTTGTCATTACGATCTATGGGACATATCAATGGTGTAAATCGTGGAACGATCGGTCGACCAGGGTCTTGAATTAAGTAAAGACTGTAGGTAAGAAACAAAGAAATGTAGCTAAGAAATGAATCCTCATATTGCCAAGCCTGCGACAACTGCGATAGCATTTGGGATGATTGCCATTTTCGCACATTGGAGACCCCCGAAGCGTGGTGGTTTGAATTTCCCGACAAGACTCTCCAAAGACTATCGTTCGGGCCAGCGGTAATCTCGAAATACTTAGTAGTAAATTGGGTTCTTCGGATCAGTGAAATCGAAGACAACAGCCGAATGCGGCTTCGACCCACCACGGTTCGCAAACTCCTTAGTGAAGTCGATAGACCGGTTAAAGCCGAGCGAGCCGTCCTTATTGATATCAATGTACAGCGCCTTGAAGTCGGCTGGAGTGTTGATGACGCCAATGTCGCCGGTCTGCACGAAGTAATCGGTGACGACGATGTGCTTCTGGTCGGGAGTGACCTTGATGTAGTGCGGTCCGATAGTAGGCTGGTCTTCATCGGGGTTGTCGAGGCGCTTGACGTTGTTCAGGTCGGAGATGTCGAGGGCGGCGATGTGGTTGGCGGTGGTGAGGGTGACTGTGAGGATTTGTTAGTAGCAAGGACAATTGAGAGGGTGGTAGCAGACTTACAGTATGCGTATTTGCCGTCCTTGGTGATGTCGGAGTAGATGGCCACAGTGTCACGAGCTTTGGGACCCAAGTCGTAGAGAAGCTCTGCCTTGCCGAGTTTGCCCTTGGCATCTTTCCTGAAAGGATAGATGATCCAGACTTGGCCCAAGTGAACAGCAGTGGCGATAGCAGCAGACTCCTTGTTTCCTGGGATGAATTTGACGTCCTGAATGCCACCACCGTTGGGAATAGTGATAGTGTTGGTGATAGTGCGATCAGAAAGTCTCCAGAGGCGCAGAGTATTGGCTCTCTGGATACCGAGAGTCGGCTTGAGAATGGTGATGGGAACGACAAAGTCAGAGGTAAGGATCAGATCCTTCTCAAAATCGATGGACAGACCATGGGGTGAGAATTGCTCGCCGAGGATATTCAACAGACCAGCAGTGTCTTCCGGCCATTGGTGGATGATGTTGTAGTCTTTGTCGGTCTCGATCAAGCGGCCAGGAGATGTACCAACCGCTGAACCCATGTAGGTAATAAAGAATCCTCCATCAGGTTTGGCACGAATCTCGTCGGCGATCGAGGCGAGAAGCGCACGGTCACTCTTTTGGAATTGAGGGTTGTATGGGTCGGACACGTCGAAGTAGTATCCGGTGTCCTGGGTTTTCAGGAGAGACAAGAGACCGCCACCCCAGATGGTTTTGCCATCCTGAGAGACACCTAGTGGATGTTAGACACTTTCATTCTTTGTGTGTAGACTAGTATTGAATAACAGGTGGACCTGAAACGTACCGAGATGGTGAGGGCTGTTTCCCGAAGAAGGAACATCGACTACCCTGAGCAGAGTACCAAATGTATCATCGTCCAGGCTGTACGACGCCAGGAAGTCTTTGTGCTGGTTGTCGCCCGCACCGGTCCAGAAATATCCGATCTTCTTCGGTTTGATCTCACTTCCCACCCATGGTGGAGACTCTAAAGGTGGAGTAGGAACCTGAAGGATTGGAAGCGGCGGGGCGTTCGAGGTCAACGGCTCTGTAACGCCAGGAATGGAAGGGATAGGTGGAGGAAGAGACAACTGCGGCTCAGGGTGAGGTGCAGCTGATGCGAGGCTGCCCCAGGCGAGAAGGCCGAAGGTGGGGAATGACATGATCTAGATCGCTTTTGAAGTGATTGGACAATGTTCGGATGAGGTGCTGATGATTCTGAGTTGGTTTGAGCAGGTTTGAGTGCCCTCTTATATATACGTGCTCAGTCGGCAGGATATAAAGCAAGTTGCCCATCCATCCTTTTCTTCTCTTTTACGGAACAGAGAGGTCACGCAATACTATTCGACCAGCACGAAACTCGTCTCTCGTCCCGGAATGGGAGACGCAAAGAGATGGTTCTCATACCATGTCGAACCTTCCTGTGTGACAGCCATGCATTAGCTACTGTGCTGCCAAGGAGGTAGTAGATCACTCGAAGTCCTTATCAACAGGAGGCCGCAAAAACAGTGACCGGCAGGTGACTGGGTGTTGGCAACAGTGGTCCGAGACTCAGACTCTGCAATCAAACCCTGCTAGAAAGGCCTCGAAGAATGATAGCAAGCCTTAGCGTCAAGCCGACGAGTTCAAACGAGGACGATTGATCAGCGTGCAGGCGCAGCAGGCCTGCTTTTTCCGCACGCCGGGCTCTTCGTCACTCAACAAATTGCTCTCAGTCCGATCGCAATCACTGTATAGGACCATTTGGCGGACGGATCTCGAACGCGCGCGGTTGCATTGAGAAGCAGCATTCTTCGTAACCAAAGAACGTCCCAGGAGTCACTTGCAACGAAACCAAACTCGGAATGTTACTCGACGATCATTACTGGTTGTACTCAAGAACAAACTGACTCGTTCCGATATGCCAAGAGTAGTGGCCATTCCAGGGAGTGACTGGTAATCACACGTCTTGTTTGTTAGCTGAAAGCCCAAAGGGATGGATAGCTAGGGCCGACCCATCTGCCACGTCGATCAGTATACTTTTGGTTTATAGCCTGCGCCACCGGGGCCCGGTAGTGATAGCGACAAAATTGGGACGTCCGCAAGACCACTGTCGCCATCAAATGCTCTGCGCTGGAATCCAGGTCTGGACCAACGAAAGGGACACAAGGCGGACAACTCAAGATATCTCAGGCGACCACCCGCAAGCGCATCATGAGAAAAGTGGCAAGGCTTCATGTCAATCAAGACAGCCAGGTGCAGAGCGATTGCATGTGTTAAGTGTGCCCAAATAACATGCAGTGATCACGCAGTGATAGATCCGACTCCAGCGGATACCCCAGGCGGAGGACTTCGGTATTCGCAAGATAGACCGTCTGCGCGCTTTGACACTGCGTCCAAATAGGGACCGTGTTAAGGTCTCGTCTGTGAAGACGTGATGCGGTCCCTCGATATCACATGTGGCCCTGGTTCCTGAGCCCTGAGCTATGGCAAGGACAGGTCATTCCACGAGAAAGGACCAGCCGAGGCGGCGCTCACATGAGGGCCTGAAGGCGCTTCTAGAGATGCCTGATTCGAGCTGACCAGGCGAAGACCTACGACCGGCTGTACTCATGGACTGAGATTGGCAAATTGTGACGCCACCAGCACCAGGTCGAATTCCAGGGCGTGCTGAGCAAACACCACCCCATCAAACCCCAGGGCCTGACCATCGAAAGGAGCATCCGTCCAGGGTAAGCTTTGGATCCTACACCATGTCAGTTACGGTCCGCAACGCTTGGATCAACAAGATTCCTGGAGTGCGGATGTGTGGATGCTTGAGTGGTGCCTGGATGTGCAAACAAGCCGCGAAGTCGAGATCTCGCAAGATGCCAAGGAATGGCATCATGGATCAACGACAACACAAGCAGTCAAGCTCAGCGCAACCACAGCTTCTTTGTAGGTGATCTGCATCAGCCAACCTTCTGGAAATGGTATAGTGGAGATATTGAGCTCAGTAATGCGGACCATGCGCCTATCATACCAGCCTACCGGTCGTCCGACACTTTCTTGGCTATGCGAACTCACCATCAAGCTACCAGCCGTACCTGATCACGACATGGTGATATTGCTGAATACCGGGAATATTGATGCCGATCATCATGTAGGGACGCCGAAGTACGATTTGTGTGCATGATGCGCAATAATTTTACCCAAAGGCGCAATGAACGGCGTGGCATTCTGGCAGTAGCGACGGCACGCAATGTGCCTGCTTACTGTCGTGAAGCTACATATAGTGTAATAAGGTACGGTTCAAACGATTTGTACCGCTCATCCTCTCTCGTCGTCTGTACAACGCGTTTTGTTGCTTGCGTAACGACTAAATTTTTTACACAGCATTGATTATCACATACAGCAACAATGAAGACCCAGGATGTGTTCAGTGCCCTTCTCGCATTCTGCGCAGTGACAACAGTATCCGCGAACCCAGTGGAGAAGAGACTACCATCAACACCTCAATCAAAGCACCTTCGTTTCGACCGACGAGACGAGCCCGGATATGCCCAAGGACAACCCATTGACGGCAAAGGCAAAGGTGCCCCCATCTCAGGCGAGCTCTTCAATCCCTCGAATCAGCACTTACAGCGACTAACAAGCAACTCAGGCGGCACCAACAAACAAATCGACATCAACAACCCAGCCAACCTAGGCCAAGAATCCACCGACGCCGGCTCAGTAAAGAACCTCAAATGGCGCTTCTCCGACTCCAAAACCCGCCAACTGCCCGGCGGCTGGGTCAGACAACAAGTGATCACCGACCTCCCCGCCAGCAACGACATCGCCGGTGCCCAGCAGCACTTGACCAAAGGCAGCATCCGCGAGCTGCACTGGCACCGTGTCGCTGAGTGGGGCTACGTCTACCAGGGCCAAGTTGGCGTCAGCGCTGTCGACGAGTACGGTCGCAATCAGTTTCAGATTTTGAATGAGGGCGATATTTGGTATTTCCCTAAGGGTGAGGCGCATGTGATCCAAGGGCTTGCGGAGCAGAATGAGTATTTGCTTGTCTTCGACGATGGCAATTTCGATACCGCGGGCACCACCTTTAACGTCGATGATTGGATCGCGCATACTCCCAAGGACATCCTGGCGAAGAGTCTAGGTAAGTCTTCATCATTTGCTCTCGAACTGGAACCTCCAGTCCCACTGACCAACCATCACCGCAGGCGTCGACGCATCCGTCCTCGACTCCGTCCCCTCTCCCAACCCTTACATCCTCAAATCCAACTCCACCGCCACAACCCCCGACTCCCCCTTCGGCAAACTCGAAGGCAACAGCTCCTACGTTTTCCGCGCAAGCGAACTTGAGCCCGAAATCGCAGCCGGAGGCGGCGGCTCCGTCAAGATCGTCGACTCGCGCAACTTCCCCGTGGCGAAAACCATTGCTTCTTCGATCGTAACACTCAAGCCAGGAGCGCTGAGGGAATTGCACTGGCACCCGAACGTAAGCAATGAGAATCTCTCCCCATCGCATCAGCCAAACCTTGCTAACAACGTCTTCTAGGCCGAAGAATGGCTCTACTTCCTCTCCGGCTCCGCCCGCGCAACAGCCTTCGTCGGAAACGTACGTCTCCCCCCAAACCCCCATCCCCACCCCAT
>Ga0265797_10007448_pt1 | contig 14985 bp, 20 predicted proteins | sample P2T30metagenome_FD_192433 | JGI IMG/M metagenome (GOLD analysis project Ga0265797, IMG submission 192433) | Plant litter microbial communities from East Loma Ridge, Irvine, California - P2 T30 | ecosystem: Environmental > Terrestrial > Plant litter > Unclassified | place: USA: California... | reverse complement strand
TCCCAGACGCTATTTACTTGGCCAGCATGGGAGCAGTCAGCTCATCTTTGACCAAGTCGGATGCGGACGTCACAGCCAAATCCACTCCACATGCGGGCATCAAAAGCTCAGTAGATCCGCCGCACTTGCTCGCTCTTCCAGTCGAACTACTCGTCTCGATCCTGAGTAGTTGCGATGCATCGGATATACTGAACATGTCCATGACATGCCGCTACCTGCTGGAAGTCAGCGTACGCACGTCCACCAGTTTGTTTGCCATTCCACTGACTTACCACACCATAGGTTCCCGAGCTCTACTCCATTATTGACCTTAGATCTCATCATGCTGCCAATCCTGAGGAATTGGTTGCAGCAGACTTTGTGAAGAGGGGGCTGACGCCCGTTGACTTTCGCGCATTCAAGAAGCAAGTGTCATTCATCCATACCATCCAGGAGAAGCCGGACCTTGGCAGATATGTTCGTGAGCTGCATTGGACAGTCTTGAACACTAATAGTAATGACTGGAGATGGCGTCTAGAAGATGAGTTCAGGAGAGGGTGGGAGGTTGTGGACACTATTAGCCAAACTACAAGATGGTATGACAATCAGGACGACGAAGAAGGGTGTTACGAGCCGGAGGATGGTACGCTTATACCACTACAATTTACACTCACACCCTCTAATATCATGCCAGAACCATTGTGGCGCGCTTTCCGAAGCATGGTAAACATCGTGAGCGTCGATATGTGCTGGCTCCGGTATTGATAGCCATCTTGACTTGGTTTCCCTCACTAACATTACAAGACCATGGCGCGAAGTCACAACCCCACCTCCGCTCTTCCCTTCCGCGAGGGCAGTGAGTTTAAGTGGTTGCATGTCCCGAGAGTTCGCCGCAAACATCCTTCACCCCAACCTCGAAGCCATCGAGCTACGCAACCTCCTCACATGGTCTACCATGACACCGGGCCCCGAAGTCCCAGTCACACATCTCAAGGATCTCGAAGCATACTTAGTCTCGACTGGCACAGAAGCACGCCTTAGTCATAACCCTGATTTCTTCCGATTCATGCATGGAGTCCTTGACCCGCTCATCGGTCACTGCGGGAAGCTCACACGGTTGAGTGTCAGCAGTCCGTAATATCCCTGTACGAACTGCATATGAGACATATACTGACTTCGTATATTTACCTCTAGCAATGGGCAATGCCGACGAGAACTTGCCCGAGTTCAGAGACGAGAAATACACTGGAATGTATGCTTCCTGGGCCTTGTTCTTGTCATCCACACGCAGCACACTCCAGCACTTCAGCTACGACCATTACATAAGGCACAGGTGCCGGTGCTTCTTGGGCAGCTTGGGGCGCCCATACATATACAATTCCGCAGACGTGCTCTTCAACGCGCGCACATTCTTCAAGTCCTGACGAAAGGCGGGTGGCCAAATATGAGGAGGGTTGAGATTTCTGGCGTCGAGTTGTTTGTGTTTGCGGACAGGACTGTCGACTTTAGGATTATAGATGACCCGGAAGGTGAGGCGCCATTTGTGGAGGGAAGATTGAGGGAGGTGTTGGATGGGGAGGTGGAGGTCACCTCTTGCTTCTCCGCCGACTCCTCGGACAAGAGATTGAGAGTATATGAGGAGCTGCGAGAGTGCGATTATGGTGTTCCGGCGATTTGAAAGGAGGTAAGGATGAAACGAGCTCGGGTTTGTGGGTGGAGATGCAAAGTCGCCACTTGTTGACAGCTGACAACAAGAGCCTTTGTCTAGTGATTCGCAAGCACCAGATGAATAGAATCCTGTGCCCTTTCAACAGCGACAATGGTCTTGGATCCCAAATCCATTACTCTAGTACGATGTTCGCTTTCCAAGAGTCTCGTCCACTTTGTATATTTCTGAAACTCACACAGATCAGTGTCATGAAAGCGGGAGCAGCACGTAGATTTACCAGTCTCTAGGAGGACTACAATTGTGAGTACATCTGGCTGACCTCGGGGATTGCAGATAATATCGGGTTTGAATTTGCCACCTGTTACGAAGATGCTGAACCAGATGGCAGAAATGGCAAAGAGATCCTCTGTTGCAGTTCAGTCAGACAAGACCATTCAAAGCGAGCGTGTCAGCTTGGAATCACAAGGGTCGAATGAATGCATAGAGTCCAGTAGGCGAACGATGTGTTGGTGTAGACAGGCGCCGAATGCACGTACTGAGTGTGCACATTGGGTGGACAATCGTTCCATTGACACAATACAAGACGTTCTGGATCACAGTTGCACAATGTAGTCCAATATCAAATGTGAGTATTCTAATTGCCCGTTCTCCATACGTAATTCCCCCAATACAAACAGGGAAGGTGCATACAGCGTTAATCATCCAGCTGAGACAGCCTCGTCACCAACACAACGCATGAATAGAGACTATCCAACGCAGACAGCACTAATATGAAATTTTCTGTGCGACGAATATTGATGCTTACGCTACAAGGCGAATGAAAGCATAACGTTGGCACTATGCTTTCGGGCTCCGAGTCCAGATGAAGGCACCAACACTGCCCGAATGCACCCATTCCCCATGCCAGCGTAGACAGTCAGATCTTTCACTAACACGAAGGCCCAACCTGTTACTTTGCGCACTTTCTGGCAGTGTATATACCATGCAGGAGAAGGGACCAAGTTCGCGTGCCGCCGTTACTTACCCAGATAAGCTGCGGTTCAGTAAAACTTAGATTGCCCAAGATCGACGTATGTAGTATTTTCACGCCCAAGGCATCGATGTTTGCAGTTCAAAGTCTTGACATCTGCAGCTATCTCTAGCTTACACTGTAACTTTGGTGGCTCTTTTAGCGCGGCAGGGTTACTTACGTAGGGGGCACACTTGATTGCACCAATCTTTCAAAGACAAATTTTGACAAATTTGCACAGCAACATGTCGTTCGACTTGGCTACGTAGTGGCAAAATGCTCTGAAACATCAGACGTACATTACGCATGCGCATCTGCACGACGGACCGCGTGCGCACGCAGCCGGCGCAGGCTGTGCAACGACGCAGGGCCTGCCAGAAACATGCAGAACGCTCCGCAGGTTGAGCGTTCTCCCCAGACGCATGCACATTACTCGGCAGCTGCCACTGCGTGTTGAAACTACAGACATCGTGGGGAAGCTTGAGACGCTGGACGTTTAGAGGATGATTTTCCGCTGCTGCGAACTGGTGTTCTTGTGTTTCACGTGGGCCCGAAGTTAAGGACTGCTCCGTATGATTTGGTCAGGGAGTAAATCCCGAGAAGCATTGTTGACATCCTCCAAACTTGAAGTGATGTCGAGATGATTCGTAATAGTTTCGGAGAAAAGCCGAAGCTTTTTCACGAACCTAGGAATAATAGCGCTTAACTTTTAGTAATCGCGATCACTGCGAGGCCGTTGCAACTAGAATCTTCAGAACCACACCACCAATGCGGGGCCGTCGAAGAATTTGTCGGTGTCCCGATATGAGGATTAATTGTAAAATGGCGAGTAGTCCACGCCAGAAACCGAAGCGCACGATTCGCTCGCGGCGGAACCAATAAATGCTGTAGGTAGACAATTCTCCTCAACATAAAATCGACTCGTAATCGACATCAATCAATTCCGTTGCGAATTCTCCGTCAGTTTTTCTCGGCCCGCGCACAGGCAGAAATTTCCTACTGTCCCCAGCCACCAAATAAGGCCCTGTTCGGTTGCCCAGTTTCAGTTCCAGATATCGCCCGATCGGGTAGTCTTTCGATATGGGCTCCAAACTGGTGTTGTGTTCGGTAAACTGGGGGTTTTCAAATTGGAACTGGAGGACCAGTTTGTTAACTTAGCACTACTCATAATAAAATAAACCCTTGTGTAGTACAACTTGGTCCCCCTCCTTACCCTTTTCACCAAACTGGAGCACCAGTTTGAAATTGTTGCTTAAGTTATCCCAAGTATTTTGAAACTGGCGGGCACTCCACGCCCGCGCTTTACCGCGCTCTACGCTCTCACAGGCTGGCTGCGCTCGGCCCGTACGGCTAGAACCTTCTATCCTAACTACTTTGAGATTAGACGTCCTTAAACAGGGAAACCGTGCTCGGCATGCTAAAAGAAGACCTAAGGAAGTAAAGTAGGTAGATTGTATGGCGAACAGCCTCTCCAGTTCTGACCCCGTTCACGCCAAGCGCTGGCGCCAGTTAGTGCCTGTACTAATATTAGCGATATCTGGAACTAAAACTGGGCAGCCGAACAGGCCTAATCCTTCTCAAGGAGGGCTGGTTGAGCACGTTTCCTTCGGTATACTGTAGGTGGAGCATACGCAGCGAACCATAATTGTTTAGGCGTCCCTAAAAATTAGCAACACGAGTAGCGGGCAACGCGGCGTCAGATTGCGTTGCAATCGGTATTTCGTTGAATACCTACCTAGGTAGGTACCTAGGTAGTCGCATAAACCACGGATACGAATACCTCTCGATGCAACTTGGCTTGAGCTTCCAAATGCCCACATTGGGACCTCTGGAACACACTAGCAAGGAGGACTCGACAAAAGAAAATTGGCGGCTGTGGTATTGCGCGGTAGTCCATGCCAGAGGATGGAAAAGCTCGGCCGGATCGTTTAGTTCCCATGTTGGAGTATTGAAGCGATATTGACGAAATTGATCCGGTTGGTGGCGATTGCGATTCAACACTACATCAAGCTTACAATAGAAGCTCTGTACCCCTGCGAGTATGTAGATGATTCGCAAAGTAAGAAATTGATAATGACTAGAGACAAGGTATGTTGCTTTTGTGACACATGCCGTGAGTGGCATCACGAATGCATAGTGAATGCCTCACTTGGTCGGTCGGTCGGTATGTCGTCGGATTCGATCAAGATAATGACATTTGTGTGTTGTGGGCAAAATGCGCGGCAGGCCGAAAAGTGCATTGCCCACCCCGACCAGCAAGTGGTATATCAGCGCAGAGACCTTTCTTAGAACGCATGTTTGCAGGCCCAGGAGCGCAAGGCTGCTTCCCAGTAACATAACCCTGGCAGGAGCATCGTTGTGGCTTGCTATCATGTCGTCGGAAGCCGTATGATCTATCTGCAATGTGTGTAGTTATTCTGAATGTAACAACGGCTGCGCAACTGCTGCAGGTATGTCGTGCGTACTGCAAGCAATAGTCTCCGAAGAGCCACTTGGCATAGGGGTGAGGAATGAACTTCTTTCGCTGCTCTTATACTTCAACCAATGAATATGCGATAACGAGAGAATTCTGCGTTTTTCATTGGTTGAGCTTGGAGTTCAAGTCATTTCAAACAGTATGCACGGATCTCTTCGAATGCCAAGTGGCTCATCGGAGACTATTACCTGCAGTAGTAGTGTACGCATAATTCGAAGCGAATGTGCCATGAGGGCAAGCGGTTCTGCTGCTCGCTGCGACATGGCAACCTGCGTAGGGGCGCCTAGATGCTGCACACCACATACTAGCGGACATTGACATGCGTATTCCATCTCAGACATCAAATGCCCCCAACGTGTCCTGTCGGTACTTTACGGATCAAGACATCCAACGGCGTAGCGGGGCAGAAGAGCCGGTCTCACCCACCTTCGCTAAACATACACACATTCCGTAGATTACCCCGTCCCTGCCAGTCCGATAGGTATGACGCTGTGGTTGACGGAAATGGATGAGCGGTGTAGACATACATCACCCAATGTTTGTGGAAATGTTTGTTGATGGAGGAACGTATGCTCGTCCCCATGATCTCCTCACTGGCGATGACTGTTGAGACTGTCGAAAGGCATACGAGTTCTCACAAGGACGCTAGAGAATGAAATGCGATGACAAGCAGTGGGGTGAAGACATCAGTGGAGCAAGACCGGTGAGCATGGATGAGAGACCACGCGCCAATCACAGAATCGGTCTCAGACCCACGAGCTACTTTGGGATGCAAGGAGCGGCGGTGGCTTGCTTGAATCATCTTGACCCCGATAACGGCTCCGCTGGCTCCTGACGTGGCCGCCTTTGATTCGCGGCGGAACGCCTATCTGATCGCTCTCAGGAAGGCTTGCGGAACTAATTGCTCTTCCGCGAAAATTGAAAGTTCTTTGGTGTCGTGTATATCCCTGTGAGTATTGTAGAATATTGCCGTGGATCACATGGTGTAACGCCATGCTAGGTGAACGTTTGACGTGCACTCCGAATCCCAAGTTCCAACCCAGAGAGAAGGGCTCGAGCTTGGCGGCTTGCGGGGTCACCCTATCACATGCATATGCAAGCGCGGGTAGATGCATATGAGACACGGCCAATGATAACCCAAGCATGGCCGTATTGCGGGATTGCCTCACAGATGCAGGAACGCTTAGCGATAGAACGCAGCCTCGTTGTGAGCGACATTGGTCTTTCTAGAAATCGAGCTCATGTTGCTTCGTCTCTGGTTGTAGGACTCCTGCCGGTGTATGGATTTAGGTCGTTTCTGACACGGCTAGAGAGAACCCGCCTAAGGATCCTGAATCTAGATTGATCATCCCTTGGGTTGGACAGAAGCTCACACAAGCCCCACTATGTGGTCCTTTGCGAAAACAGTGCGCTCGAAATGCGAAGGCTGATACCACGGCCTCGCCTGTTGTCCGATAGCTGAGAACAGTTACGGGATCAATGTCATGTGCAGAATAGTCTCAGTTCAGGCGGACTTTGGTTGGCCCACGCCGTGTTGATCTCGAACGTATTGTGTCTGTTGCTCCTTCAACATCCTTCGTGGTGGTGGTCAGCAAATTACGTAGAGAGACGGGTGCGGGCCTTTCTCCACGATCCGCACATCGCGCCGGCTGCGCTGCACGTTTATTTCCATATGTACATACTTGCTACATGGCCCACGCGACGATGTGTTACGGCCTCAGAATTGAATGGCAAAGTGCACATGGTGATACTGTACGCGTCGCTTGAAGCTCGTGTCCTAGGTACGACGTCCATTTATGCACTCTGTACCCTTTGTATCACCGGGCATTTCAGGGTATCCTGACATTGAAACCTCGATGTTTCGTCGGTACCGTAGTGACGACTGATGATGAGATTCATGGCCCGGAACGGATGCCTGTCAGGTGCCGGAGAGCTGGTCTTGCTGGGGCAATGCCACGCCGGAAGGTAGAAGCAAGGTATCATTGAATATGGAGAGCTGGGGGTAGAAGTGAATGCGAACACTCCGTTTGACATTCGAAGCGGCAGGCTGACCTGGGCGACATGCCAGCAGTTTACTGTTATTGTGGCTGGCATCTCAAGAATCGAGCCTGAGGTTGTCACCGTTCGCATGGATGGTGCCGGACTGTCCCGCGGGCCGTGCTGCATGTCCCGTGACGTACCCAAATGATAGGCGACAACGGCTGCTGTACATCTTGTGCTGTACGCGGAACGTGTTTCAGCTCGCTGGAAAGGACAGCCTCGTGTGATGACATTGCGCCTCTTCCAAGGTACTGGGTTTATTGAATTCCGACGTCGAGCAACGACAACAGACATCGAGACACAATTGCGGGTGGCTGTTAAGGGCGAGTCAAGAAAGCGTGACTGAGATGTGCTAACTCTGCATTAGGCTTAATTTGCCAGCACATCACCCACACCGCAACTAGCTCTTGTCCTATCACACGCTGCGACGGCCACATCCAACCCCAAGGTCGTGGTACAGTCGGCACGTTTGTGTCAAGCCAACTCACTCTGGATGGACACTCACCAGCAATTGTGGGTGGAGGGAGTCGATGCCGCGGCGCCCTCAGTCTCCTGGTGTGGCTCGTCTAATTCCCTGATTGCAGACCCCGCTGACCTGACATGGCTGTCGCACTCTCTCGAGTCTCCACGTTGCACATGCTCACTTTGGCCTCAATATTGTTGAATGTTGTCAGTGTCTCGCGTGGGAGAGATAGACGCTGCCCTGCCGGGCGCAGCAGACTCCCAGGTTGTCGGATAGCGCGCACTATCCAACCAGCGTACTTGTGCGTAATGCCTAGACATTGCACTGGCTGCACGGCCTACCGTCCGTTTCTTCCGTTCGCTCTGGATCCCATCCTTGCGAGTGTTGGATCGCGGGCATTTAGCCTGAGCAGGAATTCGCTCGCTGTGCTCAGACGCCCCAGCTCGTTGAGTGCGAGGCTCTCTGGCCCGAAGCATCCAAGCCCGTTATCAAAAGGGAGAAGATGACGACCATCTTCACCAGATAACGAGGCCGCGGCAGTTGGCCTCGCGTTTCAGAACGGGCATGGCTGTTCGCTGTGTGAAGATGGACTATCTCTCTGCTTTTTGGTGCCAAAGCTCACATTCTGACTTGCAGCACGGCGCAAATCATCGCGTCAGACGGGCCACTCAGCACCACGAGCTGCCCGCGAAGATGGTCAGACTCTGTTAGACTGTTCTCCGATCGCTCGCTGGGATGGCTGCTAAACGCTGGCCCATGCTTGTGCTCGTCGGCACCCGCAACATCATGGACCGGCGCGGCTTAATGAGGACGAACGCCTTCGCTGACCGTTCCCTATCAATTCACAAGGTTTGCCCGCGGTGGGTCGAATATCTCCGGCTACGTTAAGTGGCTACGTCGATTCAACCGTCTTGTCCCTATCGGGACCCCTGCCGATGCCTCAGGAAGCGGCACTAACTTACTGTACCTAGAAAAATAGGCGCCCACTAAGTTTGGAGCACGCAACCCTGCTCAATGCTCATGAACAAGATCGTGGTGAGCAACCACGAAAATAGCAAAGACATCCGCCGTTGCTGCACCCCTCTTGTTGTCCTTCAGAAGCAGAGTGACAGGAAATCTGATCTGCAGTGCCTTTGTGCTGTCGTGCGGACATGGGCCTTTATCGTCAGGTGGCTGGAGGTGGAGTCGTGGGCTCGCTTGCGTGCATAGAGCTGTCGCTATAGCCCTCGAGGGCCTGTCCCTGTTCCCATCCACATGCCCTGGTCTGCCGCAGCGGCGACGGATCAGCCCAGTCAGCATGCTCACAGCCATGTCTGTGCTTCTCGAGCGCGAAACGGCCTGCCCTCCACGGGACTCTGGCTCGGTCCAGGCTGGGAGGAGAGCAGGCCGGTCCACCCCCATGCCAGCTCGCGCTCACGCTGCCACCAAGCCCGAAGTGAATTTAGATTGTGTGCCAGCGGCTGCTCGTGGGTGTGCGCAGCCTGAGCGTCCCCAGAAGATCTCCACCACCCGCCTCTAGGCACAGCTACAGTTGAGAGCCTGCATCTTCCACGCACCCGTCTCTGGCCTTGAAAGCTGCAGTCTCATTTCTGCTGCATCACCAGTGAACCGCTGCTGCGAACTCGCGCCGGCCCGCCCACGCAGCTCTACCCACCTGCTTGCACGGCTGCCATTCTACATATTATCTACGGATCGACTTGCCAGCGACGCCCACGGCGCACTGACTGTGTAAAGCCAAAAAGCGTGCCATCTGGGACGGACTGCTGTGTGGAGCGTGCGCTGCTCGCCTGTCTCGGTCAGCCCTCTTAGCTGCGGCCTGCCTGCTGTCGAGCGCTGCAGGATTCTCTGCAGCATCGCCGACCGACGAGAACGACTTTCCTTCTCCACACCTCAGCACCCTCAGGCTCGCTGTAAGCATCGCGCCGTCAGCGTCCGTTCGTTGAGCAATTGGGTGAGTACCGCTGCCCTTCCCTTCACCCTTCACCCTTCACCCTCCACCTCCCACCCTGTGCTTCGTTCTCGAGTGCTCTACGGCACGGCCTCGCCCAGTTCCCGTGCTTCGCCTATCTCTCGCAGCTCTGGTTCTGGTTGGTCCACGCGCTAGTTGTCAACGACCCATCCCAACCACCTCTGAACGTCCGCCTCCCCACCGCAGGCCGCGAGAGAGTTGCGTGCCGGCTGCTCATTGTCTTCAATCTCACAGACTGGCGCACTCTTGTTCCTCCACCAATGCCACTTTCTCTCTCGCCGTGCACGAGCAGCTACTGACGCCCATTTGCGCAGTGTTTTTGCAGTTGCCGCAACGTGCAGTATCGATACGGCTCGGCCTGCAGGCACGAAGCGCAACACTGAACGACTTTACGACCGCTCACGACTACGACCCACGCCGCGATTAGACAGACCGCGCATTTTGAGCCGTTGCAGTGTTCTGCTTTCTCCGCTATTCTTTCTGGCAGGCTTCTGTCCATTAGTCCCATGCGTCTTTGAACCAGCGCCAAAAGCATTGTCACGAACCGGCACTCCGCTGCTTCACGACCGCAACGACATTACGACGTGCTTTTTGAGGAGTCTCCAGCATTCGTTTGCAGCGTTCGATTTTTGTCCGGCAGTTTCGGCTGCGTGTTGAGCTTTGCATTGCTCCTGCCCGCTTGAAAGTAAGAAAGTAACCTCGGTGAGTCTCAATATCCCATCTTCGCCCTTTCACCGAGTTCCGTGCAAACACGCAATCATTCCACATATTTTTCGGTACCATTCTTCCTGTGCAAGTCGCCCACACGGCGCAAATTGGTCGTGTTTGCACACGTGTCTGCCCGCTTCTCGTTGGTCCCCGCCTGCACCCGACCGACCAGGCCTCCGAAGCAAACAAACAGCTGACTTGCGGTGAAGGTATTCGCCCCGTCGACCGTCGGCCACAAGCTATATCAAGCGCATCGTCGTCCGTTCGGCTACGCGCGCGCACAGATCCTGCACTCTGCTGTTGTAAAGCACCGTTTGTCGCTGCTCGCACTGCCATACGTTCGGCTATCTGGCGATCAGACTCGAGGATCCTCTCTCCACAGGCAAACTGGACAATACCGTAAAGCTGGAGCTGCCATCGATCTCGTCGGTCCAAGCCCGAGGCCCCGTCGACACCTGGTACAACTCGTCCCACTACGCATCGACCCTGCCCCAGATCAAGCAGCAGCAGCAGCAGAGCGGGTCGTCGACGTCTTCTTCACCTCGAGGGGACTCGTTCAGCTCAGCGTCAGTCAGCCACGGCCGCGCGAGCTCCAACACGTCGTACGCTGCGTCTGTCAACGGTCACACGACTGGCTTCAAGACGCCCTCCCCCGAGCAGAGCGTGCCTTCACTGAACCGTGACGGCCAGCCCCCGCATCCGCAGTCACACCAGAGCTCTCCGTACGGTCACTCAGACAGCTACGGCTACCCCCCATCGGGCTACAGCATGAACCAGATGCAAACCTACGCTGACGTGCATCCACCACACATGTCTGCTGCGACCGCCCACGCACCAGCTTCGGCTGCACCTCCAGGGCACCCGCACTACTCTTATCCGCCACAGTCTTCGATGATGCCCTCTGGTCAACATCAGTACGGTCCACCGCAACCCGGGTATCCATATGCCTACCAGAACGGCGTCCCATCGCAACTGCCAGCATCTTCATCTATGAACAATGCAATGGTCCCTTCGACACTGCAGCTCCCGGCAATGTCATCCCAGGGCGGGCCTCCGTCGCATGCTGGGTCACAAAGCTACCCGTCTCATACGTTCGACCACACAGGCCAAGTTGCACCACCAGGCATGAAACCACGCGTCACCGCTACTTTGTGGGAAGACGAGGGCAGCCTCTGCTTTCAAGTTGAAGCGAAATCGGTGTGTGTTGCTCGCCGCGAAGGTAAGCATACAACGCGTTTCTGATGCAAGATTGAACTCCTAACTTGTTCTTTCAGACAATCACTTTATCAACGGCACGAAGCTTCTCAACGTGGCTGGCATGACCAGAGGACGAAGGGATGGCATTCTCAAGAGCGAGAAGACGCGCCACGTCGTAAAGATTGGTCCCATGCACTTGAAGGGCGTCTGGTAGGCAGTCTTGATCCCACTCCCCTCTGAGACTGACAATGTGCAGGATTCCATTTGAGCGCGCACTCGAATTCGCGAACAAGGAGAAGATCACTGAACAGCTCTATCCTCTATTCGTTCACGACATTGGAGCTCTGCTCTATCACCCCTCTAACCAGACGAGGGCAAGTGTAGGAAACGCTGCCATGGCTGCTATAGATCGCACTCGGAGACCTGACCCTATGCAGACTCAGCGATACCTCTCGGGCCCGACGACCTCGCAGCCGCCGTCTCTTCATCACCATCACTCCATGAGCAACCCGATTGGGGCCGCCATGTCGCAGCCTCCACACGCCATTCAGCCGCATCCGTCATCCGGGCGACCTGGCATTGATCGTGCACATACGTTCCCGACGCCGCCAACAAGCGCTTCCAGCATCATGGGCATGGGCAACCAAGGCAGCTCTTACGAGTGGAGCGGCGCAAATGTGCCGGGCTCCCAAGGCAGCCAGCCTTTGTCTATCGACACTGGATTAAGCAATGCTCGCTCTGTACCCACAACTCCTGCGACCACGCCACCTGGCGCCGTGCAGCAGCCAGGCAACGTTTACGCTTCGTCTCAGAGTTACGATCAATCTAGGCCCATGTACTCGGCGCCTCCTACGCAGTCGGGCCAATACAACACCCAAGGACAGCCTATGATGAACTATCGTCCGGACAGCTCATACCCGAAGAACGAAATGGCACCGCCTTCCCGTCTAGGAGAAGCACCAGATGATGGTGATGTCAAGCCCAACGACGGTATGATGCCTCAAGGTAGCAATCAAGGACCGCCTGCCCCAGCCGGTCCCGAAGGCGACCACGAGCATGATAACGAGTACACTCATTCAAACGTACCTTACAACGGTAACCGTGGTCCCTTCGGCTATAACCCAAACTCGGCTCCTGGAGCGATCCACCCTGATCACCCGCACTTGTCGCCCGAGATGACTGGCTCGCCGCATCAAAATGGTTCTGGACGCGCAACACCACGTACCACCACCACCAACCAACCTCAGTGGAACTCTGCATATTCGACACCTCAACGCCAGGGCCCACCCTCCAGCAACCTTTATAATGTAATGAGTGATTCACGGGGTGCACCCAATGGCAACGGTGCTCACGATTCTTATACGGGTCCCGGTGCCGTTCCACAGTACTCGAGTCAAGGCTATCCTCCAATAAACGGTGTCAGCGCTCCTGGCAAGCGCGGTCGCGACGAGGAAGACGACGACCAGTACCGTCCTGATAGCGTCCAAAGCGATGACCTGGGAGGCCTCAAGAGGCGCAAAACTATGGAAGGTGGCGCAGTCGGCGGTGCTTATCCTCAGGACCCCATTCCCGGCGTTCAGCGTGCTCACACAATGGCTGCGGCACGTGCTAGGAGATGATGGAGCTTGTTTCCTAACATACTCGGGTGGTCAGTTCGCAATCAACATTTGCTTTAGACGGCGGCCGAGCCTCTGCGTCGATGAATTTGCAGCATCAAAAGCGCGCGTACGTTCAAACCACGAAAACTACATCACCACCGCATCGTCCCTCCTTCAAGCCGACCACGACCCCAGATCGATGATGGCCCGACTATATACACCGCTCTCCTTACGATGCAGACCCTCTCCTTGTGTCTATTGTCTCTCTGTATTTCCTGTGTTCGCTCTATACTTGACGACTTTTACGACTTGCTTCTCGGGTCCGGTCACTGTGGTCGACTGAACCCCGATCTTTTATAACGATGAGACGCGACTCCTTCGTCCGGCACTCGCAAGCAAGTGTTGCTCGCGTGTACGGGCGGACGCGAGGCAAGCGTTCTGTACTTTCTACAACGACCTGTTGCTTTTCACGAAGAAAGTGCGCCCACGGCTTCACGCCAAGCGCACGACACGGATCCATTCTCTCCAGCGAAAGAAACGGCCCAAATGTCCTGACGAAAATGAAGGCGCACCACGAACCGAGATGGATACTCATGCGCAATGACGACGTTTGCTATATTGTTTGGTTTTGCGAGCGCCCATGCTCGCGGTAAAGGTTTTATGTTTATTGTCACTACAAAGTTGGTTGGAATGGGTGGGTTGCCTGCTGCATCCAGTTATACACACTGGCGAAGCGCTGTGGACCATTTTTGCCGAACCGGGGGAAAGGTTTGAGTGTTTGTTTGAGTCGGTGTAGCTTGATGAGCCGGCGATGCAGGACCTTATGAAGATAATGAGGCAATCAAAAGCTCTTTTTCCACTGATATGATTTTGCTGTGAGGTGGTATGACGGTCACCTTCGACGTGCCACATGAATAGTGCAAGGTAGTACATGGATGCGTGGCGCTCGCTCGCACGTTGTCGCATGGCAATACCAGATTGACGCTCGGACAGATATATCGATCATGCACACAATCCCAAAAGTGGGTGAAGGTAATCGTCATCTACACCGCTGACTAGCCTCACAGTGGGATCCATGTCATCAAAAATTGAGCCTCATCGATGCCCAAGCAGCTTTGCAGATGTGACTAACGGCATGTAAGAGAAGAAAAAAAGAAAAAGAAAAAGAAAAAGGGGAGTAGAAGGTATCTGGTAGCACGGTGTGATTCCTGTAACATGGAGTGAATGTTGATGGAGGAGCACAGTGGTCTCATATGCATGCAAGTCATAGTACGTAAGCTGCACTCTGCCCCTCGACAGCACTTGGGTGTTGGGCCCGACTTGGCGGTTGCGCCCCACGTCATCAGGGTAAGCCAAACATCTTGAACGACGCGCAACACACGACGAGGCGGAGCCAGGCAGAGACTTGTTATATTTGCACTCTGCTCCCGCGCATAGCTGCATACAGCACCACACGACACCCCACCCCACCCCGGCGGCCATGAACATCATCAAGCTGCAAAAGTAGGCCCCTCCGCGCAGTTCCATGCGACTCCGTCAGCTTCCATTCGACGCATGCTAATCCGGGCATTGCGCGCAGAAAGTACCCGCAGTTCCAGCAGGGCGAGATCTTCGGGCTGCAGGATGCCTTCCGCAAGCTCGACGTCGACGACAAGGGCTACCTCGACGAGGGCACCGTGATCAAGGCGACGCAGCAGTCGGAGCACCAGCCGTACGACGTGGTCCGCCAGGCGCTGAAGGAGGTCGAGCTGGACAGTTCGCGGCGCGTGGAGCTGGACGACTATGTGGACCTCATCTCCAAGCTGCGCGAGTCCTCGCCCGCCCAGCAGCGCATGCACACAGGACCAACCCGTCCACGCGCGGGGACCGCCGGCTCC
>Ga0265797_10007447_pt1 | contig 14986 bp, 11 predicted proteins | sample P2T30metagenome_FD_192433 | JGI IMG/M metagenome (GOLD analysis project Ga0265797, IMG submission 192433) | Plant litter microbial communities from East Loma Ridge, Irvine, California - P2 T30 | ecosystem: Environmental > Terrestrial > Plant litter > Unclassified | place: USA: California... | reverse complement strand
GCGTGATCCGATCATGTACGGTCCCGATCAATAATGCACAATGGACGGACGATTGTGGGAAGAAGCTCAAACTTCCAGGGCCTCATGGGAGCTTAATTTAGGTTGTCGGAGTAATACTGTAATGCGGACTAGGCTGGGAGAGGGTAGGGCGGTACGGAGGTACTTGAGGCACTTGTTCTTGGTGGTGGTGGTGAGATGCCTACATGTATGAGAGATACAGTAGTAGCTTACGGTAATGCATGAGCTCTACCGGAGTCCGAATAAGCTGCATGTGAATACATATCCATGTCGTTCAAGTTCCAACAACAACTACGTACATGACTACTGCATAACTGCATACCATTCACGACGACTACTGCACGCGAATACATATCCAAACCGTAGTGCTGCACAACTGTATTTCTCGCTACTGCACGACTAATCCTCCACCACGCGCGTGTCTGCCCGCACGTCTCATATAGCGGCCCAACCAGTGTCGTCTTGGTGCCTCGCAGTCCTGCTTCATCTCGTCTGCCTCTCTCTCTGCCTCGCCTGCTCGCCAATGACATACTACTCCTCTGACCTAGCCCCGTCAGACCGTTTTTTCAAGGGGGCAGCGCCGCCGTCTCTCTAGTCGTCTGCTTGCCTGGTCAACAGACGCGCCCACGCCCGTCGTCTCTTTTGCGCTGGCAACACACCGAGACCTGTGCTGTCTTTCTGGAAGCGCGCGAGCCATGTCAGACTCCACCCGATTCTTCACCCTCATCATTACCTTTCATTAGCACCCCTGGCTAGACACCAGACAGTGACACGCTGCCGCCACCCTGCCTTGCCTCGTTCAAAGCATTGTTGCAAGCACACTCTAATAAACTCCATACCCGCCCCGTGTGTCTCGTCTATACACGCGCCATCCACCCCGGTATCATTACATTATTACCTACTTCAGCCTGTGAGCCCTGCTGCCGGCACTACTACCACAGCATCGCCAGTCCTTCTGGAATAAACGTGCCCCGGCACCAAGTGCACCCACCGCCCGTCCGCAGAGGCCACCAGCACCCTCGTTTCCGTCACCCGGACCTTTACCTGCTCCAGGCTCTCATCACGACACGACCGCCCCAGTCTGCCCCTTCACCCCTTCAACCCAACGTGCGCGCGCCACTCGAGCCTTTCCCGCAAGGCAGGCGCGACTCACACACTATTTCCAGGAGTCGGCTGCTGTGTGTGCTGTCTCATCGGCATCGCTAGGCCCCACCTACCTGTCTCCCTCCGAGTCAAGGCTCGTTGGCTCGCACCGTCGGCCGCGCCACCCCGGCCGCGGCCCTGTTCCTGTTGATCTCCTGCTAGACCGCGCTATCTCGACCGGGACCTCATCCGCTCTCCGCCGTCTTGGACCTGCAGTCCGCCCTCTTCCCACTCCTCGAAGCTCTCGCTGCCTCATCATCGTTACCCTTCTCCAGGACCAACCACACTCTTTTACATCCAACTTGACGCCTGTGCAGGACCCTGATTCTTCCTCGCGACCCAGCTTTGTCCCTCTCTTTGCATCGCTACTTACTCCCTACTGTCACCTATACCAACGCCAACTAATTCCTAATTCCGACTCCAACCCCCTCCCTCGTGTCTAAGACAGCCAATCCGTCCCGCGATCGCCCTCGCCATACCATCCAGCCCAACGTACGTCGTGGCTTGAGACCTCGCCTGCCAGAAACTTGCCGACTGACCTGGGATCAGACGCATTCGCTTTCCCTCATTCACATGTTGAGGTAGATCTGGTACTACGACTCTTTCGGCTTCGACACAGCGAAGCCCCGGTGCCAACATGACCGTCACATACGACAACTCCGGCCGCGGCTGGGCGAGTAACTCGCAACAGCCGCTGTGTCTTGAGGACAAGTACGAGGTCATCAAGGACATTGGTGATGGCAGCTTCGGCAGTGTCACTCTAGGCAGAACTAGGAGCGCTGGCGCTCAGAATGTTCGACGTGGCACGATGGTGAGTCTCGCTCAAGCAAAGCCATTGATCGCTGTTAGCAACCACTAACCAATCTGTAGGTTGCCATCAAGACGATGAAGAAGACATTTGAACACTTCTCGCAATGCTTGGAGCTACGAGAAGTCATCTTCCTGAAGTCTCTCCCTAATCACCCACATCTCGTGCCCGCGTACGACATCTTCCTTGACCCCATGAGCAAGAAGCTGCACATTTCCATGGAGTACATGGATGGCAACTTGTACCAACTGATGAAGTCTCGCGACCACAAGCCTTTTGACAGCTCCAGTGTCAAGAGCATCCTTTGCCAAATCCTGTCCGGTCTGGAACACATTCACGACCATCATTTCTTCCACCGCGATATCAAGCCCGAAAACATCTTGGTTTCGTCATCTGCCACCGAGACTGGCCACACGTTCAAGCGATACTCTTCGCTTGTCACGCCTCCATCCACACCTGCCAACTTCTCAATCAAGATTGCAGACTTTGGCCTCGCAAGGGAGACTGAATCCAGAACTCCCTACACGACCTACGTCTCCACTAGATGGTACAGGGCTCCCGAGGTCTTGTTGAGAGCAGGCGAATATTCCGCACCGGTGGACATTTGGGCCGTCGGTGCCATGGCAGTGGAAATCGCAACGCTGAAGCCACTCTTCCCCGGTGGAAACGAGGTGGACCAAGTCTGGAGAGTTTGCGAGATCATGGGTAGCCCAGGAACTTGGGTCAACAGGCACGGAGAAAAGGTTGGCGGCGGAGAATGGAAAGAAGGAATCAAGCTCGCACAGAAGCTGGGCTTCTCTTTCCCCAAGATGGCACCTCACTCGCTCGAAACCGTTCTTCCCGCACCTCAATGGCCCGCCAGTCTGGCCAACTTTGTGACTTGGTGTCTCCTGTGGGATCCCAAGGCACGTCCGACTTCGAGGCAGGCACTGGAGCACGAGTACTTTGCAGATGCGGTTGATCCGCTTATCAGGCCCAAGAGCAGCAGCACCCAGAGGCTTCTCGGCCGCAAGCCATCGACCCTTACTCCTCAGGAGTCTCCCGAGTCCGGTCACGCCTTGGCCACCAAGACCTCTCTGTGGTTCAGAAAGTCTCTTGGAGCCAAAGACACAGCTCCTCCCGTTCCCGAGCACAGTCAGCCCGCACAAGCACGCCCTGCACCGATTCATGCCAACACAGCAGAGGTCGTCCCCACGGAGCCCAAGATGAGGCCTCTCAACACCAAGAGATCAACCTGGTCGAACAACACCACTGGAAACGCTGCCCCAATTCCTATCTTGCCATCCATCAAACCGATTTCTCCCCTTCCGGACTCGACCACAGCTCAGGCTAACACCAAACTGTCTGAAACCGGCGAAGAGAGGAAGAAGGTTGGAAGGCAATTGTCTCTCAACTCACATGGCAACCACTATGCGGATGTGCACCGACAGGAGGCGGAGCGTATGCTCGAGGGTGGCAACAGCCTCAAGTCACCTACTGGCAGCCAAAAGGGGAGCAGCTTCTTCTCACACTTGCGAAAGCGCGCGAGAAGGCTCTCTGGCAGGAACCAGGGTACTGTCACACCCCAGGACGACGATCTCGAGGCGAATGCTGGCTGCGCACCATGGGCCGCCAACAAGCAGTCTTCTGAGACGCAGTCGATCGCTCCTGCTGCTTCCAACCCATCCGCAGACCCCAACTATGCTGAACTGGACCGTGCGCTTCAGAACGTGCGATACAGCCTTGATGCTACTGCCGGTGCCGCCAACCTCCAGGCCAAGACACCGAAGAGGATGGCTAGTAATCCCGCTCTTCTGAAGAGACATCACTCTCTGCCCTATGGTGGGGAAGAGAAGGGTTCGCCTGCTGCCAATGGACCCGTGTCTACCAGGACCCGCCGTTCAGTGCGGTACAACAACCCATCGCCCCACTACGAGACACCTGACGAGGAAGATGAGCTCCTTGATGAAGCACTCATGTCAGCGCGACACGCCGTGACCGGCATGGACAGCGTGGTGGCAAGCACCTCATCTCGTGTTCTTGCTAGACCACAACCTCAGCACGTCCTATCTGACCCTGGTGTTTCTTCGGCCTACCTCACACCTTCTCCTTCCAAGGACAACAACAACGTCAACTTTGGCTCTCACGACTACACACCTTCAAAGCCTGTGGCCATTCCTCCACAAGTTTCACAGCAGAAGAACACTGTAAACCCACAGTGGCCCACGCCTCCCTATGAGGAAAGTGAGTGGGCTGCTTCTGCTGCTGCCAGCATCTTCGCAACGCAAGCAGCGTACCGGTGATGGGTGGTTTAATGCACAGACAAACCACTCGAATCATCAAACGCACACTCTCGTCACGGCCTGGCCTTTATTTCTTTCTTCACATTTCAGCATCGTCCGGCATTTTCGACTTGCCTAAGATACCCATTTTCGTGTTAGCTCGACCGATTTCTATATTATTATCCTCCTGGTCGGCCAACTCCGATCCTTTCCAGTTTTACCAGCAACAAACACAAGCGATGGCGTCCCGGCGTCATCCGCGAAAAGGTCCAACCCACCGCTCGCTTCCCACTTGCACAGACACGGCGTTACACTCAAAAAGGCATATACATCGCTCTTTTCGCATCATCTTCAGCAGGTTTTTCTTCGCTTCGACACAGCCTGGCGCCGTATCCTTACACCTATACGACTTTACATCATCAGTACCTTGCTTCACACCCCTGGCTTGGCCGGCTTATTGCCACGGCCCGTTGAACGAGTCCCGTCTCGTTCATCATTCCCTTGCGTCGATCTTTTCTTCTCTTATATCGTCATCAACTCCGAAAAAATGGAGAGGGAGGTTTCTAGTGGGATTTCTTATTACCCGTTTGTACAGAGGGGAATCATCTCGCTGCGTTGTACAGTGGGTGATTGAAAAAAAGCGAAGGACATCTCCTATTTTCTGCTTGACCATGTCGTCGTTCTTTTCCTTTCTTCTGCATTAACATCATCATCAAAAGATAGCTATATATCATCAACTTGGTTGACTCTCTACTTGACTTCTACTTTATCGGGCCTTGGTCATGTCTCACCTTGTATTCATGCGCTACTTGACTCGTCTGTATATCTTGCTTGGCCGATCAGCAGAACTCTGCTATACATTATTAGTATGTTACTTGTCGACGAGCATAATGCGGGCATCAATCCCTCTCTTTCGGTCTCTCCTTCGGTCACGTTGATGTCCTGCACAGTACAACCTCGTCATGGTGCGGCACAAATGTAGTCTTTACATGTGTTATATACATACAGCTCTTGACATTTTTAGCATATAGAGTTCTGTCTATAGCAGTAACTGGACTCAATCATGTACTTCTTACATGTAGTGTCTCTAGGAGCTTATCTGTAGAGAAGCGATTTATTTCATCATCATCATGTCCCCGCCACGAGGTTGGAGCTGCGAGTTGAACTTTGGGAAATTTTGGCCGGCAGCTACACATCACATCAAGCTGCAACCAACTAACCATCCTACCAAAACCCCATACCTCGACATACTCAGCCATTGACGGACACACTGGAAAAGAGGAAGATTTACTGGCACCCGCTATAACTTGGTCAACCCAGTGGTCCCTTCGCTCTCCCGCTGCACGCACCGGCGCAAAGCCTTTAGCCTTTAGCAACTCCAACAAACACACCCACGTAATCAAACCATGGCGCCATACACCAACATCCCCCTCTCGCCAGCCGAACTCTCCTACCTTCAGAACTCCCTATCCGCGTCGCCGCTCATCCGCCCTGACGGCCGCTCGCCAACCCAGTTCCGCCCTCTGGTCGCCGAAGCAGACATCCTGCCCTCCGCAAACGGCAGCGCGCGCGTATGTTTCTCCGACGGCACCGAGGCCGTCGTGGGCGTCAAAGCAGAAGTCGAGAAGAGCAGGCAAGCGCGGCAGGCTGAGGGCGAGGGCGAAGATGTCGAGATGGGCGAGGATATCAATGCGACGAGCGAGGGCAAGGGCAGGAATGAGTGGTTGGAGGTCGCGATTGATGTTCCTGGCTTGAGGGACGATGATGCTTTGCCGGTTTTCCTTGGTGCTATGTTGAGCGAGGCGTTGTGTGCGGATAGTGGATTGAAGGATCGCTTGTGGATCAATGCGAGGTTTCATTGGAGGTTATACGTGGATGTAAGTGCTGCTGCTGTGAAGGAAGACTATTTTTGGTACCTCGAGAAGAAGATTGCATGCTAACAAGAGAACCTCCAGATCCTCCTCCTCTCTCCACCTCTCTCTTACCCGCTGCCTCTGCTGAGTCTGACCACACATCTCGCCCTGCTCAGCAGCCGCCTCCCGGCTCTCCTCTCCCAAGGCGACGAAGATCCGCTGTTCAACGACGACTGGGAAGCTTCCACACACCTCTACCCTCGCCAATCAAAGACTTCACCAGCCCATCATCAATCCAGACCGCCAATCACACTCCTAGTCACCACCGTCGGCCCCAACATCCTCTTCGACCCTTCCCGGGACGAGCTCGCCGTGGCCGAAACAGTCCTCGCCATCTCCGCCGCCCAAACTTCGGCCCCGACAGCAGACTCCAGCGGCCTGAAAGTCGTCGCCATGCGTACCATCGACCCGCCGTCCCGTCTGACGGCCGCTGGCGTCCCGCGTGACGTGAACTCGGCTACCGGCGCAGCTGCTACTGCCAGTGCCAGTGAGGTCCTCGCTGCTAGGGAGAAGGATGAAGGAAGAGGCGTGTGGAGGGCTCCGAGGGGTGGAGTGCGTAGGGGCGTTGTTGCGGAAGCTGTTAAGATGATTGTTGCTAAGGGCGGTGTTGGTGAGGAGGTGCTGGGTGGTTTGGAAGGTGTGGAGACTTGATTGAGGCTGGACTTTTATGCTTTTCTGCTATTCCAAGGAGCTGGACGGCTGCAATCTGTATTCTCCAAACAACACGACAGCAGAGCCAGTTGAGTTCTCGTCGACTGGGGTTCGATTGCTCAAACCAGGAACCTGGCTCGTAAGCCCGATGCTGCTACACCGGAGGAGGAAGTTCGCATGCACGCGTCGAAGGCTTGCAGCCCTTGTGCGTCTACGAAGCCTGAAGAGAACTGCCGAACGGGCGGCAGCAATCGAGAGGTCCTCGGTTCATGAAAGCCGCACAGTATCCAAGTCGTCCACGGCTTGGGTCGATTGAAAAGACCCAGATAGACTAGGTCCGTATGCCGCCCGTACTCCTCGTGGCGGCTGGATCAGTCTGGGTGAGAGTGAGAACATCAGGACCGCTCGCAAGCCGATATAGATATACGCAGCTGTCGATACGATCCACACACGCGCATGGATTTTACACCCAATTCGTTTTTTCAACTTACCACTTCAACACACGTACAATATGCGCGAAACAGGCAGATATGGTCGACTCTGTTGGTGGGCGTGATAGAGGCTTCAATGGAAGCTTGATGCAGAACTGGGTTCTCGAGAAGTTGCTTACATACTCGAAACATCCGATCTTGATTTACAGCAACGTTGGGAAGAGTACTAAAATCACAGACATTGAATTGCTGACATTTACACACACAGCCGCAGCGGAATAGCCCACAAAGACCATAAAAGGCTTTAGCAAGTTCATCGAAGGCGAACACAATTCGAACCGATGATAGAGGCTGTACGACGTCGCCATCCAACTTTGGTCGATGAGGTTCACTGGGCAGTCCTACGGTCTCTTTACCCGGACACGGACGAGATTTCCGGTCTCTTGAAAGAATTATGAGTCCATGTCGACCGCACTACACCCGAATAGCTCGTGGCCGCTATCGATGGCCTAGGCACTTGAAACGGACTACGGCCCAATGTCGTCTTCCAAGGACGAGTCACTCGCATTTTCGATTCCGATAGGCCAGATCGACTCTGCTAGCCAAGATGCTGTTAGCAAGGGCAAGAAGCTGAACAATTTTTACGTTCACTCTGGCGATTTCGAGTCTTGGACCATCGTGTTGCATAAGTAATTGAAGAGGCTCGAAAGAATCCTTGCTACTTCTAAAGGACGTACAAGGGTAGGTTTGTAGCGGCCTCGTTTCGGAGATTTCAGCATCGCGCCACGTGATCGCACAACTCGGACAACTCGCTCTCGTTCTCGTTCTCGTATACCAACTCGAGAATTGAAACCTTTACACGGCCCTTCCAAGGTTCTGCTCTGCACCGACCTACACAGCGTCAACATGCAAGATTCATTGCCTTATATACCAGAGAGCATTCGCCTGATCATGTCTTTTTCCAACAAGACCATCCGCTTTCGACTATGCTTGAGCTTATGAAATTGCTCCCATTCGCCTCAGTAGCCATCGCCGCTGCGTCCTACAACGCCTCCGAAGGCCATCACACCAAATTCATATCCGGATCCGATGATGTTCTGGTACTGAATGCAAACACGACGAGCTCGATCGTCATCCTCGACTACGGCCATGAGGTAGAAGGAATTCCATCTTTCGAGGTCTTAAGCCGCCATGGAGATACCTCGTTGTTCGAGATTTCGTATGCGGAATCGCTGGCGTCTTTCAGTCAGTATATGGTATGTTCTGCTGCGAGAAAATATCACAATGCAAAAGAAACTTCCATGCTAATCTTTCGCGGCAGTCGGATGGGCCGTTACCACTAGCCGCCGCTATGGACACTTATCGTGTAAATCGTTACAACATCTCTGCGCCTGGTACCGTCACGAACAGACTTATCCAGGGAGGTTTCCGGTACCAAAAACTCAACTTGACATCGCCGGGTTCACTGAACCTGAGAAGTGTCGGAGTCCAACCAACTGTCGATGACACTCCTATTGGCGAACTGCCCGGGTCCTTCAACTCATCGGACGACATGCTGAATCGTATCTGGCGTGCAGGAGCACGCACACTGAAGCTCACCGAAATACCGAAAGACACTGTGCCGGACTTTTACGTTGTGACACCGGAAGAAACAATCGCCGAAAGTCAAGCGCCTCAGGTCTTGGGATCCGCTACAGCAGCTCAACTTTTAACGTACGAGATGTCATTCGATGTCAACCCACTTGTTGGTGGGTTTGGTTTCCTGGTCTTGTCCGACACACTGAATGTTGGCATTTACATCTCGTGCGATTTGGCCGATAAAACGATCTCTGCATACCACGGAACGACTGCATTCGACACAATGATCGATACCACTGATCTTCCGGCAGACATGACTCTGTCGTCGGACACCTGGTACACGATCCGCGCTCATGTTGAAACATCTGGTATCTCCATTACGATCGACGATACCAAAGTCATGGACTTTTCTCAACAGCTTAGTTTCTATGGCTCAATGGGTTTCGGTGCTTCTCTCGGCCACAAAGCAATCTTCCGCAATCTGAATGTTGCTACTCTTGAGGGCCAAACTGTGTATTCTCACACTTTGACGAATTCGACTTTCCTCCCAGACTTCTTCAGCGGCACTAACCCGCTCGACAATGTTGTCGACGGCTCGCGACGCGACCGTATCGCTTACACTGGAGATCTGGATATTGCAGCTGGGGCTGCTTTGGCGAGCACGCACGGGTTGAAATACATCCTTGGCTCGTTGGATCTACTTGGTTCGTACCAGGCGACACCTGGGTTCTTCATTCCTACAGCCAAAATCCAGCAAGAACCTCTCGCCAGCCCGCTTGATGTGGATATTACTGGTCTGATAGGCTATTCTTTCAACTTCCTGAATGGCATCGCTTCCACCTATATGCATACGGGCGACTTGGCATTCGCTGAACAATGGGCACCGCAGGTTCAATTGATGCTCAACTGGGCACACAGTCAGACCCTCGACAACGGACTATTCAACATTTCGCAGATCTCTTTCGGCGGAGACTGGAACTACTATGACCCGCCTCAAGCCGGCGTGGTAACCAAGTTCAATGTCCTTTACGCCTATGCGCTGCAGGAATGCCACCAGCTGCTTGTGGAAGCTGGACTGGATGCCACTGTATACCAACAGCGACTTCAGAACCTGAGAACATCCATCGACAACAACCTGTGGAACGAAGATCTCGGCGCATACTACCTCTCAGACAGCGTGCCAGACGGATTCGCCCAAGATTCAAACGCCATAGCAATCCTGGCCGCCGTCAATCTCGACCCAACACACTCCACGGAACGCATTCTATCCTCATTGGAAAAACTCAACACACCTTACGGACCTCTGGCCTTCTCCCCCGAAGTCATCGCCGCAGGCTTCCAAAGCTACATCAGTCCCTACGCGTCCTCCTACCATTTGCGAGCAGCACTGGCCTCCAACGCTAGCGACACAGCACTCAAACTTCTCTCCAGCCTCTGGGAACCGATGGCCGACTCATCCAACGCCAACTACACCGGCACATTCTGGGAGACTCTCGACCAAGAAGGACGGCCTGCTCTGGGCCTGGTGACTAGCCTATGTCACGGTTGGGCAGCTGGGCCGACGGCAGAACTCTCGAAATACGTCTTGGGAGCCATGCCTGTGATTCCGGGATGGGGGGAGTTCAAGGTCGCTCCCCAAACTTTGGGTCTTAGGTCTGCGGAGGGAAAGGTGCCGACACTCCATGGAGATATTGAGATTGAATGGCGGTTTGACGACGAGGATTTGTTGACTTTGCTGGTTGATGCGCCCGCAATCCTGGATGGAACGGTTTTCTTACCGCAGCCTCTTCTGGTCGCTTCGAACGAGACTGTCTTTGTCGTTGATGGTTCTCAGCAGGATGCTCCGTTCGAGTTGAAGGACGGTCGTATCTTGATCCAGCAACAGCGGAGGTGATACTGCCAGGCAGTGGAACTTGCGTTGGTGATTCTGGATCATTTGAGCAGCTCATCTTCGATAGCTGTTACTCTCCCACATATCTACGCACTCATGCGTTTCATTGTACAACATAAGCTCGTTATCACGATCGTTTGAGTAACGATAATCTTGCTATAGCGATTAGATTGGATAATACGAAACATTCTTGGCCCATTCGCCATTCTATATAACGACAATCGCAATATAGCTATCGACAGATTCTGCACCGAGGCCGATCGTTACAAAGAGCTTCTACTGTAATTGTACAGCATGGTCAACAGGGTTAGGGTCACAGCTATCAATCATTAGGCGAAAGCACGGATCCTGCCAGCCCTGCTGGCGGTGCTAGCGTGGGCGGTGCCAGATGCGCTGCCTACATGCACATGTATGCCACCAATCGACACGGCACAGCGACCTGAGGCATAGATATATATTTCCGCTCGTTGAGGCCTCGCTTCTGTCCTGCCATACATTTTCTACAGTCTTCCATACTTACTCTGCCTTCCAAACAACATCGATTCAAGCTGACATTGCTTCATCCAACCACAAGCTTCCTTCGCCTTGCTGGCCCCACTTTAAAGATGGAGCAGAGCTGGGCCAGATGGTTAGATGATCTCCGTTATCCTGGAGAACTTTACCCTCAACCACAGGCATTGCGTACTGTCATCGAAGAAGAAGAAGTAGATGACGGAGATGGAGACCGAGGCGAAACCTGTTGCTCAACAGGCGCTAGCGGCACTACACCATCATCCTGTTCAGGAGAACCACCATCCAAGAAACAACGCATCGCGTGTAAGGGCTGCAACGAAACATTTGGAGTCAGGAAATCTCTTCTACGCCACCAGAGAGGATGCAAAAGATACAGCACCAATTTCAATACTCCGCTGGAGTCTTATCGATGCGACGACTGTGGACTGAGCTTCGCACGACCGGACACCTTACGTCGCCATGTTCAGAGACTTCACAGTGACCAACAGAATGTGAGGCTCCAAGACTCGGAAGAGATCACACGACAAGGCTCAATTGACGACGCGCAGAAGTCTCAAGGAAGCGAATCTCGGACACATATTGTCCATAGCACGACAACGCGTCCTTTGGATGTGTCATCTTTCGCGTTCACTGGCTTAGATTCGACAAAGTGCTACACAAGTGCTGTCTCACACTCGAATACAAACTACACCAGCGCCTCCGAACTAGCAACAGGTGAGCTCCCGATGGATATCGACTCACGGCTTTCCACGACGCCGGCATCAATTACAGATTTGCAAGCCTCCGAATACGTTCCGACCTCTGAGCTTGATGGCTGGACTCCAGATATGAGTAACTTCAGCCACCAAGGAACTTCCTCAAGTGCTTCGAGCAACGGCATGACACCGGCAACTTCCAACCTGAGTCCCGACAGCCTAGTTCTTGGAAATGCTGACCCAGCCGATCGCGACAACGGTGACGATGCTGACCTTGCTATGTTGGCGGACCGCTCCCTGAGTTTAATCGATGTTCCATACGCCAGCGCCAACCCTGTTTCACAAGGTAGAAATCTGCGTCCCAATCTAATTCGGTTCCCAATGCCATGCCCTCTCTGCGGAGACGAACTCGGTAACAATCGCTACGACCGCGGAGACGCCAGAAAGCACATGGAACAACACATGCGACGAATGGAAGCTATCACGATGGACTCCGTGTCTGACTCCGAGGCTTATTGCAGCGATTGTCAAATCCACTTCCTGGACAACCGCGATCTGGCGCGCCATCAGCAATCAGTGCGACGTAGCGGAGGCTGCGGATTCACTTTCTCCCACTGTGTCAAAGGAGACTGCGTTGGCCATCATCCGCCAAGAATTGAAGGACATGCGAATCCTGATCATTGCCACTTCAAGAACGCCCTGCGCCTCTGGGAAGACTTCCAGCGACGCGCTTTCGTGGAGTATGTCGAGGCCTACTCGAGAGGAATGGCACCAACCAATGCCCCTCCATTTGAACCGGCGAAGCCTAGCTACCGTAGATCGGCTGGATCGATGCGCTCAGTTACGAGCCTGAAGAGCACCACGTCCGCTGCCTCTACCCCCGTTCGCTTCCGTTACGTCTGGGAGGGAGTGACCCAGAAGAGGTTAGTCACACGCCATGCCCCGTGTGTGCCTGGGGAATCATGCGACCGTGTCTCGTCAAACTTGATAAAAGACCTCGCTGCAGCCTTTGCTAAAGAAGAATTTGAGGTTATCGGACGCTTATCGGAAAGTCATTCAGTAGTCGCACGTGGGATTCGTCCGCGTTACATGAAGCGTCTCGCCAAAGCACTTACGAACGAAAGATCTGACGTTTCCACGGGAGAATTATTCGAAGAGCCCATGTATTCCTTCTACGATATTTCCGAGCATGACATATCAGCTAAGATGGATGCTTCTTGGTTCTACCCCGATCTGAAAATTCAACGCATCAGGTGCTTCCGACTCATGGTCGATCAAGGTCTCAAAATTTCGGAATTCAGCGTCAAGCACTTGGCTGCGGCGTTCGATGAGGCAGCCGCCAGGGCGCTGCTGTTCACGAAGAAGTGCTTGACGATCCAGTCACACCTAACCAAATATGTGTTTCTTTACGCAATTTCCCGAGGACTAGTCGATGTCGTCTCCGAGCTGCTTAATCGCGGCATCCTGAACACCTTCACCACGCCGCCGCTTCGAGACGCGGGTATTCAAATGATAGACGCGGATTTCATCCGAGGACTTCACGATTCGAACACCCTGTTCGGCAACGAACCGCCGTATCCCGACGTCTTGGGTGAAACAAACAGGGACCTCGGATCTTGCGCGCTCATCCTGGCCTTGAATGCGCGCCAATTCCACGCGGCGGGCCTCCTCATAAAACATGATGTCGCACCGCTTTGGGGCATCCGCTATCTAGCGACAAGCAAGTCGATTATGCAAGATTTGCAAGATACACTCCACAGCTTTCATGAACGAGGCGAGACTTTACCAGACTGCCTTGGTCGACTGGAACAAACACTGGTGGAGAGTGCTAAGCCGTTGGAACCCTTCATGTCGTTTTACAATGGTAACTTTCTGTGATTCATACACGTTATTTCTCGGTCTTCACTGTCACTACAACACAACGTACACTGCCCAGGACCCGGTGTGACCTACAATCTTTGCCCCTTCATATGTTCTGGATATCTCGAGAACCTTCTACTTCATCAACATCTTGCTCTTGCATCCTTATCTCCTCTCAGTTCTGAGGGCCCACCACACTCGTGCGACTGGTCTCACAAGACCCTTTGTGATTTTGTTCATCTTTGCCAGATCTCATAGTAAAGACACATACGACCATAGGTCAGTGAGAACTGGGCATCCCGTCCGAAATTACGAAGTTTGAATTGTCTTTATGATTCCTGGAACGAAGGTGTTGCGAATCCTGGATTTGGATACTATTCTCGCACGTGATTTGCTTACGCAGCTGGGTGAACAATTCCTGGATCCGTTTCAAAGTAACGGAAAAAGACTCCGTCCGAAATTACAAAGTGTCAATTATTGTTCGTGAAACAGGGATGGAGAAGTTGTGAATTCCTGGAAATACCATTCGCGCACGTGACTTGCTTCCATAACCGACGACGTGAACAACTCCCGGATCCTGAAATTTGGCTTCAAGGTGAAGGGAGAATAGTCCGTCCGAAATGATGGTTTATCAATTCCCTTTTGCCGTTGAGATATAGATGTAGGATGCCCCCATGCCTTGACCGGAAGTTGAATGCGGATTCTGCCTTTCAGAGATGTATTGTATTACAATTGAGATACCGGGCCACTACCAGTACCTTCGTCAGTCGAATGTCATGCGTACTAGACACGTGTATCGAAGGACTCGGACACTCCCGCAAAGCTGTCGACACGAGAAGCTCGGTCGGGAGCTTCAGCAAAATCCTGGACTCACTCTGCAAGATGTGATCGGACACCCTTCGCATCCAGAGCTCGAGTTAAAAAGCTCGAGTCAATGATCACACCGACCTGGCGATCTCTGACATTGGTAAATTTTCTTTGATCCGACAGGAACTTGTGTCGCACGGTCATGCATATGCAGCACGATCAGTTCAGCTCTGAGCTGAACGTCCAGATATGGGCACATGCCACTCTTGCAGATGGAATCGCCAATAGCGACCATGTACAACCACACGGTCAGCTCCCTCGCGCATAAGACCCTCTCATATTCCCCCTCATGATGGAATTCGCAAGGCACAGTACGATCACTTCCACACGTCTACCGCGATACATTTGTATGCCGCG
>Ga0265797_10007446_pt1 | contig 14987 bp, 14 predicted proteins | sample P2T30metagenome_FD_192433 | JGI IMG/M metagenome (GOLD analysis project Ga0265797, IMG submission 192433) | Plant litter microbial communities from East Loma Ridge, Irvine, California - P2 T30 | ecosystem: Environmental > Terrestrial > Plant litter > Unclassified | place: USA: California... | reverse complement strand
CACGCGGCGTCCGGCATAGTGCAATGCGATCGTGTCCATCAGCGACCGCAGGCGGAAGATAACGTCGCACCAGCTCTCCCCGCCTGGCGGCCGATGATAGAATTTGCTGAGAATGCGTCTGAACTCAGCTTGGTCCGGGTATACCGAGGCGACACCGCTGGTGGTCAGCCCGTCCAAGATGCCGAACTCCTTTTCGCGGAGCCGTTCGTCGATACCGACCGGCTCGTCGCTAACGGCACCGCCGGCGTCACGGAACAGCGTCGCCGTCGCGCGGGCACGGACATAAGGGGAAGCCAGCATGACGTCGGGACGATCGCCCGGTTCGGCCTTGGCAAACCACGCGCCCAGAGCCTGTGCCTGCTTTTCACCCCGTTGAGACAGAACGATATCGACGTCCCGTGCCGACAACTTGATGCGCTCTGCCCCGAGAGCATGCGCCTCGTCGCGGGCGACGTTCCCCGCGCTCTCGCCATGGCGGACGATCCAGAGGCGCGATGGCCAGCGGGGCGAGCTCATGGCTGCGGACCGTGCTGAACGGTCAGGCTATTCGGCATTCGTGATCCAGTCTTCGAATTGATCGAGTGTTTCGAATGCGGGCGGATGAACGATCGGGACCCTCCCGAATGTCGCTTCAACGAACCACCGCCCGGTCAGTTCGGGGTGAATATCGCTCAGGCGAGTGACCACGGCCAAAAGGCGGCCGTCACGAAAGACCAGGGTGCCCTCCTGATCGGGAGAGCTGCTATCCAAGGTCACGGCTTGGAAAGAGGGCACCACTAGGGCGCTCTGTGGAGATAGCTCGGACCGAAATCTCCGATCCGGCGGAGTTGCAACCAATCGATAATTTCGACTTCCGGCCTATCCGAAGCGATAACGCCGCTGCGCGCCAGTTCGTGTAGCGCGCGGTTTATATGGACTGCGGACAAGCCGGTGGCGTCGGCGATCTTGTGTTGAGTCATCGGCAATTCCCACTGCTCCGGCGGTCCCCGCCCTGCGTTTTCGCGTCGGAACGTAAATTCACACAGCATGTGCGCAATCCGCGACGTCATATCGCGCTTGCCCACGTTCAGTACCCATTCGCGGTATATCGACGCGTCGATCAACGTGTCGCGCCACAATGCCTCTGCGACATTGGGCCTAAGCTTCATGATACGGCGGAACTCGGCTAGGGGAACGGCGCCGATGGTCACACTGGTGATAGTTTGAACGAAGTGGTCAGCACATCCGAGCAACAGTTGCTGTGCGTCTAAAATGTCGCCGGGGACATGGAACGAAACGATCTGTCTCGCGCCTCCCGCAGTGATCTTGTATCGACATGCGTAGCCGTCCAGCAGGACCTGAAGATTCGTTGCTACCTCGCCCTGTTTAACTACATCATGGTTCGCCGAGGCCGTTTTCACGGTAAACACCAAGAAGCTCAGAGCGTCTCGGTCGGATTGGTCGAGTGTAACAAGGCTTTGTGGTTTATTGGTTATGGTGGTCAGTATATTGGCGTGTTTAGCGACAATAACTTCCTCAATGAAAGGGCATCGGTACAGTACGGGAGACAGAAAAATTGCTTACTAATTCTGCGTTGTCAATGGCGCTTGGTTGGGTTTTGCCTGTACGGTAGGTTTGTGAACGTGCTCGTAGAATAGTACGAGCAAGACGACCATCAGGACGGACCCAATAGCCAAGCCGATCAGAATTCCGCGTTGCGGTCGCGTATCGTTGTCATTCACCATCTGATTTCCCATTTGGTTCGCAGTCAGTTCCTCCGGGAGTACTTACTTGAAGGTCTCCGGAGCGCTCAACGCGAGCACATCGGCGCCGCTGGACTTTGCCTCATCCGTGGAACGTCGCGCGCGAAAGATGAGTATGGTCACGGTCGTGAGCCCCGCCAGGACCGCGGCCTTCGTCACGAGCCCCCTCTTGTTGTGCTGCCATTCCGCCCGTGCGCCCATCTCGGCGGGGATGTTCGGCACATGGCCCTTGCCGAGATCCTCGATCACGCCTTCAACGACGTTCAACCGATCCGCACCCATCAGGAGCAGCCAGTGCAACCAGTCGGACTCGCTGCGACGAAAGGCGTAGCGACGGATCATCCCGCTGATCCCACTCGGCGGCGTCGACGTGCCGATGACGGCCGGACGTCGGTTGTGCTCGACAGACTGGAGGATTTCGACGTCGGAATCTTGTTGCGTCGGTCGCGTCCATGTCAGTCCGCGTGTCTCTAGGTTTTCGCGATGGCGGATAGGGAAAGTCGGGTCGTTGTCCGAGTTCGCATCGGCGCCCCACCCGCGGATCGTCGATGTATCGACACGATTATAGCTCACTGCCGTTCTCCCTTATGCGCCATTCGGCAATACGACCGGCTTTATGCAGCCATCGAGTTTTGCCGAGAAAAGGTGATAGGCGTCGGCGATATCGGCCAATGGCACCCGGTGCGTAATCATCGCCTTGGGATCGATACGCCCTTCCCGAATATGCTCGATGAGGCGGGGTAGAAGACGCTTCACCGATGCCTGATTGGCGCGCAACGTGATGCCTTTGTTCACGACATTACCGATCGGAACGATGTTGCCGGTCGGACCATACACTCCGACGATCGATACCACGCCGCCTTTCTTGACGGAGTTAATGGCCCAGTGAAGCGCTATCGCATTGCCCGCCTCCAGTTTCAGCTTGGTGCCGATGAGCGTCTGCAGGGCATTCCCCGCCGCGTCGCCACCTACCGCATCGATACACACGTCCGCACCGAGGGAGTCGGTCTGCTTCTTTAGGAAAACGACGATGTCGTCGATTTCGCGAAAATTATAGACCTCGGCTAGGCAGTAAGTGCGGGCAAAATCGAGCCGGTATTGGATATGATCGATGACGATCACCCGTCCGGCACCAAACAGCCATGCAGATCGGGCCGCCATTAGTCCGACGGGGCCGGCACCGAAGACGACAACGGTGTCACCGGGGCGGATGCCGCCCATTTCGGCCGCCTGATAACCGGTCGGCACGACGTCTGTCAGCAGCACGGCATCGTCCGGATCCATCCAGTCCGGAATGGCCATCGGCCCGACATCGGCATAGGGTACGCGAACATATTGCGCCTGACCGCCGTCATAGCCGCCAGCGGTATGCGAATAGCCGAAGATGCCGCCGACTGCGGTCGCCTGCGCATTCGACTCATGGCAATTGCCGAACAGGCCTTGTTGACAGAACTCGCACTTCCCGCACGCGATATTGAATGGAACCAGGACATGATCGCCGGGTTTCAGGTTGCGAACCTCAGGCCCAACTTGCTCTACAATGCCGCAAAATTCATGGCCGAACGTCGTGCCGACCCGCGTGTCGGGTACCATGCCATGGTACAGATGGAGATCGGACCCGCAGATACATGATCGTGTGACCCGAACGATCGCATCTTCGGGATGAAGAACAGTCGGCATCGGCTTTTCGTTTACACGAACCCGGTAAGGGCCACGATAATTCATTGCCAGCATACGTGGCTCCGGTTCAAACCAACATTACCGAATGACAGGATATCCTCCCCCGGTTTATTTCAAAAGGGCCAAGCGAACCCTAAGGTTCCTCACTTTGCGGTAAGTTAAAACGATTTTAGGACGGCAAATGCTGTCGGCGATAAGCCAAGCGTATGGGCGTTCGCGGCGAATCTGTTCGACCCGACCTTACACTTGGAGCAAGCTTTGATTTCACAGGGGCCGACATCGTTGGATCAGCGTTGTATAGCGGACGAACCGGTTTTCGCCCTGGTTCTCGTCGAGACTCAAGATCGCGTCGACGGGCTTGTCAGTACGCGTACGGCCGGTGTTGAAGCCCTTGGGGTACAGCGCCCGGACCTCGGGCGTGAACAGGGCGTCGTTGGCCGAGCGTTCTGGTTTGTACACGTCGGCGTTCGTGGGCATGACGTTAAAGTCTCCCGAGAGCACGCTCGGCAAGCCGCTCTCTAGTAGCGTCGCGGCGTGCCTGACGAACGTCTTGCGCCATGCGAGTTTGCAATCGAGCTGCGGGCCGGGGCGTGGAATGCCATTGGCAGGTAAAGCTCGCCGATGATGATGCCGTTGAGCCATGCAACCTCAAATAGTTGAGGCCGCGCCAGCTAACCGGCAGCCCAGCTTCCGGCACCTTTGCCGGATCCGCAGCTGCCCGCGCCACTTGGCGTTCGGCAAGCAGAGCGTTAGCCCCAGGCAAGAACCAGCTCGCGTTACGAGGCTCACATACGATCTGCGCTTCGTTCCGGGGCGACACTGCCTCGAGGAAGCCCGCCATCACTCCAGCATCGAATACAAAGCTCGGCGGGAGCTGCAGGAGTAGTATTGCCAGCTTGCCTCCAAGACTGCCTGCCTCACTCGAAAATAGTCGAGCCGTTCCGTCGCATCGACCAGGCGGACCATTGACTGATCCCCTTCGGAACCTTTACTATCAAGCGGAAGTCGTCCGGCATGAATGCGGCCCAGCATTTCAGCCTCGTCTATCTGTCCAACAGCTGTGCCTGCGCAATGATAGCCTTCAGCGTCAACGCATGCTGAATGGCGTCACCGTCGACGTCGTTGTCAAAATACATCCGGACCTCGCGCCCTGATGACCCTGGTCAACCGGCCGGTCCGCCCAATCGAGCAACTTCGCGTTTGCGTAACGCCCCCAGTATTTCCCTTCGCGGCCCTGCAGGCAAACCATGCCGTTCTGGTGACCGCCAGTGCGGGCTTTCCAGGCCGGGCATATCGTGCGCGCAGAGGCCCGCGCCGTGCTGATCCAGCAACGCGCATACAGTATCGCTGTACCAACTGGGATCGCGGAACTCGAAGACGTTGGTGACGTCCTTGGGAAAGGGTTCCAGGAAGCGCTCGAGCGGTCGGGGTTCGCGCGAAACCGTGGCGGGAGTTCGTAAAAGACCGGGCCCAGCGCGGGCCGGAGATGTCGGAACGGTGCCGTCATACGTTTGAGTGGTTCCTCGCAATCCTTCAGCCTCTTGGTTTGGGTAATGAAGCGATTCGCCTTTACCGCGTAGCGGAACCCTCTGAGGCCTGGTCACGCCACGCGTCGAACTTCTCCGCCTTCGGTAGACGATAAAGCTGCTGTTGATCGCGACCGTGTCGAAATGCTTGGCGTGAAAGACGAACCAGTGCTTCACCGCCAGCTTTTGAGTAAAAGCGGCTTCGTCAGTTCGGATACACCCAGCCGGAACAGCCGATGCGTATATTTCGCGACACGGCGGTGTTCACATTGTACCCATTTGTTGGGTGCAACCAGCTCGGCCATCGCCTTTCAACCACGAAAATAGACATAATGTGCGTGCCCTTGGCATAATTTCCAATGAGATCTAACGCTTGATGTATAGCACAATATATTTTAATGTTAGCAACAAGATATATCAAATTAGTATAAAACTAATGACTATTATAAGTAATAAGCGATCCTAAATGCATGCTATTTGTCGTTATGCTGCGTTTTGACTTGTGTTATTTGACGTCTGAATGGTCAATATATTCGATCTATTCACAGCCGTAGTCAAGCGACGATAGGTCGCAAGCGCTTGTCCTACCACCTGATCCATATTGTAATAACGGTAGGTCGCCAATAGCCCCACGAAGCTCACGCCAGCTTCGTTTATGGCAAGTGCCTCGTACCGCTTGTAAAGTACCTGATTCTCATCACGAGGAACTGGATAGTATGGATCGCCGTCATCACTGGGATATTCGTAGGTGATGCTCGTCTTGTCGGAAACCTGCCCGGTAAGGTGTTTGTACTCTGTTATCCGTGTGTATGGAACGAACTCGTCTGGGTAGTTTACGACAGCGACGGGCTGTAACGAACTTTGACTTAAGGTCTCATGTTGAAAACGGAGCGATCGATAGGGCAGTTTGCCGTAACGATAGCCGAAATATTCGTCAATTGGCCCCGTAAAAACGAGATGGTCGTGAGTATATGCCTCACGAACCTGACTGTATTCGACGCCAAGGAGCACATCGATATTGGGATGGTCGAGCATACGCTCGAACATCTGGGTATAGCCCTTGAGTGGCATCGCCTGAAATGTGTCTGTAAAATAGCGATCGTCGACGTTTGTCCGCGTCGGCACTCGTGCTGTGACGGACTTGTCGAGTTCGGACGGATCCATGCCCCATTGTTTGCGAGTGTAGCCTTGGAAGAACGTCTCGTAGAGCTCGCGTCCAACTTTGGACATGACCACGTCCGCCGACGTACGAATCGGATCGATAGGTTCGGCACGATCAGCCAGAAACGCTTCCACGTCCTCGTCAGTCTTCAGATCAAGATCGTAGAGCGCATTCAACGTCGTTCGGTTGATTGGCATCGGCACGAGCTTGCCATCGACGTCGGCGAGGACGCGGTGCTCATACGCGCGCCATTCTGTAAATCGCGACAGGTAGTCAAAGACATCGCGCGAGTTCGTGTGAAAGATATGCGGCCCATATTGGTGCATCAATATGCCCGCCTCATCCAGGCGATCGAAGGCGTTGCCCGCGATATGGGGACGCCGGTCGACTACGAGCACACGCTTGCCGCCATCTCGGGCAAGGCGTTCAGCCATAACGGAGCCGGCGAACCCAGCGCCTACTACCAAGACGTCGTAGCGATTGGTTTTAGGGGGCCAGGACGTTGGTGACACGACGGTTTGAACCTTGCTGTGTGTTGCCACTTCCGATGCGATCAAGGCTGACATCTTTCGTACGGTCTTTGTCCAGGAGGTTTGAGCAAGAATTGCGTCTGCTTCGTCGCGCCACCCAGTATCCGAATTATTACGCCGCTGAAGCGCGACTTCGCATGCAGCGACAAACGCTTCGGGTGTCGACGCAATCTCGACCGCGGCAAGGTCGCCGTAATGCCGCACCACATCCACCACCGGCGTGGAGACGACGGTGCAGCCCGCAGCGAGATATTCGGGCGTTTTAGTAGGGCTGATGAACCGCGTTGCCTCGTTGATGGCGAATGGCATCAACGCGACATCCCAACCTGCCATATAGCTCGGCAAGTCAACGTAGGACTTGCTGCCGAGGTAGTGAATATTTGCCCGCCGAGGCAAATCCGCCTCGTCAATCTTCACGACGGGACCGATCATGACCAGGGACCAGTCTGGATGCGCATCCGCCGTCGCGGCTAGGAGGCCCAGATCCATGCGCTCGTCTATGACTCCACAGAAACCAAGCCGGGGGGGCGAAATTTCCGCCTGATCATCCGGTTGCGAAACTATGCCGCGAGCCCGGGCAAAGTGTGCCGCGTCGATGCTGGAGGGGAAGGCGTGAACGTTGGAATGCCGGTCGCGCTTGGCCTCGTAAAGGCTGCTCCCACCGGTAAACACAATATCCGCTGCTGCGAGCAGCTTCTCTTCCAAATGGAGAAGCTCGGGAGGCGCATGGCGGAACGCAGATAATTCATCCATGCAATCATAGACCGTGCAGTCTGCCAACAGATGGTCCGAAAACGGAAGCATCATTGGCGTATAATACCATCGTACCAACGTCCCGCGTAGGTCGGTGAGGACCTCGTCGAGCAATGTGGCGAGGATCTCCGTCTCCATATTTCGGTCCTGCGTGCCGATATGGGGCGTCAGTATAACTACGCCGGTGTGGGGACAGGTGCGGCTCTGAAGGGTCGGCTGATTTATTTCGTCGCGGTAATTAGGCTCTTCCCAAAATAATACGCGATGATCACGAGCAAGCCCTGCCATCAAATGCTGAGGACGCTGATACACGAAGTCCCAGCGCAGGTGACTAAAGCAAAGTATATGCAACTTTCCATTATATGCCACAGACTCGGCATTTGCGGAGCTGCCAGAAGGCATAGACTTATTTTTCACATGATCTCCTAAACTAGCCGCAATTATGGAGATAACGAAGTATGCTGGCCATCAGTTTCTAAACGTGGGTTAATTGTAAATCTGGATCAACGTGATTGACCGGAACGCGGCTGTAATCTGGCCGTTGGTAGTTTTCGTAACTGGAGCGTGCTATGAAGCCGCTAGAATTATGGGGTGGAATCGAGTGTACGGTGAACCGTACACGTACCGGCTACTCCGATCAGATAGTACTAAGTGGCCATCACGATCGCGAAACCGATCTTGATCTTTTTGCAGGCCTAGGACTCAGCGCAGTTCGGTATCCCGTGCTATGGGAAAGGACTGTGCAGAAGCGCGCTGAGGAACCCGACTGGCGCTGGAGTGATGTTCGTCTTCGAGGACTGCGTGATCGCAACGTACGTCCGATAGTAGGGTTGACGCATCACGGCAGCGGCCCGGCGTATACCAGTCTGCTTGACAAGGACTTTGCACCAGGGCTTGCAGACTATGCCGCCAAAGTGGCTCAACGGTATGACTGGATCAGGGATTGGACGCCGGTCAATGAACCGCTGACCACGGCGCGGTTTTCAGCCCTTTACGGTCACTGGTATCCGCACCACCAAAATGAAGCCTCTTTTTGGCGAGCCCTGATCAATCAGGTTGACGGCGTGCGGCTCGCAATGAAGGCGATCCGCGCCGTCATTCCCGGCGCGCGCCTCATTCAAACCGACGATCTCGGGCGGACCTATTCCACGCTCAAGCTCGCAGAGCAGGCGATGAACGACAACCTTCGTCGCTGGGCCGGGTGGGACCTACTTTTTGGTAAAATAACGCGACACCATCCGCTCTGGTCGCGAATTGCGCGGACGGGGCTTAGTGAACGCCTGGAGCAGATCGCTGACGATCCGTGCCCGCCAGACGTGGTCGGCGTAAATCACTATCTTACTAGTGACCGCTTCCTCGATCACCGCATCCAGCGATACCCGCGGAGTACGCACGGCGGCAACGGCGAGCTTTCATTTGCCGATACGGAAGCGATACGCGTTCTAGAGCCCGCACCAGCGGGGCTTGGCGGTGCCCTACTCGAAGCTTGGCAGCGATACCGTGTCCCGCTCGCTCTTACTGAAGTGCATAACGGCTGTACGCGAGAAGAGCAGCTGCGATGGGCAGCCGAAGCTTGGGATACCGCAACCGCTTTCCGATCCCAGGACGTCGAGATCGAGGCCGTTACGGCCTGGTCACTACTTGGCAGTCACGGTTGGAACACTTTGCTGACTAAACCAGGTGCCTACGAGCCAGGCGTATTTGACGTAGCCCACGGTGCGCCGCGTCCGACGGCGCTAGCCGGCTTGTGGAAGGGGTTGCCGCTCGGTGCTGCACGCCATCCCGTCGCAGCGGGCAGCGGATGGTGGAAGCGGTCGGACCGTATACTTCATCGTCCGATCGCCAGGCCCGCCAAAATTCTGCGAACCGAATTTCAGGTTCGCGTTCAGCCGTTGCTGATCTGTGGAGCCACCGGCACTCTTGGCCGAGCCTTCGCACGCGTCTGTGCGATGCGCGGCATCGCTTGTGTCATGACGAGCCGAGGGAAGCTTGATCTCGAACGCGTCGAAAGCATCACGGAGACGCTTGATGCGGTTCGGCCTTGGGCCGTTGTGAACGCCGCTGGCTGGGTGCGCGTTGACGACGCCGAGGGGCAGGAAGGCGCGTGCCACCGTGCCAATGCTCAGGGGGCAATAACGCTCGCCCAGGCATGTGCGGACCGACACATTGGCTATGTTGGCTTCTCGAGTGATCTGGTCTTCGACGGCGCGCTGGGCCATGCGTACGGCGAGAGCGACAAGCCGAACCCGCTTAACGTTTATGGCCGCAGCAAAGCGGAGATGGAGCGGGTGTGCCAAGCCATACCAGGTGTGCTCATCGTCCGAACTGCTGCGTTCTTTTCGAACTGGGATAGTCATAACTTTGCTTGGGAAGTGACACGCGCGCTACACAAGCGCCAACCGTTCGTTGCTGCGAGCGACCATATAGTTTCGCCTACCTTTGTTCGCGATCTCGTTCAGGCTTCTTTGGACCTACTCATCGATGGCGCCGAAGGCATATGGAATCTGGCCAACGCTGGAGCAGTGAGCTGGGCCGAGTTTGCCGAGCAAATCGCTGTCGCTTGTGGTTTTGATAAGGGTTTGATCGAACCGGTGCCCGGTTCGTCACTGAATTGGCGCGCCCGTCGCCCGTCCATGGCGGCATTGACGACCGAGCGTGGCTGTTCGCTACGGCCACTGGGAGAAGCAATTAAGGAATTTGCCGAAGAGGCAAATGTCGTCGGGTCTCTCAGGCGCTCGGCATGAATGATCCGGTAAATCGGGAGGTGGTGCACCTCGACGATAAACATCAACAATAGGAGGTTTACATGGCGATCAAAGGTGCCGGAGGTAATCCAGGTGCGGTGACAACCAAAGGTGGAGACGGTGCCGGTGGTAGTACTGGAACGGGTCGCGGCGGAGGGAATAACGCGCGAGGTGCGTCGCCTAAATCGAAGAAGAAAACCAAAGTCTACGGCAAAGAGAACAATTCTGACTCGGGTTAAGAATACGTCGAGTCGTTAAAGCTCTTTCGGAGGTCAGTAAGACAACCGACCCGACGTAAGAATGGCGCCCAAAAAGTCTGCTATTTTTACGTTGGGGAGGGTCGTCAAGCCTCTACTTGGTAGATTGATAATGAAACTCGATCCCCGTCTTCATGCGTATGAATTAGCCAATCTGGGCTTCCTCGAGGATGAAGACATCGTGCTTGACTTCGCCGCGCTTCAGATTGCCCGTCTTGATCATCCCCGGCAATCTTTTGGCACGCTGATTGACCTGCTGGCCGGAATGGCGGCAGAGTTGGCCGGAATCGTTACGCCAAAGCATGCCGCTGCAAGGCAGGCTATCGCATTGAAAGGCGCGTTCGCGCGGCGTGGCTTTAGAGGTATGCCTGAACCGCATATCCGCAGCGCGGATATGTTCCGTGCGCTTGCTTCCCGGCAAGGCGCGCCACTCTCGCTTGCTATCTTGTACATAGCAACCGCTAGGCGAGCGGGGCTTACAGCTGTGCTGCTAGACACAACGACCACGGTTTTTATCCGTCTGGGTTGCGACGAAGACGAGGCGGTGTTCGCGGTAGACGCCGCGGGCGATCTTCGTCCCGTCAGTCCTGCTGAGGGCGGCCGGGATCGACGGGCTTGGCCAGATCCTATTACAAACCGCATGATACTTGTCCGTCTGCTAGAGACGGAAGCGAGCACGGTTGAGATGCAGGGAGACTTTGAAAGGGCGCTTGTTCTTCGAAACCGCGTTTGTGTGATAGCGCCGATGACATCTGAGGGGTGGATTAATAACGCTTTGATAAACGAAAGAACCGGTCGCCCGCTGGATGCAAAAATGTGCTTGGTATGCGCGCTGGAAAACACAAGAGACCCGTTCTTAAGAAATAGGATAATATATAAGTTAACGAATAAGAATGACCGAAGTATATATTAAATAATACGGGAACCCGGCCTGAAAGTGATGGTGTTGTCCATAATCTCCCGTTGATATAATTTGCGTGACATTCCTTCAAGTGAGCCGAGCGGGGCTATTTTGGCAGAAAGCGGTGAAAGATCGAGCGCCACCACCGCGAAAACTGCACTTATTAAGAAGGCGATCACAAGCAGGATCGTGAACCTCATCGACGCGCAAAACGGCTCTTCCGACCGCGCCGCTGGCGGTGGCAGATACGATGCCAGCGACCAGACGAGGGAAGACAAGGGATACCACTGTCATCGTCAGCACCAAGCCGAAGCTTTTAGGCCGGCTGCAAGACCGCAAGGAGCATCTTGCCCGTCGAATTGCCCGCAAGCGCCTCACCAGCGAGCAGACCCAGTGCCATCCCGATGCAATGCCTCACACGCATGGTGATCGCTGAACGGCAGTAATGTGTGACGCCGGAATGCGACGACCGCGGCCTCCTCTGCTTGGGTCAAGGTCATGGAGCGAGGAGCCCTCGGCTCGGTCTTTAAAACCTCGACCGTCGACTGCTTCGACAACTTGGCAACCGTCGTGGGGTCGATTCCCAGCTCCCAGCTCAGCGTCGCAAGCGAAGGTTACGATGGCTGTATTGCTGCTCGAACGGCGTGCGTAGCCGTGGCGCTCCCGTGACGAACTTGTCCCATACGGCTTCTTTCCGTTACAACGAAAGGATAGCACCATCAAACACCTAGGAGCAACATCACGGTACCGGTACTATCCAGGATTAGGAGTTGATGACGCTTGGTTCCGAACGTAACCGGATAATCATGCAATAAACGGTCCTTAACGCGTTAAGTGTCTTTTGAACTACCTTTTCAAAACCGCATGTCAGCTGACGGTAGGAAGCTTCAAACCTTTCGGTCTAAGTCGAAACCACTAAGTTAGCGTTTATTGGAACGTTCAAATGCGTAAGCAACGGAGCATTAATGCAATCTAGTAGCCTAACCGCTCGTCTTGGGCAATATCTAGAATTAAACGAGTCAGAGCGCCGAACACTGGCACAAATAGAGCGTGGAGAGCAGAGCCTGAGAGCTGGAGAAACTCTTATGGCGGAGAGCAGAAAGTCCGACTCGCTGTATATAGTGCGGCAAGGTTGGATGCACTCCTCTGTGCGTTCTGGTCGAGATGGACGCCAAATTCTGATGTTTCACTACGCCGGCGATTTGATCGGTACTTCGAGCATCGCGTGGGCATGGGCCGCGACGACCCTGACGGCGGTATCGGACTGCGTGGTAACGCCGGTACCAAAGGTCAGCCTGGGGTTGCTGTTCAAAGCGCAGCCACGTATTGCCGGGCTGCTCTATGCAATCGCGGCAGCAGAGAATGTCGCAATGAGCGACCGTTTGACATCGATCGGTAGAATGGAAGCAGCTGATCGTCTTTCAAGGCTCCTACTTGATATTTTGGCGCGATTGCGAGTTACTGCTGGTGGCATTATTGATTCGTTCGACCTTCCACTAACACAAACCGATCTAGGTGATGCACTCGGACTGACTAAAGTGCACGTTAACCGAACGCTTCAAGCATTAGAGCGCAACGGCTCGATTGGACGTACCGGCCGGCGCATACGGATTATTGATGAGGTTTCGTTAATCGCTGTTACAGGTTTCATCGATCGCTACAGCGTGGTCGCGACGGATTGGCTACCTGCTGCTTCATAAAAATATTTCCATTTTAAGTTACCATCGAACCCTACAGCCAATTTAGCATCAAGAGAGGCGGAATCATTGGATATGGAACTCCGTCAGTAGCAGCGGTTATCATGTCAAATATGGCATGCGATATTAGAGGTGAACCGCGTTATAAGTCTATCATGCTGTAATCAAATATCGCGCCTTATCTGCGCGACAACACTTGTAACGGCGAGATCGGCGGTAACGTTGCCCAAAGTGCGGAAAATATCTGGTATGGTTTCGACTGCCAGCAATAATGGCAAAAGTCCGATTGGAACGTTCATTGCGATACAAACGGGACCGATGATTGCGAAGAACGATACTTGAGCCGGTAGCCCGACTGCAGCGATGCTAACCGCTGCGGCGACAAGTGCGCCGATGGCCAACGTTCCAGGAGTGATCGTTACATCGTGCACATGCGCGAGATAAATTGCGACGGTGACGTTCGCTGCAGCACTCGCTGCCCGAAATATCGAAACCGCTAGTGGCAGGACAATCCCCGCTTCCTCCTTGCCAACGCCCAGTACGTCAGAAGCGTGGATCATCGCAGGAAGCGATGCCAACGACGATTGGGTGCTGGTCGCGACAATCTGAACGGGCAGGGCCTCACGGGCGAATGTAAACGGGGACATCCGACCCAATAGAGTGGCTACGATATACGATAGCGTTGCCGTCACCAGGCAGGAACTCACGGCAAACACTACATATTGCAGGAGTGCGCCGGCTGCGCTGGCCCCAACCTGTGTCCCGACTGAAAATGCGAGGGCAAACACTCCTAATGGCGCGATCAACAGGACCCAATGCACGATCACGACCATGGCCTGCACGACAGCCTTGAAGAAGGTTAGGATACTGATCTTTAGCTCAGCGTCGATGTTGCCAACTGCAAAGCCGAACAAAACGGCGAATATGACCAATGGCACCATTGCTGGTAAGCTTGGCCGGTAGACCGCAGATTATGCGGCTTGCGCCACTGGCTCTACGGTTTGTGCAGTCCAGTCCCAGGGCATGAGCTCTCCCCATCGCGGGGCTGGCCAATCAGCTGCGATCTTTCCAATGGCATCGGTGATGTATGCCTGCGGGTCGACGCCGTTGGCCTTGCAGGTTTGGATGACGGTGTAGATCGCTGCGGCGCGCTCGCCGCCCGTCTTCGAACCGGCGAACAGCCAGTTCCGCCGTCCGACGGCAACGCCGCGCAACGCGCGTTCGGCGATGTTGTTATCGATCTCCAAGCGTCCGTCATCGAGGAAGCGGCACAGCGCGGGTCATCGCTTCGTGCCATAGGCGATAGCCTTGGCCATGTCGGACTTTGGCGACAGCCTGCGCAGTGCCGCGTCCAGTGCCTCGCGTAGCGCATCGACCAGCGGCTTCGTCCGGTTCTGCCGCGCCGCCAGTCGCACGTCAGGCGGCCTGCCGCGGACCTCGGCTTCTATGCCGTATAAGGCACCGATGCGTTCAAGAATGTCGGTGGTCAGCGGCGTGGCAACCCGCTCGTGCAGGTCGAACACCTTGCGCCTGAAATGGGCCCAGCACGCGACTTCGGTGACGCCGCTTCGATAGAGCGCGTCGTAACCAGCATAGGCGTCGGCCTGGAGGAAACCTCGAAATCCGGCGAGATGGGCTTGCGGATGTGCACCGGTGCGGTCGGTCGTGAAGCGATACCATGTCGCAGGCGGGGTCGTGTTGCCCGAGGCGCGGTCGTTGACCGCATACACCCACAGCCGCCCGGTCGCGGTGCGTCCGCGACCGGGGTCGAGCACGGGAACTGGCGTGTCGTCCGCGTGGATCTTGTCGCCTTGCAGCACTTCCTCACGGATGCGGCTGACGATGGGGTCGAGCAGCGCTGCTGCCTGACCGACCCAGCCCGCCAGCGTCGAGCGGTCGATGTCCAGGCCTTGGGCGGCCATCATCTCGGACTGCCGGTAAAGCGGCAGATGATGGTCGAACTTGGAGACGACAACATGCGCCAACGTTGCAAAT
>Ga0265797_10007445_pt1 | contig 14988 bp, 13 predicted proteins | sample P2T30metagenome_FD_192433 | JGI IMG/M metagenome (GOLD analysis project Ga0265797, IMG submission 192433) | Plant litter microbial communities from East Loma Ridge, Irvine, California - P2 T30 | ecosystem: Environmental > Terrestrial > Plant litter > Unclassified | place: USA: California... | reverse complement strand
TCCAGAATTCAGGAAGATCCTTTCTTCCCTTGTTGATGAGAGACATAACCGCTCTCGACAGCAAGCGCATCATACCCTCTGGCGAGGTAGCAAAGCGGTTATGCAGCGGCCTGCAAAGCCGTGTAGACGGGTTCGACTCCCGTCCTCGCCTCCAGCATATCTCATGTCCCGAATCGGGGATTGACTAAGATCAGAGCTAAAACTATCGCCGGCGTTCGCCGGCGATTTGCGTTTGGAATTCTCAGTCAAGACAGGATTCTGAGGCTCACAATTCTCTACTAGACTAGTGGCGATTCAGACATCCTGTCAGCGTCAGCGTCAGCGCCAGCGGGGACATCGGGCCATAGGCTGGTCGCGAACCCGCCCTTCGACCGATTCCCAGCGCGCGAAACCTGGCTATAGTCTGTGATTCATTCGATATCGGCTGGCCTTCATGATTTCTTCCGTAGCACCTTTCACCTCAGCACCCGACTATCCCGGCGCGATCCCCACGCCGTTGTCGATGATATGCCAGGTATAGGTATTGCCGCTGCGCTCGCCGCTGATCGTGCAACGGGTGCAGCGTGCATGTTTCAGCGCATTCGCGACCGCTTCGATCGTGATCAGGGATAGCTGGTGCGCAAGCTCGGGCATCGATGCGAACAGGCGCTCGTCGTCTTCGCTAAGGTCGATCGAGCAGGCGATGTCGCCGCTGGCCAGCATCGCGCCCACGCTGTCGGCCAGCGCACGGCGAAAGCCCGTTTCCGCGATCGTGGGCGCAGCAAGCTGGCGCATGATGTTCGACAGGTCTTGCTGGAGCTGACCCGTGAGCGCAAGGGCGGCCTCGACCTGGGCTGCGCCTGGTTCTTGCGGCGCCATCACTTCCCTGGCAATCGACAGGTGCAGGTTGAGGGCGAAGGCGCGCTGCTTGACCGAGTCGTGCAGGTCGCGCGCTACGCGGTTGCGCTCCTGCTCGGCCGCCAGCGCCTTGTCGTCGGGTCGCGGCCTGCCTGCATCGCAGCGCGCCGAACCGTCTCGCGCTGGGCGCGACCATCCTCGATGGTCATCGGCATGCCGATGACCACGTCCGCTTACGTGCCTGCCGCTTGCAGGCCATACCCGCTGGTGACGGGCATGATGATGACTGGCGGGCCTTGCTAACGCATGCTTGGATCGAGGATCGTGCGGCGATGGGCGGGCTGCCGCGAGTTGTCCGGGAGGAATCGGCGCGTCGAGCGGTGCGGATACCAGGGAAAGTCCCAGCATCTGGCCAAGGTAGCCAGCGCACTCCGCGAGAGCGTCGCCGTTCATGGCGATGCGGCGATCCAATGCTTCTCGCCGGGTGGGGCAATGGTCGTCATGATGCCGGCAAAGAATTTGACCTCATCCGGGTCGCGGCCAGCGCGCTCTGCCGCTGCCCGTAACGCCATGCATTGCGCACACGCGTCCTCTATCGAAAATACCACACCCATCACGCCACTGGCGTAGCGGCCCGCGACCGCCTCGCCCTGGGCGCCTCCGCCCGCCTGAGATCACTGGCTGTCCCTGTTCGGGCGGTGGCAGCACCAGCGGACCTGCTGAACCAACATGCTTGCCGTTCAGATTGATCGGCTGCACTTTGGTGACATCCGCGAAGCGCCCGGACTTCTGGTCATGAAGCCAGGCATCTTGCCCCCAGGCTACCCCACAAGGCCTGGACGATCTGAACCACCTCATGCAACCGTTCGTACCTTTCGGCGCGTGCCGGCAGTTCACGACCACAATTCGTGGCGATCACCGGGTCACTCGTTGGTACCGTATTACACCCGGCACGCCCATGACTCATCAAATCAAGCGCCTTGAACTGGCGGGCGAGGTTGAACGGTTCATTGAAGGTTGTCGAACCGGTCGCCACCAGTCCTATCCGCTAAGTACCACGCGCGACTGAGGCCAGCGTCATCATCGGCTCCATCAGTACCTGCTGCGGGTCGGTGGCGGTATCGCCCCTCATGGACTGGAAATCGGGCATGAACAAAAGATGGAATTTGCCGCGCTCGGCCATCTGGGCGTGACGAATCAGGGTATCAAAATCGATCCATCCTTTCGGATTAACGCCCGGGCATCGCCATGCACAACACTGCGCCCCGGAACCGCTCCCGACCGTCAGCCACAACTTTGGCTCGCACAACATCCATCAAAACTTGCTTGTATAATGAGTGATCGATCATTCATATTGTTGGATGGTTGGCTGCGTTGCTGATTGTTCAACCTTAGTCAACAGTCAATTCGGCAGCGCACTTTCGACACTAGCGGCGCCGTCGCGGACGACAAGCTAGCGGCTGTTCACGGCACTTCGCTATTGAAAATTTTACGCACCACTGTTGTGCATTCCGAATCAGAGACCTTTAGGGCAGTGACATGACTACAAAACAAATGCTAATTGGAATGGGGTTTGGCAACGGTTATGGTTCCCAGGCCGGCGCCTGGCGTTGGCCCGGTGTCGATCCAAAAGCGTGGACCGATTTCGACACCTTGGTGCGCTATGCCCAGATGGCCGAACGCGGCAAGTTCCAATTTCTGTTCATGCCGGACTTCCAGTCGATGAAGGGCGATATTGCGACCGACCCGCAGCAGGTCATCATGGAGCCGATGATGACCTTGGCTGCAGTCGCGCGTGCGACGACGCGGATCGGGCTGGTGGCAACGGGCTCGACGACGTTCAACGAGCCATTCAACCTGGCGCGTCAGTTCAAGGCGCTGGACCTGATGAGTCACGGTCGTGTCGGCTGGAACGCGGTGCCCACGAGCGACCCGGTAATTGCCGCCAATTATGGACGCGACCTGCCCCCGCGAAACGAAAAGTACGAGCGGCTGCATGAGGTGGTGCAGATCGTGCAGTCGTTATGGGGCAGTTGGGAACAGGATGCCTGGCTTCACGACCAAAAATCCGGACGTTTCGCCGATCCTGCCAAGGCGCGTCCGGTCAATCTGCGCGGCCGGCATGTCGCCTCGGCAGGCCCGCTGGTCCTTCCGCCGTCGGCGCAGGGACAGCCGGTGATCTTCCAGGCCGGCGGCGGCAGCCAGGGCGAGGAGGTTGCCGGGCGCTATGCCAGCGGCGTGATCGGTGCGGTGTTTACGATCGACGATGCGCGTGCACAGCGCCTGGCGCTGCGCGCGGCAGCAGAGCGCGCCGGTCGCGATCCGGACGAGATCAAGTTCCTTGCGGGCGTCATGACGACGATCGCTCCTGACCGGCGTGCGGCACTGGATCGCCGCATCGCGATCAATGGCGAAGCGCTCGGGCAGCGCGCAGGCTATCTTGGACAGATGCTGGGTCTGTCCCTGACATCGGCTCCGCTGGACTCGCCATTATCGCCGGCGCAGCTCGCGGCCGCCCGCCCATCGCCCTACGATCCCCGGTCGCGCCACGCGCTCAAGATCGCGCAGGAAGGCTGGACGCTGCGCGACGTGCTGGCCCATGGTGTCGTCGACTACCACCCGACAGTTTCCGGTCCGCCGGTCGAACTTGCCAACCATATGCAGGAATGGTTCGAGGCCGGCGCCGCAGATGGCTTCTGGCTCAACGTCGACGTTTTCGAGGATGGTTTGCCGCCGATTGTCGACGAGGTGGTGCCGATCCTGCAGGATCGGGGCCTGTTCCACCGCGACTACGCGGGCAGCACACTGCGGGATCACCTTGGCGCGCCTGCGCAATACGGTCGCGATCCGCGTCTCGGGCATGAGGGGTAATACCCCTCAATGGATTTCCGCGCCACCGCGCGCTGCACTCGACGGTGATTCACCTGACACGCATACCTATCGAGAGAAACATTCATGAGAACTGACCACATTATTTTCGGCACCGTCCTGGGGAATAACTTCGGCGCCCATCACGGTGCCTGGCGCATGCCGCATGTCGACCCATCTTCGTACACGAACATCGACGCTACCTTGCAGCAGGCACGCGCGGCAGAGCGCGGCGGCCTTCAGTTCATATTCCTGCCTGATCGTCTGTTTCTGCACGACGACCTGGCCACGTCGGCTCCCACATTCAATATGGACCCCATCGTTACCCTGGCGGCACTGGTGCATGGCACCAAGCGGATCGGGCTGGTCGGGACGGCGTCGACTTCGTTCACCGAGCCGTATCTGTTGGCGCGCCAGCTGAAGGTGCTCGATGTCATCAGCCATGGGCGGGCCGGATGGAATGCCGTGCCGAGCTACGAACCCGACGCCTTCGCCAACTTCGGCCGGCAACTGCCGCCGCGGGAGAAGAAGTACGAACGCCTGCATGAAGCGATGCAGGTGGTCCACGCCTTGTGGGGAAGCTGGGAGCGTGGGGCTGGCCAGCCCGACCAGGCCGGCATGTACGCCGACCCGGCCCATATCCGGCCAGTCGACCTCCAGGGCAGGCATGTCGGGGCGCGCGGTCCGCTTCCGGTCCCGCCGTCGGAGCAGGGGCAGCCGGTCGTCGTCATGCCGCTCAGCAGCGGATACGGCCTGCAGGCCGCAGGCATGTACGCGGATGTGGTCATCGCGATGCCGATGAGTGTCGAAGAAGGCCGCGCCCAGCGCCTTGCAGTGCGCGAGGCTGCGCGCCAGGCGGGGCGGGGGCCGGACGACATCAAATTCGTCGTATTTGCCGGGGTCACGGTCGGACACACCCGACGCGCAGCCCTGGACAAACGGCGCGCCCTGGACGACCGGATCGACATCAGGGGTCCGCTGGCGCGGCTGGGCGCCGTTCTCGGCTTGCGACAGCCGTTCGAGCGGCCAGATGAGCCACTGGACTCGGCGCTTGTTGACGCACTTCAGCCACGTCCGAACGATGCCCGGTCGCTTCGCGCCGTCGAGCTGGCCAAGGCGGGACACACGCCGCGGGACATCCTTGCTCATGCGGTGCTCGATCCATATCCCGCGCTGGTTGGTACTGCCGAGCAGGCTGCCGGTTTTCTGCAGGCATGGTTCGAGGCCGAAGCGGCGGATGGATTCATGATGTGTTTTGACGACTTCCATACTGACATCGACGCCTTTGTCGACCATGTCGTGCCACTGCTGCGCGAACGCGGACTCTTCCTGGGAAATGAGCAGGCAATGACGCTTCGCGGCAATCTCGGAATCGGATGGAATCCGGGCCAGGGCGCGTCCATCAGGACTACGAAGGCGTAGACGGCGCCGGCGTGCTGTCCGGTGGCGCCTGGGCGCCGTGGGGCAGGCGGCGCGGCCCGCTGCCGTTTCCAAGAAAACGTACAGATCCCATTGGCACTGTATAACGAGTGAGTCCCTATGATTAATGCTGAAAACATGCCTTGCCAAGGGCGGGAGGCGCGGCTGTTCACGATGGCGATCCAGCTCTTGTCTCAGCATGGAACGGCGATCTCGGAAACCGATATCGCTGCGGCGGCCGGGATCGACCAGGCCGCGTTGCGGCGTGACTATCCAACCCGGGAAGACTTGTTCAACGCCATATACCTGCGGATCCATTACCGGGTATGCGGCATGTTGCGCGATCGGCTGGTTCCTGGCGACTCCCTGCATGCACGCGTGCGCGCGCTATGGGATGCCTACATTGCCTGGGCAGTTGCTCATCCGGACTGCCAGCGGGCCCGCCATCGATTGATGGTCAGCGACCTGCTGACGGAACAAACCCGCCGCTCCGAAATGATGGTGTTTCCGGACATTAGTATCCTCGAGGCGGCAGCAGAGTGCGATATCTTTGCCGACCAGCCGCCGGAGTTCGGCGAAGCCATTTTCTGCCGACTGGTGGAGGATACCGTCGGCTTGATGCTTGGCGATCCCCTCCATGCAGCGGCCTACAGGCAGGCCGGCTTCGAGACGTACTGGCGCATCTTTTTCGAGTAGCACCGGCAAACATGGCCGTTACGGGCAGTCATGGGTCTGTGATGCACCGATCCAGGCCGATGCCGCGTCGCGCAGGCGCGCATACCGAATCGCGGCGAGCAGGCGTTACGCGTGGCCGTACAGCTTCGCGATGATCGCGAATCCGCTCGCCTTGTACGCCTCGATCCGGTCCGGTTCGCGCGCTGCGAAGTCCATCGTGATCTTGGCCAGGGAACCGAACACGGCGTCCGCGAACGTGTGCGGCTGTTCCCTGAACAAGGCGGCTTCCGACAGCCCCGGCACGAGGCCGGAAAACATGGCATCTGCCTCGGCCCGGGCCGATTCGGTCAACACAGTCGAGACTGCGAGTTGCGTCATGGCTTCGTTGGCGGCGCTGTTTTCCAGGCCCCAGTCAATATAGCTGTTCCACACCGCGCGCAAGCGTGTCTCGAGCGGTGCGCCGGCGGGGAAGCGGGCGCAGATCGCAGAGTAGGCCTGCTGGGTGAGATGGATATACACCGCGTTAAGAAGGTCGTCCTTGGTCGGGAAGTAGCGAAACAGCGTTCCTTCCGCCACGCCGGCCTGGCGCGCCATGAGCGAGGTCGGTGCACCCAGGCCATTGGTGGACACCGTTTCGGCCGCAGCGGTCAGGAGGGCGAGGCGCTTTTCTTCGCTACGGGGACGTGACATGAATTCAGCTTGGGCGCGAGCGCCAGAGTATGGAGAACGATTCCCATTATATGAGGCAACTCTGCGACCACGCAAACCGCACACGGCGTCTTCGCCGAGGAAGGTGCTTGCGAGAAAGAGAGCGATCGTTTATCATTTAAATGAGTAAGTGCTCCGTCATTATAGATTGCCGCATTCTTCCTAACGTATTCCAGAGGTTTTCATGTCATCTTTGCATTCCGCCTCCAGGGGCGGCATCCTGGCCATCCTTGTCGGCATGGCCTTCCTGTCCGGCTGCAAGTCGGACGACAAACAGGCGGCCAACCAGGCGCCACCGCCGCAGGCGGTCACGGTCGTCACCCTCAAGGCACAGGATGTCACGCTCAGGCGCGAGCTGGCCGGGCGCGCCACGCCGTCCCTGATCGCCGAGGTGCGTCCCCAGGTCAGCGGCATCGTGCAGAAACGCCTGTTCGAGGAGGGTGGGCAGGTCAAGGCAGGTCAGCCGCTGTACCAGCTGGCCGACCTTGAATACGAAGCCGATGCCGCCAACGCCAAGGCGGCGCTGGTGCGTGCCCAGTCGGCGCTGCGCCAGGCCGAGCTGACCGCGCGCCGCTCCACTGAGCTGAGCCAGATCGACGCAGTCAGCCGCCAGGACGATGAGACTACCCAGTCCAATCTGGCGCAGGCGCGCGCCGATGTCGAAGCCGCCACCGCGATGCTCAAGCGCAGCCAGGTGCTGCTCGGCTATGCCCTCATCGTGTCGCCGATCAGCGGCAATATCGGCAAGTCGAGCGTGACCCAGGGCGCGCTGGTAACCGCCGCCCAAACCGATCCGCTCGCTTTGGTGCAACGCCTCGATCCAATGTACGTGGACGTTACCCAGTCCAGCGCGGAGCTGCTGGAGCTACGCAAGTCGGCCTCGGCCGGCACGCTGCGCCGGTCCGACGACCTGCCGGTGCAGATCGTTCTGGAAGACGGCTCGACCTTGGCACAGCCGGGCAAGCTGGCCTTTACCGACATCACGGTCGACCCGACCACCGGCAGCTACACGCTGCGGGTGACGGTGCCGAACCCGGACGGCGTGCTGCTGCCCGGGATGTACGTGCGCGCGATGGTCGGCAGCGGCGTGCGCAATGCGGCGGTGCTGGTGCCGCAGCAGGGTGTGGCGCGCGACCCGAAGGGCGACACGACGGCCATGGTAGTCACCCGCGACAACAAGGTCGAAGTGCGCAAGGTGCAGGTGAACCGCACCATCGGCAACAACTGGCTGGTCGACGCCGGCCTGGCCGCGGGCGACCGCGTGATCGTCGAGGGCCTGCAGAAAGTCGGGCCGGGTGCGCCGGTGCAGCCGAGCGAGTTCGGTTCCAACCCGGCGAAGCCGGCCGCGCCTGCCACGGCCCAGGCCGGCCAGCAGCCGGCCAAGTCGTAAGCGGAGAACCAGCAAATGGCACGTTATTTCATTGAACGACCCATCTTCGCATGGGTTATTGCAATCATCATCATGCTGGCTGGCGGCATCGCCATGGCCAACCTGCCGGTGTCGATGTACCCGACCATCGCGCCGCCGGCGATCGAGATCCGCGCAACTTACCCGGGCGCCTCGGCCAAGGTGGTCGAAGACTCGGTCACCCAGATCATCGAACAGAACATGAAGGGGCTGGACGGGCTGCTGTACATGTCCGCCAACAGCGCGGCCAATGGCCAGGCGCAGCTGACCTTGACGTTCTCCAACGAGACTGACCCCGATACCGCCCAGGTGCAGGTCCAGAACAAGCTGCAGCTGGCCATGCCGCTGCTGCCGCAGGAAGTGCAGCGCCAGGGCATCAACGTCGCCAAGACGGCGTCGGGCTTCCTGCAAGTGCTGGCTTTCGTGTCGGAAGACGGCAGCATGGACAAGGACGACATCGCCGACTACGTGTCGGCGACCCTGGTCGACCCCCTTAGCCGCGTTCCCGGCGTCGGTAACCTGCAGGTCTGGGGTGCAAAGTACGCAATGCGCATCTGGCTCGATCCCAGCAAGCTCGAAACCTATGGCCTGGCCACCTCAGATGTGACCACCGCGATTACTGCGCAGAACGCCCAGGTCGCGGTCGGCCAGCTGGGCGGCGCGCCATCTGTGAAGTTCCAGCAGCTTAACGCCACCATCCAGGCCCAGGACAGACTGCAGACGCCTGAACAGTTCCGCGAGATCATCATTCGGAGCAACCCGGATGGTTCGGTGCTGACCTTGGGCGACATCGCGCGTGTCGAACTGGGCGCCGAGAACTACGACTTCCTGTCTTACCTGAACGGCAAGCCGGCCATCGGCGTAGCGATCTCGCTGGCCACCGGCGCCAACGCACTCGACACGGCCGAAGGCGTGAAAGCCGAGATGGAACGCCTGTCGCCGTTCTTCCCGCCCGGCCTGAAGACGGTGGTCGCGTTCGATACCACCCCGTTCGTGAAGGTGTCGATCAAGGGCGTGGTCAAGACCCTGATCGAAGCAATCGTACTGGTGTTTCTGGTGATGTATCTGTTCCTGCAGAATTTCCGCGCCACTTTGATCCCGACCATCGCGGTTCCGGTAGTGTTGCTTGGCACCTTCGGTCTGCTGTCCGTGATGGGCTTCTCGGTCAACATGCTGACCATGTTCGCGATGGTGCTGGCGATCGGCCTCCTGGTCGACGACGCCATCGTGGTGGTCGAGAACGTCGAGCGCATCATGTCCGAGGAAGGCCTCAGTCCAAAGGAAGCAGCGCAGAAATCGATGGACCAGATCACCGGCGCGCTAGTCGGCATTGGCATGGTGCTGTCGGCCGTGTTCGTACCGATGGCCTTCATGACTGGCTCCACCGGAATCATCTACCGCCAGTTCACGGCCACCATCGTGTCAGCCATGGCGTTGTCGGTGCTTGTCGCGATCGTCCTGACCCCGGCATTGTGTGCCACCATGCTCAAGCCCGTCGAGAAAGGACATCACGGTCCGAAGAAGGGCTTCTTCGGCTGGTTCAACCGCAAGTTCGACGCCGGCAGCGCGCGCTACCAGCGTGGCGTGAAGGGCATTCTGCATCGCGGCGGCCGATTCTTGTTGGTCTTCGGACTGCTCGTAGCCGTGATGGGCGTGCTGTTCGTACGCATGCCGAGCTCGTTTCTTCCGGACGAAGACCAGGGCGTGCTGCTGGCGCAGATCCAGGCCCCGGTCGGCGCCACCCAGGAACGCACCATGCAGTCGATCCGCAAGCTCGAGCAGCACTTCATGCAAGCCGAAAAGGACAACGTGGAATCCGTGTTCTCTGTCCAGGGCTTCAGCTTCTCGGGTGCCGGGCAGGCCAACGGCCTGGCCTTCATTCGCCTGAAGGATTGGGACTTGCGCAAGGACGAGGAAGCCGGCATCGGCGCCGTCGTCGGGCGCGCGATGCAGGCCTTCGGCGGCATCCAGGATTCGATCGCCTTCGCCTTCGCACCACCTGCCGTTCCCGAATTGGGGGTCGCCGCCGGCTTCTCGTTCTTCCTGCAGGATAACGCCCAGCAGGGCCATGAAGCCTTGCTGGACGCGCGCAATCAGCTGCTGGCCACGGCCGCCAAGAGCGACCTGCTGACCAACGTCCGTCCTAACGGCCAAGAAGATACGCCGCAACTGCGCATCCTGGTCGACAAGAAGAAGGCGGCTGCACTCGGCGTGCAAATCGCCAGCATCAACGAAACACTGTCAGTGGCCTGGGGCGGCCAGTACGTCGACGATTTCGTCGACCGCGGTCGCGTCAAGCGCGTCTATGTGCAGGCCGATGCGCCGTTCCGCATGGTGCCGGAGGACTTCAAACGCTGGACCGTGCGCGCCGACAACGGCAAGATGGTGCCTTTCTCGTCCTTCGCCAATTTGCGCTGGGACTACGGTGCCCAGCGTCTCGAGCGCTACGACGGCGTGCCTGCAATGGAAATCCAGGGCGAAGGCAAGCCGGGCGTGAGTTCGGGCGCCGCGATGGCCGAGATCGAGCGCCTGGCTAAGGACCTACCGACCGGCTTCGGGGTCGAATGGACAGCGCTGTCTTACCAGGAGCGTCAGGCGGGCAACCAGACCACGGTGCTGTACACGCTGTCATTCATGATTGTGTTTCTATGCCTGGCCGCGCTGTACGAAAGCTGGAGCGTACCGACCGCGGTGCTGCTGGTGGCGCCCCTCGGTATCCTGGGCACAGTGGCCGCCAATACGCTGTTCGGCATGAACCGCGATGTCTATTTCCAGGTGGCGATGCTGACGACCGTCGGATTGACCAGCAAGAACGCGATCCTGATTGTTGAATTCGCCAAGGAAAACGTGGAGAAGGGGATGGAATTGGTGGAAGCGACCATGCTCGCGGTGCGCGACCGCCTGCGTCCGATCATCATGACCTCGCTAGCTTTCGGCCTGGGCGTGCTGCCGCTGGCGCTGGCCTCCGGCGCTGGCGCCGGCGCCCAGCGTGCGATCGGCACCGGCGTCGTGGGCGGCATGGTGGTCGGCACCGTGCTGGGCGTGTGCTTCATTCCCTTGTTCTATGTCGTGGTCTCTCGCCTGTTCAATCGCACGCGTAAGAGCCAGGTCCCGGCCACGATCCAACCTCAAACCGCGGCGCAAGGTGGCCATCATGAATAAACCAAGTTTCTCCCTGCTGGCGTTGGCTTTCACGGCCGCGCTGGCCGGCTGCGGGACGCTGCAGCCCGAGCTGCCCGTCGCGCAGCCAGCCATCCCGGTCGACTGGCCGGATATGCCGAGCGCGCCACCCGGCGCGTTCCCGGCGCTGGCAGAGACCGGCGCGAATCCTGCCAGTGTGATCGGCTGGCGCGACTTCTTCACCGATCCGAAGCTGGTGCAGATCGTCGCGCGCGCGCTCGAAAACAATCGCGATCTGCGCGAGGCGGCGTTGAACGTCGCGCGTACCCGCGCGCAGTACCGCATGCAACGCTCGGAGCGCTTCCCGCAAGTCGGCCTGAGCGTGGATGGACAGCGCACCGGCGGCAGCGATGCGATCAGCGCCGCGAATCCCGACGTGTATACGGCCGGCATCGGCATCTCGACGTTCGAGCTGGATCTGTTCGGGCGCGTGCACAATCTGTCCGAGGCGGCCCTGCAGCAGTACTTCGCCCAGGAAGAAGCGCGGCGCGCGGTCCAGATCACGCTGGTCGGCGAGATCGCCAACGTGTACCTGACGCTGGCCGCCGATATCGAATCGCAGCGCGTGGCGCTGGCCACGCTCGAGTCGCAGCAGGCCTCCTATGACCTGATGGTCAAGCGCCAGCAACTCGGCGCGGTGTCGGCGCTGGACGTGGAGCAAGCGCGGACCACGGTCGAGACCGCGCGCAGCGACGCCGCCCAATTCGCCGGGTTGATCGAACTCGGGCGCAACGGACTGTCCCTGCTGGCCGGGGCGCCGGTCGAAGCCAGCCTGCTGCCGGCCGGCTTCGACGTGGCCGTCTCCGGCCTGGCGCCGCTGCCGGCCGAGCTCCCTTCGAGCGTGCTGCTGCGCCGCCCCGACGTGCGCCAGGCCGAGTTCGTGCTGCGCTCGGCCAACGCCAACATCGGCGCCGCGCGCGCGGCATTCTTCCCGTCGATCACGCTGACCGGCAGCTACGGTTCGGCCAGCGACGAGCTGGGCGGACTGTTCGAGTCCGGCACCCGGATGTGGCGCTTCTTGCCGTCGGTCAACCTGCCGATCTTTTCTGGCGGTCGCCTGAGCGCGCAGCTGGACGTGGCCAAGGTCGACCGCGACATCGCGCTGGCGCGTTACGAGCGCGCCATCCAGGCGGGCTTCCGCGATGTCGCCAACGCGCTGGCATTGACCCGCACGCTGGCGGCCCGGCGCGTGGCGCAACAGGCGTTGCTGGAAGCTGCCGAGCGCACCCATATGCTGTCCAAGGAGCGTTATGATCGCGGCCTCGACAGTTATATCGTCCTGCTGGACGCCCAGCGTACGCTGTATGCGGCGCAGCAGGGCATGATCTCCGCCCAGCTGGCAGAGCAGGACAACAGGATCAGCCTGTATCGTGTGCTGGGAGGTGGGTGGAACGAAACGATGGGAGGAAATTAATCAATGGAGAGCTCGCGCATGGGGGCGCCGCGTACCACGGATCGTGCCGAGGCGCAAAGGAACCGCATCCTCGATGCGGCCGAAAAGGCGTTCATCAACCACGGCTTCCATGCCGCGGGCATGGCGCTGATCGCGGCCGAGGCGGAAATGAGCCCCGGCCTGATCTACCGCTACTATGCAGGCAAGCAAGACATCATCCTGGCGATCATCGAGCGCCAGCTCGAGGACGCCCGGACGGCGATCTGCAAGTTGTATAGCAGCACGGACATTGTGCAGGCCATGTTTGATTGCTATGCCAATTGGCGCCGCGCGGATCCGAGTGCCATGAATGCTGCTCTGTTTGCCGAGACCGGTGCAGAGGCCACGCGTAATGCGGCGTTGGCGCGCGCAGTGGCCGCCTCTGATGCGGCGACTCATGCAGGCCTGCAGCGGTGGATGGAAACGCCGCGCGACCAGGGCGGCTGCGGCATGGCGCCGTCCGAAGCCGAGCGAGGAGCGCTGGCGCTGCACTGCTTCATGAACGGCCTGGCGATTCAGGCCATCCGACAGCCGGACGGCGATCCGGACAAGATACGTGCCGTCATCGCGGGCTTCGTGAAGGGCGTGCTCCCTGCGCTGGGCTGATCCAGCGGTTAAGCTGCGCGTCGATCAACAAGCATGCCGGGCGAGCAGTATGCCTTCAAAACAAGAACGAGACATGGTGCGACGGACGAAAGAAGAGGCGCTGGCGACCCGGCGCCGCATCCTCAATACCGCAATCGAGATGTTCGCCAAGCGTAACTGGAAGGACGTTACACTGGGGGAGGTTGCACAAGACGCCGGTGTCACGCGCGGCGCGGTTTACTGGCACTTCATCAGCAAGGAAGCCTTGTTCGATGCGGTGTGCGAAGCCAGTCCGCTGCCTGCGGAGCTGGTCGACCTGGGGTGCGCCACGCCCTGCGAAGCCGACCCGCTCGGGAGCATTCGCGAGGCGTGCCGCACGGCGCTGCGCGACGTTGCGGTGGCCGGCGGTTCGGCCGACGTGTACGCCTGCCCGGCCAACCGCGAGGAACTGGTCGATCCGGGCGGCAGCCTGCTGCTGCGCCACCGGGCATCCGTCCGGCAAGCCAGGGATTCGCTCCAGCAGCGGCTGGAATGGGCCGTCGAACGGGGCCAGTTGCCCAGGGGCCTCGATACGCGGCTGGCCGCGCGCCTGCTGCACGGCATCATGGCCGGACTGGTCAGCGACTGGCTGCTGGCACCGTGCGACTTCGATCTGGTGCAGGAGGGAGACCGCTCACTCAACGCCGCATTATCGATCTTCGGCGTCTTGTCGGTGTGACCGTGGTCATGGCTTGTCCACGGGCAGGATCACGACGGAGGCACACTTCCTGCGATCAGCGCCGTGCAGGCGTGTCCTTTCTGGCACGAGCCTGGCGTCCCGCCACGAAGTATCCCGCTGTATCGCTTGCTGGACGCGCGTTGCGCTTCCAGGGTCGGCACCACGCCGATCAGTCCAAGCGGGCTGGTCAGGAATACCATAATCATGCGGCGATCGAGCGCACTTGCAGGATAATGATCAGGAGCATCACGGCCACCATGATCGGGAACTGCGGCAGCATGGCCCCCATCGCCTTGGCCGATTCCTCCACCGCGCCTGCTTCAACAATCCGGTAGCCGGCCGGCAGCAGCGCGATCACGGGTTGAAGCTGTTCCTTCACGGCGCCCGAAACGTCCGGCGGCTGCAAGCCTTCGACGATGTCGCCACGCACCGTCATGGTCGGCATACGGTCACGCCGGCGAATGATCGGCTCTTCCATCTGCGTCTCGAAGCTGCCAAGCTGGCCAGCTGGCCAGCTGGATGCGCTGGCCGCTGGCCCCGGCCAGCGTGAACGCTTCGAGACGGGCCGGATCAAGCCGCGCCGCGCCGGCCGCGCGCGCCACTACCTGGACCGTGCGGATGTCTTCGCGCACCGTGGTCACCGGCACGCCGCTGAGCAGAAACTGCAGTTGCTGCGCGATGCTGTTCGAATCGAGGCCGACCGCTTGCAGCCGCTCCTGGTCGAGTACGAAGCGCAGCGATGGCACGCGCGCGCCCCAGTCGTTGTTCAGAGTACCCATCAGTTCGCTCTTGGCCATGACGTCTCGAGACTAGGCGCTCCAGGCCCCGCAAGTGATCTAAGCAAACTGAAAAATTGTAGACGGAGCTATAGTGTTTCTTATCGCTGAGATGACCGAGACAAACCTATGAAGACCAACGTTGCGATCGGCGCGGTCACAACAGCACACAACAGTGAGCTTGGAAAGCGAATTGAGACTGGTCGAGAAATGACTTTGAGCGCACTCAAGCAGTGAAAAGTGCGGTTCTCAGCTAAGCCATTGATTTTATTAGTGCGGATATGGCCTGCAAAGCCGTGTAGACGGGTTCGACTCCCGTCCTCGCCTCCAAATATTAAGCGTTCGGGCCTCATTTGAGGCCCGTTTCGTTTTTATTCGCCGA
>Ga0265797_10007444_pt1 | contig 14991 bp, 19 predicted proteins | sample P2T30metagenome_FD_192433 | JGI IMG/M metagenome (GOLD analysis project Ga0265797, IMG submission 192433) | Plant litter microbial communities from East Loma Ridge, Irvine, California - P2 T30 | ecosystem: Environmental > Terrestrial > Plant litter > Unclassified | place: USA: California... | reverse complement strand
AGCACATACGACCATAGGTCAGTGAAAACTGGGCATCCCGTCCGCTCTGCCATACATAAGCACTGAACCGGGCGACTAGTACTAGAGTGGGTGACCATCTGGGAATCCCGCCTGTTGTATGTTTTTTGTCTTTTGGCGTCTACATGTCGAGTAACGTCCTTTTTGGATGGTACTTGATCAGACAACCATGCCTTACTATCCACGCGATCGCAACCTCCTTACGTGGATCCAAGATGTGAAAATCGACAATAGCGAGCTCCGGAAATTGGTATAGCTATTCCATTAATGATCCGAGACGCTTCGGGTGCCGTTCACGTATATGTAGAGATACCTACATTGAACCGAACCTTTCGTGAAGATTGAATACATGTACATGTACACGCATGTGTTAATGCAAGTGCGTAGGGTTAGGGTAGTGACCTAAAGCGAGAGAGCGCTGTTTTCATGGAACCACGCCACGATAATATGAATGGCAGACGAGGTCCATCGATCGTTTGTGTCTCTAGTATCCTCGGGATCCCAGAGTACTTCATGTCCCATATTAGTTGGACCGCTTCTCTTTGATCTTGAAAGTCCAAAGTCGTGACTGCACAATTTTGACGAATCTTGCATCCCGCCGATTCCATTGTTTACTCGCGGTTCTCATCGTGCGAATGATCGCCGGAAGATTTCGTGACCGCGGTAAACTCATGCCAGTCCCATGAACGCTCGGCTCGTCCGGCATGGTCCAACACTCGGATCTGGCGTTCGTCTCGGAAGTCCTCTCGGTCTCGGCAGACATGTTTCTTATATGGTGCATTGGCAGGGCGAAAGTGCAGTGAATTCTCACTGATAGGACCAATATCTGTTATAATGTATTTACTCGAAACAATTTCGAAAAGTGATTGCGATCGCCCGTGCCAACGGTAAACTGGATACAGCAGATTACGTCGATTGCGTACTTCACTGCCGCCGGGTGAATGGCGGATTGGCCTTGGCAGGCAGGAGCTATCCCGACGTTTCCTCGGCCGCCAACCGCATTCGATAATCCTGGTCGCGCAAGCAAGACCAACTTCCCATCACCACCGCGTCCATCCTCCACCCTCACCCACACGTCTCTCTCCGCCGCCCGTCCACCTCTCATCTCCGTCGCCTCGGTCAGGTCAGCCTAGCGTCCAAATCACAAGCACCATGTCTTCCGAACAGGTCATCGAGCAGCTCAAGAACCACATTGGTTCTCTTGAGAGCCGAATCCACGAGCTCGAGAACAAGTACGGCAAGCCCGATGCTGGCTCCAAGTCTTCCGTCGATGGCATGCGCATGATCCTCATCGGTCCTCCTGGCGCTGGTACGTAAATTGTCGCGACATTTCAATGGCTGCAACGAGACTAACAACACTTCCGCAGGCAAGGGTACTCAGGCCCCGAGGATCAAGGACAAGTACTGCGCCTGCCACTTGGCCACCGGCGACATGCTTCGCGCGCAGGTTGCTGCTAAGACCGAGCTTGGTCGCCAGGCCAAGAAGATCATGGACGAGGGCAAGCTGGTGTCGGACGAGATCATGATTGGCATGATCCAGAACGAGTTGGACAACAACCAGGAGTGCCAGAACGGGTACGTCATGGGATGAATAGAGGCAGAACGCGCAAGGTCACGTCGTACTAACACGATCTCCAGCTTCATCCTCGATGGCTTCCCTCGCACTGTTCCCCAGGCCGTCAAGCTCGACAGCATGCTCAAGACCAAGTCCCAGCCTCTCAAGCACGCCATCGAGCTCCAGATCGCCGATGAGCTCCTCGTCGCCCGTATCACTGGCCGTCTCGTGCACCCCGCCTCCGGCCGCTCTTACCACAAGATCTTCAACCCCCCCAAGGCCACCATGATCGACGATGTCACCGGCGAGCCTCTCATCCAGCGCTCCGACGACAACGAGGGCACTCTCCGCAAGCGTCTCGGTACCTACCACGAGCAGACCGGCCCTGTCGTCGACTACTACCGCAACACCGGCATCTGGAAGAAGATCGACGCCTCGCAAGAGCCTGGCCAGGTCTGGAAGAGCATGCTCAACATCTTCGAGAAGGACGCCCAGCCCAGCAGCCTTTTGAGCAAGATCGGCATCTCCAAGTAAAGCAATTGTCATTTTACGCATTGTTTGAAAAAGTCAGCGGGATAATTTCCTCACAAAACGGGAACGATTCCCCTGAAGCGTTATGATTTTTGGAGAAAGCAAAAAGGCGTTTCTTTAGAAATGCTGGCGCGGACGCGTCGTCACTTTGGATAACGCGAGAGGGACGGCGCTTCCAAATTACGTCTGCGGGTGGTTGGGACGCGCATATGAAACGAAGTTAGGTTTCCTTTTGTTCTCTGAAGCTGTGTATAGAAGTATCCGAGAGAGCCTGTGAAGGGCTTTGTATCATACGCCAAGATCATGCTTTATACTTTTATTGTTATCCTACTCCACCTGGACGTGTTTTATGCATACTGTGGCTTGTGGCGCCTGTAGCTTTCGTAGTACTTGCGCTGTACATTAAAACAACCCGAGACCCTTGCATGAGCGGAGATACTGTCAGACACCACCACCTTATTATTGCCCTGGCCTGACAACACAGGAGATCCGTTCGAAACTCCCTCCGCCGAGCAGCTTTACACATCTCTGTCACGCATGCATCGTCTGGATTTCCACACGTAAACATTTCTTTTTTTGACTTTCGTACCCTGATGCTACATAGACTACGCCCTACGACAAGCGTGAAGCTGGCTGGGCACTTTCGTGTTGGCACATCAAGCATACTCATGCTTCCCCAATTGGCTTGAGCCTCAATTTGGGAACCTGCTCTGGTATCGCAATAATTCAAGCTTCGTTCAGTCGAGAGCGTGTTGCGATGGTTTTGCGATTCTTAGGTATTTGTTGCTCGTCAATACCTGTCCGATTAAGTTGATTGCCAAAGTCTAGTTTCATCAAAGCACGCAGAAACGATTGAGGCCGTGTAGCATGAGCTTGTTTCGTCAGCGATGTATTAGGCCTAAAGTTGATCGTTTACTTATGCTCATGATGAACTAAAGCCACCTGCCATTTTGATAGACTGGTGCAAGCTGGAACACTGTGATGTCGGTAAGTTAGACCAATGCCATAGATAAGAACGTTATCTAGAGTGGTCTATCTATCGCATCTCATCGTCTCCCCAGCGCTTCTTCATCGGCCCATGAATATGCTGGCTTTGACCATGCTTGGCCGAAGAGACTCCTGGCACGGCGTGTGGCTCCCAGATCGCATATTATTGACACACGAAACAGCTCATCCCACTCATGTTCTCGTGTCTCCTCGTTGGACTTGGCTTGATTAGGAATGCTCATGCGATGAAGTGTGGAGTAATCAGGGCAAGCGCCCAAGGTAGCCACGCGGGCGGGCAACTATCTGGAGCTCTCCAGCAAGCAGCTGCTTGATACAGAGACATGGAAAAGTATATCAAGAGTCACGCCTCCGCACCTACAATTTCCTTGTTCTCCTCTTCCTGACCTTCATACTCATTCTCTCTAGAAGTTTGCAGCTTCTTTGACCTCCTCTCTCCCACTCCTACAAGCCTCTAATCTCTTATCGTCAGGCGCGCATCATATCTCCAGCTTAACCCCGCGATCTTCGCCATTGAAGTCGCACTGCTTGCTGCGAAGACTCGTCGCCTGCACCACCGCACCACAGACATACGAGGTAGCAAACGCCGCCGCGATGTCTTCCTTCATGCGTTCCGCCTCGAGGTTGCAGCCTGTCCTGCGTGCCAGCACTCGCACCGCCTTCACTCGCCGCATGGCTACCCAGAGTCCTCCTCGCGCCGCCTCTGCGGCTACCGCCCAGAGCACCGTCGCCGACGGCTATGAGCAGCCTCTCTTCGCGGACGAGCCCACTGGCCCCGTCATGCGCACTCAATTCCCTGGTCCAGAGAGCAAGAAGGCTATCGCCGAATTGGACAAGGTCTACGAGACCAGGAGCTTGAACATGATGTGCAACTACCAGAACTCCTTCGGAAATTACGTCGCCGACCTTGACGGCAATGTCCTGCTAGACGTCTACGCCCAAATCGCCTCTATCCCCGTTGGCTACAGCAACCCTACCCTGCTGCAGTCCGCCATGAGCCCCGAGATGGCCTCTGCATTGATCAACCGTCCCGCCATGGGCAACTTCCCGTCCCACGACTGGGCTGAGATCCTCAAGACTGGTCTCCTGCGTGCTGCGCCTAAGGGTCTTGACCAGGTCCTTACCGCTACTGCTGGTTCCGACGCCAACGAGCTTGCCTACAAGGCGGCTTTCATGTACAAGAGACAGAAGCAGCGTGGTGGATACGATGTCGAGTTCTCCAAGGAGGACATTGAGTCTTCTATGAACAACCAGGCGCCTGGCGCACCCAACATGTCTATCTTGTCCTTCCGTGGCGGCTTCCACGGCCGTCTGTTTGGCTCCCTTTCTACCACTCGCTCCAAGCCTATCCACAAGCTCGACATTCCTGCCTTCGACTGGCCCCAGGCTTCCTTCCCTCAGCTCAAGTATCCTCTTGAGCAACACGCCGAGGAGAACGCTCGCGAGGAGCAGCGCTGCCTCGAAGAGGTTGAGCAGATCATCACCTCCTTCCACAGCCCGCCAGCTGCCATTATCATCGAGCCCATTCAGTCTGAGGGTGGCGACAACCACGCCTCTCCCGCCTTCTTCAGAGGCCTCCGTGCCGTAACCCGCAAGCACGACGTCCTCATGATTGTTGATGAGGTTCAGACTGGTGTTGGTGCCACCGGCAAATTCTGGGCTCACGACCACTGGGACCTCCAGGACCCTCCTGACATGGTCACTTTCTCCAAGAAGGCACAGGCTGCTGGCTACTTCTACGGTAACCCTGAGCTCAGGCCCAACAAGGCCTACCGTCAGTTCAACACGTAAGTTTGACATTCATGCCATAGGTTGCTTAAAAAATACTGACAAGGCACTAGCTGGCTCGGTGACCCCGCCCGTGCCATCCTCTTCCGCGCCATCCTCAACGAGATCGAGAACAAGAACCTCGTCCAGAACACCGCCGAGACTGGTGCCTACCTCTACGCCGGCCTCGAGCGCCTCGCCACCAAGTTCCCCAAGGAGATCCACAACCTCCGTGGCAAGGGCCAGGGCACCTTCATCGCCTGGGACTCTCCCCGACGTGACGAGATCCTGAAGAACGCCAAGTCCATCGGCATCAACATCGGTGGCTCTGGAGCTCAGGCGGTTCGCCTCAGGCCTATGCTGATTTTCCAGAAGAAGCACGCCGACATCCTCCTTGAGGGCCTGGAGAAGCTCCTGGCTGCATGAATGTGATGAGTCAGGACCTTTGGGACGATATACACGATTTGTTTGGTGATTTTCTTCTGAGTTCATTCGAAACTCGAGGCGACTATAATGGGTCGACCTCCACACTGCATGGCGTTCTTTGGAAGGGCAAATGATTGAGACGGCAAGCCTTTAGTCGGGATGACTCTTACTGCCTGTAGCAAAAGCGAAACACACATCAGCATGCTAGCAGAGGCGTGACATGATTTAATCTCTCGTGGCAGCCATTACATCGTGCTTGAAAAAATGTACTCGTACAGTCTCACACGTGTCACGCAGGTGGCAGTCAGACAACAAGTCCGATGACAGACAGTTCACAGCAGCTGTACGAGCTACACAGCTACATGAATAATGCCAACACCTGCCCCCGCGCATGCGTTTCGTGTCTTCCTCGGTCGGGAAATCTTCTGTGTCAGAGGGCAGGTTTGTTGTTCACGTGCGCAGCAGTAGTCAGTCTAGTGACCAAAATCCGGCTAAGGTTAGGTCGCTAAGTATTCCAACGACGCGGCTCTCTTGCTTTGTCCTGGAAGCGCTTGGCGCGGCTGCAGTAAGTGGTCATTGTGCATGTGTTAGGGTGAATAAAAGCGAGATCGGATGCATTGGATAAAAGAACAGGATTATCAGACGGTGTAGCGAAACCAAAAAAGCATGTTTGGGGTGACGACGGAGGTTACACACAAACAGGAGGAGATAGGCTGATGTTCCTTATCTTGTCGGGCCGTAGTGGAGAGAGTTCCAGGTTTGTTCTGGTGGAAGAAAGGGAAAAGCTTAGACCGCGAGCCCCAGTGTTTCTGTGTGCGGGAGGCTCCAACAACGTTGCCTCGCGTCTCGGGCTAGCAGGCCAAGCTGGACTTCAAGATCGCAGCTCAGCAGCACAGCACCGCGATCACGTTCGCATCGCTTCCAGTCTCTCTTAGCCGCGCCCCGGCAGTCCAATGCTCCTCGTTCTCCCACTGCACACGCCGCCGCCATCGTCCCACGTGCCTTGCATATCGCCTCTGCCCCCAAAGCGCCTAGGCACGACTCACAACCCATGAGCAGCCGCACCCGCCGCCCCCAGCCCACACGCACCCTCCCCCAACCCATCACAGGCCTCCGCCCGCGCGACCACCACCACCCCAAGTGGACCGACCGCGTTGGCTCCCGCTGCCGACAGCTATCATCTATCTATCGAGTCCGTCCGTGTCAAAGCAGTAGCTTCGTGGTGACGTGCCTCGACACCTACTACTCTTCCTCCTCCCCTGCCATCCCTCACCGCTGGGTCACTACCCGCATTCCTCCACCCATCCCAACGGCGTCCTGCTTTTCTTAGCAGCTCCGTCCGCACTTTCACCACCACCACCACCTCCATCGCGGGAGAGGGTCCGCTACAGCCCCTACGACCGCCAAGATTCCGTTCAACATCGGCAGCAACAGTACACGCAAGCCCGCCAACATCCCACTACACACCCTCGGTTCTTCCGCCCGCCGCTCACATCGTCGAAGTAACGACAGCGTCGACGAGAAGTACGGCGATCGCCAGCGCCTGCGCCGTTCCGGCTCCTACACCGAAGACAGCGACGACGACGACCGATCCGACTTCTCGCTTTGGAGCGACACGGGCGATCTCGTCGACCAACTTGCCGACGAGGACCCGCTTGCCGGTCGAGTACGAGTGAGCCTCGAAGATCCACAGACCTCGCATCGCAGAGGCAGAGGCCAGCAAAAGAGGGTTCGATACGCTTCCCAGATTGCCGACAACGAGAAGCGAAGCCGGCATACCGATCGCTCAGCACCAGTCCCGAAGCGTGCTGCGGATATCCCTATCCCTGAACCCGGACCTAGAAGACTCAACTGGGGCGAGAAGCTCCTAGCCGCCGCACTCATGCCTGGCGCCGATGGTCCTTCCCGTATGCACGGGTTGCACGGGAAGAAGCTGATCTACTTCTTGTCGATTTTCGTCTCATTAGGCGTTTTCCTCTTCGGATATGACCAGGGTGTCATGTCTGGCCTGATCACGGGCATGTACTTCAAGGACTATTTCAACCAGCCTTCAAGTGCGGAGATTGGAACAATGGTAGCCATTTTGGAAGTTGGTGCTTTGGTCTCTTCGCTTGTGACTGGACGTATTGGAGATATCATTGGAAGGAAGAAGACCATTTTGTACGGTTCTCTGATTTTCATTGTGGGAGGTGCCTGCCAGACGTTCGCGACAGGCATGCCCATGATGATGCTTGGAAGAGTTATTGCAGGTCTTGGAGTGGGTGCTCTTACCACGATCGTGCCTGTGTACCAGTCTGAGATCTCGCCTCCGCACAACAGAGGCAAGCTGGCTTGCATTGAGTTCTCTGGCAACATTTTCGGCTACATGGTCAGTGTGTGGGTCGATTACGGCTGCAGCTACATTGAGAGCGATTGGGCATGGCGTGCGCCTCTGGCCATGCAGGTGGTCATGGGATCGCTTCTGGCTATTGGCACTCTTCTCGTTGTTGAGTCGCCTCGATGGCTGTTGGACAACGACCACGACGAGGAGGGCATTGTGGTTATCGCCAACTTGTACGGCAAGGGCGACATCCACAACCCCAAGGCTCGCGACGAGTACCGCGAGATCAAGATGAACGTTCTCCTCCAGCGCCAAGAAGGTGAGCGCAGCTACTACGACATGTTCAAGCGTTACTACAAGCGTGTCTTCATCGCCATGTCCGCCCAGGCCCTTGCACAGCTCAACGGCATCAATGTCATCTCATACTACGCTCCTCTCGTCTTCGAGCAAGCTGGCTGGCACGGTCGTGACGCGCTCCTCATGACCGGCATCAACAGCATAACATACCTCATGTCGACCGTCCCGCCATGGTACCTCGTCGATCGTCTCGGCCGCCGCTTCATTCTGCTCTCCGGTGCAGCCGCCATGATCGTCTCGCTTTCTGCCATCTCGTACTTCATGTACATCGACATCGGACTCACGCCAAGGCTGGTCGTGTTGTTTGTCATGATTTACAACGCAGCGTTTGGCTTCTCGTGGGGTCCCATCCCTTGGCTGTACCCGCCGGAGATTCTGCCCATGAGCATTCGTGCCAAGGGTGCAAGTCTGTCCACTGCCGCCAACTGGACTTTCAACTGGCTTGTGGGCGAGGTGACGCCGATTTTGCAGGATGCTATTCAGTGGAGGTTGTACTTGGTGCATGCTTTCTTCTGCGCTGTTTCGTTTATTGTTGGTAAGTCTTCAATCTCTCTATTCTTCCAAAACGGTTGGAAGAACGAACTAACACTCCTTTCTCTCCAGTCTGGTTCATCTACCCCGAAACCGCCAACGTCCGCCTCGAAGACATGAACTCCCTCTTCGGCGACGCAACCACCATGGCTCCCACGCCGGAAACTCTCGCCGAAGCCGAATCTCTCTTCGGCGACGCCCGCTCGCCCGTCCCGTCTTTCCGCCTCGGCGACGACAGAGTCGACGGCTCCAACATCGACCCCAACGTGCCCGACCTCGACATCGATCCTCCTGCCGTCGAAGTCCAGGATGGTAAACCGGTTCTTAGTAAGGATTCGGAGCGCGAGGAGGGTGTGGGAGGGTGGATTAGTAATTTGGTTAAGAAGAATGGGGATGCGGGGAGTGGGAGGTATAAAAGGGTTGGGCAGGATGAGTAAGAGAGTGTGAGGGTGATTGTTGTTGTGTGAGTGTGGGTCTGTGATTGTGAGCGTGCATATTTGTGAGCGTACGTTGTTCGCCTTCTTTTTCTTTTTCGCGATGAAAAAGTGGAATATAGAGATGGAGTGGAAGGAAGGGCGGAGGTTTGTTTGTTAGTGGTGTGTGTAACGTGTGTGTCTGTGTGTGTCTATATAGATCTCATATATGCGAGGCAAAAGGGCGGCCTGTCCTTGCAGATTACCTACTATTGTGGCCATTACTAAGTATAGAGGGAAATACATTGTCCCAGTTTCACATGTCTTCTTCGGCGATACCTGAAGGTACACACGCACGTGAAAACACGTGACAAAAGTTACAGGACACGTTTTATCTAACGAAGCTGAACCTACCACAGCGAAAACGGGCCTTCCGAGTCCTTGCATGTGCATAAGCGCGAGGAGCTGGAAATAGCTCCCGCTAGAAAGTAGCTTAGCTGGCCATTCAATCGACACGCAGCTGAAGAGAGGAGAGAGATTGCTGTATCACGGCGAAAAGTGGCCACGCGATTGCTCAGCCGAGTGGCTTGTTAAGACGTCTCCAAATAATTGCCTTCAATAATCTACCCATTGTCTCTTCTATAAGATAACCTTGTTCTTCAAGAAACGCGAGCCTCGTCAGCAACCTTACGCGCTTGACGCCTCTCGCCTCGTAATACGTTAAATCCTGGGGAAGGGAGATCACCACAGATCAGGGAGCTGGCTGGCTGTTCCGAACTTCATTCGACCACCAACAGCCCACCCTCCACCACCACCCACTACACACGGCGCACCTCGCCACGACCTTGTTTTCCTTCTTTTGACCTTGCTACGGTCACCTTCTTGGAATTTCTTCAATTTGACACGCCCGCGCCAGGTCGTCTTTTCTATTTGCGAGCCACCGCAGCTACCGAAGCTATGGCGGTCCGCGATGAAGCCATCACCACTGGCGCCGAGCAGCAGGGCGACTTGAGGAAGAGGACTGCTGGACAGGCGCCGCAGGCCAATGGAGGATACGCCGCGAAGGACGTGCAGGAGAAGACGAAGGAGAAGGTATGTTCATTATCATGGGTGTATACTGTTGGGAGATGTCGCTAGAGAGGGATGCGAGCATTGAGGCTGACAGCTGGCTTCACTTTTTAGTCGAGCTCGTTTGTCGATTTCTTGGACGAGTACGAGTTTTTGATCGCGCCGATTGTGTTCACTGCGCTGGCGTTCTTCACGCGCATGTGGAAGATTGGCTTGTCGCCGATTGTTACTTGGGATGAGGCTCAGTATGTTGCACACGCACACCCGTCTACCTTCTTGAGACATATGAGGCACAATCGCTGACCGGTTCGATTACAGCTTCGGCAAGTTCGGTTCGCACTACCTCAAGCGCGAGTTCTACTTCGATGTCCACCCTCCTCTTGGAAAGATGCTTGTTGGCCTCTCCGGCTACCTCGCCAACTACAACGGCTCCTTCGAGTTCAAGTCCGGCGAGACATACCCCGAAGAGCTCAACTACACTTTCATGCGCCTGTTCAACTCCGCCTTTGGCGCGCTCTGCGTTCCTCTCGCGTACTTCACTGCCAAGGAGCTGCACTTCAAGCGCCCGACCGTCTGGCTCGTCACGGCTATGGTGCTCTTCGAGAACAGCTACACCACGATCAGCAGGTTCATTCTGCTCGACAGCATGCTCTTGTTCTTCACTTTCACCACTGTGTTCTGCTGGTCTAGGTTTCACAACATGCGCCACCAGGCTTTCTCGCCTGAGTGGGCTTTCTGGCTGTTCAGCACTGGTCTCAGCGTTGGCTGCGTGTGCAGTGTCAAGTGGGTTGGCATGTTCGGTACTGCGCTTGTTGGTATCTACACGATTGAGGATCTTTGGAACAAGTTTGGTGACTTGAAGATGCCCAAGGTATGTTGTGGATATGCACGGATTGATACTGGAGTGGAATGCTAATGGATTCACAGGTCGAGCTTGCCGCACACCTGGCTTTCAGAGTTGTCGGTCTCATTGTGATTCCTCTCGTTGTCTACCTTTTCTCGTTCTACGTCCACTTCCTCATTCTGGAGAACAGCGGCCCTGGCGACGCACAGATGTCCTCTCTCTTCCAGGCCAACCTTAGAGGCACTGAAGTCGGCAAGGACAGCCCGCTGGAGATTGCCTTCGGATCTCGCGCAACGCTCAAGAACATGGGCTACGGTGGTGGTCTTCTCCACTCTCACGTTCAGACCTACCCAGAGGGCTCCGCTCAACAGCAGATTACTTGCTACCACCACAAGGACGCCAACAACGACTGGTTCTTCTACCCCAACAGACAGGCGCCCGACTACAACGCCGAGGACGAGGAGATCAGATACGTCGGCAACGGCGACGTCATTCGTCTTATCCACGCTCAAACCGGCCGCAACCTCCACTCTCACCAGGTTGCTGCTCCCGTCACCAAGGCCGACTGGGAAGTTTCTTGCTACGGTAACCTTACTATCGGAGACACCAAGGATCACTGGAAGGTCGAAGTCGTCAACGATGCCTACTCGTCAAGGGACTACTCCAAGCTGCGCACTCTGACCACTTCTTTCCGCTTGAGGCACGTCGATCTTGGCTGCTACCTCCGCGCTGGCAACGTCAATTTGCCACAGTGGGGTTTCAAGCAGATTGAGACTACTTGTGTGAAGGAGAACAAGCCTCGTGATGTCTACACTCACTGGAACGTTGAGTCGCACTGGAATGAGAAGCGTAAGTGTTCTAGATTTCCCAGCAGATGGATCATGCTAACGGATTACAGTCCCGGCCAGCGACCCTGGCTCATACAAGTCTCCCTTCCTCCGCGACTTCGTCCACCTTAACGTCGCTATGATGACCTCCAACAACGCTCTTGTCCCTGACCCCGACAAGCAGGATGATCTCGCCTCCAAGCCATGGCAATGGCCTCTCCTGAACGTCGGCCTCCGCATGTGCGGTTGGGACGACCACATCGTCAAGTACTTCCTCCTCGGCAACCCGCTCGTCTACTGGGGCTCGACCTTCTCTATCGTCTTCTTCTTCGGCATGCTCGCCTGGTATGCCATCCGCTGGCAGCGCGGCTACCAGGAGCTCACCTGGGCGCAAATCGACCAGTTCCACTACGCCGGCATCTACCCCGTCCTCGGCTGGTTCCTGCACTACCTGCCCTTCATCGCCATGGCGCGTGTCACTTACGTCCACCACTACTACCCCGCGCTCTACTTCGCCATCCTCTGCTCTGGCTTCTGCTTGGACTGGTACACCCGCGACCTCCGCAAGGGCGTGCAGTGGAGCATTTTCGCTGTGCTGTATGTTGCTGTCATCGGCATGTTCTGGCTCTTCCGCGCTTTCAGCTTTGGTATGGAGGGTAGCCACAAGCAGTGGGCGCATTTGAAGTGGCTGCCGACGTGGCGCATGACTGATTAGATGCGTTGTGCTTCACAGAGGTGAAGCGCATCTTCTAGTGTTGCTGGTGTGATTGATGGGGTGCCCGTGATGCAGGATGACTGACCGATTAGAGGTTCACGGTATTTTCTTTCCTCTCTGAACTCTCTTTGCGTGCTGGTCTTCTTTGCGGATGAGATATCCTATGACTTAACTTTATATGTATTATCAAAAACTTTCCAATCAATCTGGTCTGTTCAGCCCGGATTGCGTGCTGATGTAGGTGAGCATAGTGCGAGGCGCTGATCAAAGCGCCGTGCAGCGTGCGCGTCCACATGTTCTGGTAAGCAGGTTACAACCCGTCAGTGAAGATCGGTATGCATCGATGCATCTGCAGAGCGATCCGCTATCTATTCGTTTCATTGCTTGCTGAGGCCTATCACAGCTTGAAGAAATGCGGCATACACGCATAGAGGATGCACGAAGGCAAGGTACGAACTGCTCGCTGACGTCAATGCGCGGGGTCCGCTCAATCTTGATCACAAATGTAAGTGAACGATCGCTTCTAATCAGTAAATGTGCTTTGTCATGTGCGTCCGACGTTTTGGCTTGTGATAAATCATAAAGATTGCTGATGTATACAAATACAGTTCTTCGCGCTTGCGATGAACTTTAAGGTGACCAAATCACCACCACTATCCACCACCACAACATTTCAGTCAAGTCACTTGAGGGCATCCATCAATCATGTCGCAAAGAGCAACGGCAACTTGTTACTGCGGCGCTGTTCAACTTGAGGTCGTGAGTACCACCATTTTCGGACTGATATTCTCCTGTGTCGTCGACCAAATGCACTGACACAAGACAGCCCGTTGAAGGTGATGGCCTCGTCAACACCCACGTCTGCCACTGCAAGGACTGCCGCAAAGTCACCGCCACGATGTTCGCATCAAACGTGCGCTTCTCCGACACCTCCGTACTGCATGCGCATGCAACTGACGATTCCCACAGCTCTCTGTCAAGGACTCCGCTCTCGTCCACATCCGCGGCGAAGACAAGCTCACTTCCTACTCGACTAGCGAAACCATCGGCACAGGCAACACGATGACCAGCTCGTTCTGCTCTGTATGCGGCACGCTGATGTATCGTCGGAGCAGTGGGTTTCCGGGCCTGAGCTTCTGTAGGATTGGGACTATAGATGATTTGGAGCTACATGAGACGAACTTGAGGCCGCAGGCTGAGCAGTTTGTCGAGAGCAGAGTCGGATGGTTAAAGCCGGTTGAGGGAGTGCTACAGGTGGAGGGGATGAGTACTAAGTAGCAAGTGACTATACCGAGAGACTGGAATATGCATAGTACCTACTAGGCTACTTAATTCTTTCGCTGTCTAGCTCTCTTACCTTCTCGCTCTCTCGCTCTCTCGCTCTCTCGCTTTCTCTCCTTCTTATTCTCTTATCTATTAAATAAAAAGAGCTAGAATTACTTTTCTTAAATATAAGAATATTATAAGAGTATAATAACTAAAAAACCTATATAGTTATTATAATAGATATAAGCTATTTATAAAAACTACTATTCTTTTTATTTAACTAATTATTAAAGAATTATATATTTAGTAAATAAAGATTATAGAATAGTTTTATCTAAGATCTAGAACTAAAGAAATAGTTTTATATTATTATAAATGAGTATTAAAATTAATATTTAGTATATTTTAGAATTTTCTCTTATATTATTATTTATAATAAGAATTTAAAATAATAATAGTCTTCAGAATAATAATACTACTAATTTAAGTAATACTTTTATTATTTCTTTAATATTATTATATTATTATATTCTATAAATTAATTTCTAGAATATTAAAAGAATAAGAATATATATATTAATATTATTAGCTATAAAGAATCTAAGAGATTTAAAGATAAAATAAATACTTTATATAAAAGCTTTATCTATATTTCCTAAAGAACTTGAGCTATATATTTAAATTCTTAATTTTCTTTAAAGCTAGTATTTTACTATTTATATCAGCTAAAATTAAAGCTAGTCTTTTTTATATTTAATCTAAAGCTAATTAGGTAGTTAAATTAGATATTACTTAGATTCTTATAATTCTATAATCTATTTAATAATCTACTTAATAATAAATACTCTCTTATAATATATAATAACTAATTATAAAGAAGTAATAAATAGATAATATAAATAATATATCTTAGTAATAATATCTATAATTATCTAAGAATTTAGAAGAAAAGGAATTACTTATATAAGTATTATAAGATAGAAGTACTAAGCTCTTATATTATATACTCTTTATAGGCTTTTCGCTTATATTAAATATTAGTTATATAGTATATTCTAATAATATCTCTCTTTCTATAAAGCCTTAGTCTCTAAGATTCTAGAGATAGTAGAAGAGTATTATATATATATATATATATTAAGTATACTATTAGTATCTCTTTAGTTATAATTAGTACTTTTAAGATAGCTATTATAATATTAGGGTTAGGGGTTCATATTAGAGTACTATATAGGCTAGTAGACGTAAATAGAGTAAGCTATATATATTAAAGGTTAGACTATAGAGAGAGAGGTAAATCTATATATATCTCTTCTAACCGACTAAGCTAGTCGGATTAGGCTAGGTA
>Ga0265797_10007443_pt1 | contig 14992 bp, 9 predicted proteins | sample P2T30metagenome_FD_192433 | JGI IMG/M metagenome (GOLD analysis project Ga0265797, IMG submission 192433) | Plant litter microbial communities from East Loma Ridge, Irvine, California - P2 T30 | ecosystem: Environmental > Terrestrial > Plant litter > Unclassified | place: USA: California... | reverse complement strand
GGCAAGTAAATAGGACCTTGAAACGACGATGAGTTATGCGTGTTTGTGGGTATGGAAGGACCGATGAGATCAGGGGCGGGCAATTAAGTCAAATGTGAGGTCGGTGATGGTATATAAAGTTGTTATTAATATCAATCTAGGTGAGAACAAAGGTAATTAAAAAGGAGTGGGGTGAGAACAGTGGGAAAAAAAAGGAAAATTTGGTAGAATGTTGGCTTGACTCCTTGACGTCTTGGGAGTATTCATCTCTTAGCCATGCTACTCCGTGTTGTCACACTACTCCGTGTTGCCACATTGCTCTTTTTCGCAACCCTACTCCGTGTTGTCACACTACTCTGTATTACTACACTGCTCTTTTTCGCAACCCTACTCTTTGTCGCCATACGCCTGGGGATCTTGCGCAATGACAAGGGGGGCTCATCCTCGCCAAGCTCATTAGCATAGGCGCGCTTCCTTTTACCCTTACTCTCGGACTGATGAGGCTGAAGCTCTCGCGGCGGTAAAGTCCTAACCAATTGCCAACACATCTTTGTGCCAGTGATGACTGACTTCACCAAAATGCGAGCGCTCATGACGTGTAGAAAATGCATGCTCATTCTTGCCGCGTGCGTAGTGCCTACCCGCAGTCTCTGTTGTATGGCCAGCCTGAGCATCTACAGCGTTACTGCCTCTGTAGTTGTAGTGCTGCTGTACCAAGTGCACAGGTAGGTGAACGCACGCGATACCAACAGCACCACTGCGCCAATACCGGATATTGACTTTTGTGTGTAGACCTTGTCTTCCTCCTTCTTCGATTACCCTTTCCAAGCATGTCGAGGGCCATGGCGCTTGCAGCCTAGTTGGTGGTCGCTCTAGCCGGGCAGTAGAAGAGGAAGACTGGTTGACTTGATTGGCGGACTTGTCACGGTCAGGAAAGCGTTTGCGTGCGTTTGGAAGGGTAGATATAGACCAGAGGTAACAACTGCTTTCCTCTAGCATATCTACCCTTTTTCCACGTTTCATGAAGTCTTTTCTCAGGCCATCAAGAAAAGGCATTACCAACCAAACGTAGTAAACATAAAGTTCACCAACTTCCTTAGGCAGATACCGCTGAATTACCTTGGGAGTAGAGGTAAGAGAGTAACTCTTGTGGTACTTGGTCATAAAAACCACCTTCCCTTCTTCAATGAAGATGTTTCTCAAGGTATCTCCATGTCGTCTAGGGTTGCACCAGGAGATTGAAAGTAGCTCAGTGCCACGCGCTGGCTGCCCACCCGTGATATGAAATAGTAGTAACAACTGACAGAGGAATTCGTAGCGAGTCTTACAGTATGCTTCTGTACCTTTCTGACACCAGGTCTTTGCCAACGGATCGAACATACCATGAAATTCAGGGTGATCACCCACCCGCCGGTTTAGTCGATAGGTGTCTGAAAACATAGCCTTGTTCCTACTATCTTGTACAAAACTGTACATTGGCTTCTCGTTCTTGAAGTTGTCGGAGATTGCGTGCAGATCTAGAGGTGGAAGCATCTTGTAGCGGGTATCTGGTTTATCGCCTGAGGGAATGAAGAGCAAGTTGAAAAGTAACTCTCTTGCTTTCTGGGTCAGATCCTGAACCCACCAACGTAGGGAGGTCATAGTAAATGACATTTCCTTCATTGTAAGACGTTGGTGATCAGCGCTCCAGACAAGATCACCGTCTGCAGTAGCGTAACGGCGTAGGACCTCGCCGTAGGCACGCATAGAAAGAATCTTGTCCACAGGGGTAGCAGTTTTATAGCTGAAGTATTCAGCTACAGATTTCTTAACCAACATGAGTAGGTCAGTACTAGTATCCCCTCCATCATTTTGCTCATTGATTGCCTGGGCAAGCACTACCAACTGCCCACATTTTACCAGGCCTGAGAGCTTAGGAGTATACCCATTGGCTTCCAACAGGCTCTGACAGTCAGGACTTATCCCAAGTACTGCTAGGAAGGTAATAACAAGACTTTCCGTGAGCCGGCCTGGTAAGCGGTGGTTTAGCAGTGAACAACAGAGCTGTATGCAGGCCGACTTCAGTTCCTTTGTTATTGGAATCGATGAATCAGGTGCTCGAAGTATTTCAGGCGTAGGAGGTGGAGAGGTGTTTCGGACGGAGTATTCTGATGGGGAATTGTAGAGAGAATCACAGTCTGATTCCTCTGATTCCTCTACTTCAGCCAAGGACCTATCTGCAGAGCGACGCTTGTGTCGTGGGCGTAAGGTGGTGGATGTAGTTGGTGATGATGACCACAATGTACTTGGGGAGCTGTGGGAAGGTTGGGTAGGCGATAACAGGGGTGAGTCTGATGTCTCTATAGCGCTTAGAACCCGCCTAATACTAGCTGATTGGTCATCATTCAGCTTATATTCAGGAAGATTCGTAGCACTATGCTGAATTGCGACCCGCCAGACATAGGTGAGTAGCTTGTGCCAATGGCTTTGGTAAATCCTCCAAGTACTTGGGAGTAGCTTGTAGTGTAACGGCCGCCTCCCAGCTTTAGGCCCGTCCCAGTATGCATTTATTGCTTTCAAGACAAACTCATTCACACTGTTGTTTTCAATAATGAGTAATGTGTCCACTATAACCTGGTCAAAGGCCTGAAGTAACGCTTGTAGACCACGATCCTTGCTAGTAGGCGGATTAAGCAGCGCTGCGGCAGCGCGGAGATCTACGCCCTCTAGAATTCTGACCCAGCCAGTGTGATCAATCCACGGTGACATGAGAGCAGGGTATCGCCGGCTAAGCGTAGTGAATTCCTCAGTGCCTTCCTTTGCGCTATCACTAGCCGTCTCAAATTCTGAATAGTCGTACAAGGGGGCTGATGGGTTGGGTTGGGTACTTGGCGATGAGGCAATCACCGTAGATTGTAAAACAGGGAAGTAGGCACCAGCCGTGCCAGTTCTTGCTAGCTGTTGGGCAGGTACCATACTGTCGTAAGGTAAAGGATATGCTTTGAGCTCTTTCTCCAGAGCATGTGGCAATCGCCCCTTAGCGCCTAGTCCATTTCGTGGAGTGATCCAACCGTGCTTCTCCCTACAGTGATTGCGCATCCGCTGAAGTTGACGAGAAAGACAGCCACAGCGGTCGCCTGAAGGTAGTGTCTGGTTACACCAATATGCTTCCTCGGTAGGCAGGTAGGGTATAGGTGGAACAGCGACATTTGGTGGTGTTGAAAACCCGTTAAGCTCTTCTTCAGTAGTTATTGTGAGATGAGTAGAAGCAGCCGAGTGTTGCCACGCCTGGAAGGCACGTTGAAGCAGCCGAGTGTCGATCAAAGAATGGCCTTCTCGGAAATGATTCTTTACACGTGGAAAGGTAAGAATAACATGACAAGTGCGGCATATAATAAACGTGGCTGGTTTTTGTGTAGAATTGTTGTTGAAGGGTGTAGTAACACAAATAACGAGTTGAGAAAAGCTAGCAGCATCGCTATTTAGCGACAGGCTAGGAGCCATGGCACAAGAGTGGTAGTGGTAGATAGATGATGTCGGAAAACTTAGTTAAAGAAAGCTCGTATTTGAATCAAGTGATTAAGATTAAAGCTTGACTAGAGCGTCTATGTTCATAGTTAAATGGGGTCTGTGGTCGAAGCTCTCTTTCGGCCCTTAAAAAGGGGCCATCTTTTTCAGTTTTTCGGGTACAGCAAGACAAATGACTAGAATAGCGAGAGATAGCCAGTGTACCAATTCATGCGCAAAAAACATACACAAAAGGAAATCTACTGGTGGCTGGATCCATGGATGCTCATATTTCCTGAATTGGGCGAGATATATCACCAGTTCCATTCTCTCATTCAATGTACTTGTAGAAGTATTCAAAAGGCGGAGGAAACTAATATCGGAAATACCGGAGGGACAGCTCGGCAGGTACGATCGACCAGATGCCGAGCCGAAGGCGTGCCGATGTGTGCAGTTGTCATCTCCGGGTCAAGACGGCTGCTCTTCTCGCCTCTGGTTTTTATCCACTCTAAAAAGTACTACCACGCCAGCCTACCCTCAGCTGATTTTGAGTGATACTCATGGAGTGTCCACTTAAGCCGTAACAAGCATGGACAATACTATCACTCAACGTGTGAACTATGCGGACCCACCGTCGCGTGCTTCATGGGGCCATGAAGGTAGCTGGTCAATACTCTGACACGACGTATTACCTCGTTCCTACATCAACCTTGGCGACGCATTTCAAGCAAAGAGATCAGCCAAGTCGTGAGTGGCCAACTTGGGTCTGCAGAAGACTTCCAACTTCCCATAGCTTGATTAGCGAGCGTCACTGGAAACGCACAAAGTAAAAAGACACTGTACAATAGTACATTACCATGTAAGCGATTGCAATTGGCGCTTTCCCACAAACATGGTTGCTTTAATGAGATATTGGTCGCGCGAAAGCTGCGGTAGTCTGTACTGGCCATAGCATCTTCCCATGAAGAGATAACAAAAGGAGACTTTGGGTCCTCTCCCGAAGCGAGTCCAATGCGGAGTCACAGAGCGATGTCCTGTTTATCAAATCTTTACGGCTTGCCCATAATGAGGCTGACTTTCCACAGCTTGAGCTGCCTGCTTCTTCAGGTCCTATACCTACTCTTGTCATGTTCTGCAGATCATATCAGCCTTGGGCCTACACCGGAAAGGCTACCGAAAGCGACCAATATATGGCCCGAAACTTGATTACATTGATGAGCAGTGTCTCAAAAGAAGATCCTGGGTAGCCCATACCCTGGACAAAAACTAGGCGCCATTTTTGGGAGGCCAAGACATTGTCACGACGACAATATTGATCAAGAATTTTTAGGTGTACTCAACGACGAGGATATGAGTAATACCGGGTCACGAAGCGTACCTTCAGAGGACTGCCACATAGAGTCCCTAGTGTGCCACGCATGACTTGCGCAGATTGCAGAAAGAATTTCGCGCAAGGTTTACTCAATCAAGCTAGTAAGTCTACATACTAAACACAATGCTAGTATCATCCTGATCCCGGATCACCCTCGAGTTTCCCACCTCTCATTGTTTAGTGGCAGCATTACGTGAGTGGAGATCGACTCTCCCTCCATTCCTCAGCGCTGTCAACTATAGAAGCCTCAAGCAAGGCCTTCACTCAACCGGCAATCCGGAAGAAGTAACAACTCCCAGGTCTAGTCCTCAGTACTATCAGACAGCCGAAGCTTTAAAATAGTATCTTGCTGAAATCTACACATTTCCGTGTACAAGAAGCAATAGGGCCCCTAAAAGACGGCCTTGTTTAAGGCACTTCAACTAAGCAGAGTAACCACTATTCACAAAGGGGTGGATTTAGTGCAACTATTTTACAGCTAGTTTAGTCTGATTGAAGCCACGTAAGTGCTAACTTAACTTAGCGCGGCATCTTCTTGCGAAGCAGTGAGCATACCAAGTTGAGGTGGGCTTAGTGGCATGAGGTCTAACGGTTAATGCTAAAAGATGCCGTATTTTATGTAAAAGTCTAGGTGATTGTCGCACAGCAACAAGTTGATCAAGCCCATCATGTAATCTTCGTGAGAAAGGAGTGGGTAGTGTCGACTACGAGGGGTTTTTAGCAAGAGTTTTAGTTTATAATAAAACCCTTGTGATGACTGGAGGCCAGTTATCGACTTTGTTGAGCCAGTCACAATCCTCCAACCACTAATGGTCTTTGTTTCAGTAGAGTAAATCAACAACAGCCAAAGCTGTCCTGTGTAGTGCGGACGGAGCAAATGCTGCACGATTGAGCTACTAGGGACAGGTGAAAGCTGATGATCTTTTCTAAAGGAAGGCTTGATACATGGTGGTTATGCCTCTGTTCCTATTCATGATGTTTCGAGGCTCAAGCGTTCGTTACAGAGAGAGGAAAGAGCATAATGATGGGGAAATGGCCTCTTTATATAGTCCCGGCAGCTGCCAGCAGGTAGAGTAGGCAGCACGTCGGGATAAACTGGTGAGAGATGAATATGGTAACATTCAACGAAGTTTCCGTGAGAAGGAATACAAATCTTGACCGATGTGACTACAGTTCTCTTACCTAATTAGGCAGTTTCTCATCTCACCGTCTTATACAAGATAACTCACTCATCCACCCGAGGTAGCCCCTTCATCATCCATATCGGGGAAAGAGCCAAATGCCGAAGAGTCGAAATCAAGCCAATCTGTCATTTGCCAGTGACCCAGGAATTTTTGCAAACCTCGCGTAGTTGCATCCATCGGACTGCCAAAGGCTGCCACATCTGCAACGTCGCATCGGGTAGGTCGGGTTCACTTGTACTAGCTTTATTCAATGTCATTGGGCTACTAGTAATGGCGTCTATAGCCGGTAGTGCAGGCGATTTGTCTTAAGCTGGTATGGCGGCCTTCTGTTTGGGTTTAGCCTAGAGTTCCTGTAAAATGATGCCGTATCTTCGCGATGGCGACTTCGATGTTATCGCTGAGCATATAGGCACTGAGATTAGGTCGGTGGCAGTACAAAGCAACCAGGCTCTGGATCGCACTGGCGGCACAGTAAGAGCATGTTTTTTCTAATATAGAAGGAGTGCATACTAATCGCGTCGCAAATCATCTCTCCAATCTTGACGAAGCGCAAGAAGATGCAGTAGCTTCTCGTATTGAGCTCGATCTTCGTGTGGGCACAAGCTTCGCTCGGCCCCTCACTCTGATTCTTCGTCCTGTACTCAAGCGAGACAATCTGTCAGAAGCCCCTCGAATAATCAAATGCGAGAGTTGTCAGACTCCTACGCTTGGCCTTATCGTCGAGCGCTACTTAGGCATTCGTTATTGTATCCCGGGACCATTTTGGTGCATTAAACCGATGCATTGAAGAGCTGAAAATAAGGTAAACTCGACTTGGGTTCGTAAACTCGTCTTCGAAAGAATGACATCTCACTTCGTAAAATGCTTAGATTCAAAAAGTCAAAACCACGCCAACGACAGCGCGTCCATCGAGTCGCAACCGTACTACGGTGAGGCTATCACAGGTACGATACTAAATCTAGTTTTGAGTTGTGATTACTGTAGGGTATAAGTACGGCTAGATTTCGATAGTACTATAACCGTAGCCGTAGTTACGGCAGTTTTATATGCTAATTTATCTTGAGATGAGTGTCATCGGAGCCGACGACGTGACTTGCAATTCCAACGATAGGTGCGGCGATTTGAGCACCAGCAAGCCCGAGGGAAATGGATCCGTTCGCGCCCCGCACGGATAATGTTGGGAGTTTAGATAAATGGAATAGAGTAGTATCCAACGCTATTCGTGATGCAGACTAGACAGAAAAGCCATCGATGGCATATCCCTCCCAATTGTAGAAAGAAGTATCCGCTGCCGTAAGAACGGCAGGCATTGGGTTGACGTACGTCAACTTGGTTTAGCCCAACCTTTGGGTTGTAGTTTAGTTATGATATAAATCTCCTTTCATGGTGCTCAGGTATATGGTGGTTGAAGGGCCAATTAATCTGTTGTACATGACTGAAATTTTGTGAATACAGACATCGCCACTGCAGTGCATAGTATCTGAATAAGAAAAGAAGCTTGCACCAACAAAAGCTTGACGTGACGTCTCTATATCAAAAGATTGGACAAGATATCTGCTCACTAGTTAAGGCCATGGACAGAAGCTAGGAAACAGCATCGGACAAGACTTTCATCTTCGCTAGAGACTTGAGAAATAGCGGGATTGGCATCGGTCATACACTCATTGCCGGCTGATCCGCAAAGCACTGGACGGAATAGTACCACAATGCAAACAAACATTGATAAGAGGAAAATAGTATTGGGCCTTGCATAGACCAAGTGACTAACTAAAACTAAGCGGAATGGCACTGAACGATTTCGCACTTCCGTGATATTCAAAAAAGTTCTGATGAAGGTGATTTGTAGCTATAAACAAGTCTCCATGAGCACAAAGCGATGGCGGATATGCCGTCTCGTCTCCAACCCCCCGATTATAAAACATGTATCTCCACTATGAAATAACGTTGGTGTGTTGTTCAATTACCTCAGGCTCGGGGTTAGCTGGTATTCTCCAACCGGATAGGCGAGACAGCGGATCTAGCCCAAGCTCAGCGCTTTTGAACCGTTGAGAAAAGTCCGGAAGTGGTACACTACTTGTGCGTATACCAAGTGAGGACCGTGGCCGCTGAGGAACCTCCTCATGCTCGTATATGCTGTACAGATTACGAGTGGACTTTGCTCTTTCCATCACTGGGCTATTACGACGCGGAAGTTCGGATTCAGGTGGCGCAAACATCCTCGGGAACTTGTCTCTTGCAGCCTTGTTCTTCTTTCGGTAAGAGAGCTCCCAAGAATTGAGCTCCTGCACAAGTGCTCTAGGAATAGGGTCGGCATAGACTTCTCTTTTGACATTTCCCATCCCATACCTGCAATTCTTGTCGCTATAGTTCTTGATAGCCTGTCCTAAGACTAGACGAAGACGTTCACAAATTCTTTCTTCAAACTGTGTGACTGCAATATCATCCGAGACAAGTCGACAGGCAAGCAGCTTGTGGTTCTTCCCAATTGTCCATTTACTGTGTAGTAAGCCAAGCCCACGCGCCCAAATAGAGGTGTTCTTCGTATGCAGTAGTGTCTTTTTCCGATTCTCTACTCGACACATGTGTACTCGGAACGCGAGCAACTGTTCAAGGAGGTATGCCGGGTCAATGCCGAGTTGCCGTGCTGGCTGCATGACGAAGCTGACTATGAAGGCGCGGTCATAGTCGCTCAGCAAGCTCTGCGAATTTCTCGCGACGTTTTCGCAGACGTTGTTGACAGCCTCAGCGTACTTGTGCACGGTGTGCAACTCGCGAGTAGACAGGAGACTTGCGCGTCCAGCGTGGATGCCTTTGATGAGTAGAGGAGGCGTGCATTCTTGTAATCCTTGTTGTAGGTTGTAGTCTTCAATAGTATAGCTGAATATGAGTATGTCGAGAATCATGCGAGCGATGAGACCGCTGCACGTCGGCAGATCGGGAGGAAGTTGGTAGTCGTGACCCCGAGTCACAAACTCCCTCGGACCCAATGGCCATGATTCTTGGGCGATATCCGTATCATAATTGACCGGTGGTGAGGGATTGATGGGGTCTACCCGTTCACAAGGCTGTTGTAAAGCTGCTATATGGGTTTGCATATAGGAGTTGGGTTCTGCAGGTTCTGCAAGTGGCTCCTCCGCAGTGTCTCTCAGCAATGCCCGGTTTGACGATTTGGGACGGATCTCCATCGGGTATGGATATCGAATAGCTGCTATTGTGACTGCGGCCAAGATTATTGGGTAATGCGCCAGACGCTCTGTTACGCTCACATCAATGTGTGATGTCAATTGAGAAGAGGGCGAGGAACGAGGGAAACGCCCACATGTATGTATGTGGGTCCAAGCTGAATGCTGGCGATCAAACTTACGACAACACTCGGAAGTCTGGTCGAGGATATGCCTGGTGAAGATCCGAAGTGGAGCCGCTGATTTCGTTGCATAGCTACCTAGGGATCACCTGTGAATCTGTCATGATACTGCTGTATTGATGCTAGACATTGTCTGCATTCGTGATTGAAGACAGTAAGCTTTTTGTTTCCTGTCGTATACATATTGATAAAAGCGCTTTCCGGCGAATACTGCTAGAATTTTTCTAGTCCGATGGGATCTTGGGAATGAGCATGCAGGCTGCATGTAGGGCGACGACGAGAAAATGTCCACACGATTTTCCACACTGCTGCATCTAGGTACTTGTGGATGAAACGTACATATAAAAAGAAAAGAGAATTACGACAAAGAAGAAGTTGCCAAGCGCGTCACTGTAGCCTCTGGACGGGCCACTGATATGTTGCAACTGAGTAGAGGTGCGAATCACGAGAGTCACGACGGTCTTGAGGTTAGCGTAACCACTAGGGTGCCAAGATGTCGAGGCGGTCGGTCATGGCAGAAATAATTCTAGGACTGCGTGCAAGCAAAGGCTCTTTCGCATGTATCGTCTACTATGATACTAAAAGAATTTAGAGTCACAATACCATAGCTTCAAATTGCCTAGGCACAAGCTACGGGAACTTCGGCAGCTGATTCGAACATGGCGACCGCACGAGGAGAGAAGCCTAGCACTGCACTGCAGCGCAAGTCGCAAAGCGGCGCACCTGCTGAAGATGACGACGCTCGCGCACTCGCAGAATTCACCGAGAAGGCTACACGACAATACGGTCGCGGCGAACGGATACGACCCAAGTCAGTCAAGGACAAGAAACTCCGCGCGAATATCAAATCGCTCGAGGCGAAGAACAAGCAGGCGGCGCTAGAAGCAAAGAATGTCGAGGTCCTTCTCGAGAACAACGCGGGATTGCTGGAGCCCGAGACTGAGCTGGAAAGGACGTACAGGGTACGACAAGATGAGATCAAGCGCGAGGTTGGCATCGAGACGGCAAAGAAGGGCTTTGAGCTGCGCTTGGAAGGTTTAGGGCCATATGACGTTTGTGAGTACAGTCGGAACGGGCGAGATCTTCTGATCGCTGGTAGAAAGGGACATGTCGCCACCTTTGACTGGCGGGATGGCAAGCTGGGATGTGAGCTACAACTCAACGAGACAGTGCGAGATGCGCGGTGGTTACATACCAGCAACCAGAAGAACTTTGCCGTCGCGCAGAAGAAGTGCGTCTACATCTACTCGGGCGACGGCGTGGAAATGCACCAGCTCAAGAACCATGCGGAAGCCACACATCTTGAATACCTCCCTTACCACTTTCTTCTAGCCTCAGTCTCGACTGCTGGCATAATACGATATACAGACGTCTCGACTGGTCAATCGCTTCCGCAACTGTACACAAAACTTGGTCCTGCCACAGCTCTTGCACAAAACCCACACAATGCAATCCTCCACGTTGGCCATCAAAAGGGCCTCGTAACACTATGGTCACCCAATAGCGCTTCACCTCTTGTAAAGCTCCTCCCACATCGGGGGCCCGTACGAAGCATCGCCATCGACCGGTCAGGTACCTACATGGTCAGTACATCACAAGATCGACGCATGTCCATCTGGGACATTCGCATGTTCAAAGAACTCCACCAACACCACCTGCGCGTCCCAGGAACCACACTATCAATCTCAGACCGCAACCTCACAGCCGTCGGCTTCGGCACGCAAGCCGCCATTTACAAAGACGACATTTTCCGCAAGAACCCTATGGACCAAGCAGCGCCCACAATGCCGTATATGGGCTGGGGCGGCGACGGCCTAAACGTTAGCCGTGTGCGCTTCTGCCCCTACGAAGATATTCTTGGCATCTCGCACGAAAGAGGCTTCTCCTCCATCATCGTCCCCGGTGCCGGCGAGCCCAACCCTGACACCCTCGAGCCTGGCACAAACCCCTACGAAACCTCGAAACAGCGCCGCGAAACTGAGGTCCACGCCCTACTCGAGAAGATTCAACCCGAGATGATTGCTCTCGATCCTAATTTCGTTGGTAACCTGGACCTGGCGTCGCACGAGGAGCGCCAGAAGGAATACAAAGCGTATCGTGGCGAGAAGGAACCGGACAAGGTGGATATGCTAAAGAAGAGGGGTAAAGGAAGGAATAGTGCACTCAGAAGGTATCTAAGGAAGAGCGGGAACAGGAATGTGATTGATGAGGAGAAGGAGAGGGCGAGGGAGGCGATGAAGAATATGCAGAAGAGGCAAGTTGAGAGAAAGGAGAAGTTGAAAAAGGAGTATGGGCCTGCGTTGGAGAGATTTGCGAGGAAGTGATGAGGATTCGATTATTCGATTCGATCCTAGCGGAAATGGCATTGGGGGGCCAAAAACTATCAGCATTTCAGGGCGTTCTCAGAATCAAGGTTATTAGATACCTACCTTCGCAATCAACCTTTTTCTTTTTACTCAACAAGAATCATCCTAAATGAAACGCCATAAGATTCGCCTATCTAAAACACTCGTAATCTCATAACTCTACCAATCCATACCCCTAAATTGGCTCTAGCCATCCAACTCACCCCTCCAAGCCCTCGCGCCCCTCGGCCATACCCGCTTATAAAGACTCACAGCCACGGAATCCATCGGACTGATCTTGGCATCAAACATGGCCTTGAAGTACCCATGCGTACCCAGACTCTCCTTGATAAAGCCGCTCCTACCGCGCTTCGTCCATAACGGCAGACCCTTGAACCACTTGACATCGGCATCGTTGAAGAACATGTAGCGCACAGTGACGACGCGCTTATTGATCTTGTAGGGATGGCCGGTGAGGATGATGCGCTTGGCTATAATACGGTTTCTAGAGGGGGGCAGGGATGTGCCTGTTGCGACTAGACGAAGAGGGGAGGACTGGTCTAGAGAAGGTGCTGTGCGGGTGAAGTAGAGGAGGGGCACGTTGCCCCATGTTAAGGGGCCGATGAAGGAAGCGATTGCTGATTGGCCTGGGTGCAGGAAGCGGGTGAATTTGTGGACGTTGTTAGGCGTGTTGCCTGCATTTGAAAAGAGCTTTTGGTAGTGGTTAGCTGAGGTCAGGTAAGATGGACAGGGTGGTGGATGACTTACAGGGTTAATAACGAATCTTCTTGGGCCGCATTGTACGATCAGCTCAGTCTTTGATTTTATTGGAGACTCGTGTTCAGAACTCAGCAAGATGCTATAATTGCAAGCTGCTCTCTTGTGCTCGTGTCTGAGTAGCGAGAACATGGCAATCGGCCGCGACTGGCTCTCTTGAAATTGGAGCGGGACACCACGAATGTGTACACTAACCCGAGTACCGGGCTTGACACCGCCAGCCCATGCTTCGCGCATGAATTTGGTGGCTGTGCGCTTGTAGTCTGCAATTTCAAGTAACCGTTGCCACTCTTCTGGTTCATATGGTCGATCTTCCTCTGTCTCCCATTTGCTCATCTTCAAACTCTTTAGTCCTCGGTAACGAAGGAGACGCTCCCGTGCATTAACGTTTGGTGGCAACTCGATCTCATCAGGGAACTCCAAATCATCATCCTCTTCCGTTTTTCTAGACTTTCGGTATGCTTCAATCTGTTCGGCCTCGTCTTCTGGAGAAGGGTCGAAGAACATTTCCGACTGTGGGTATTCTGAAGGTGCACCCTCTGTTATCGCTCTGCCGTCGATATCCATGCCCTCCTCGCCGTCGGCAGGATGCGCAGGTTGACTCTGGTTGTCTTCTTGGTCCTCCATGTCAAAATCTTCAAAATCAGATCCAGAATCGGACATGCCATCAAGATACCATGCGGCTTGATAATCACTGGTGCCCTTAGGCAATCGTCTCCGCTTTGTAGGAGCAACCTCCTCTTCCTCATCGGAGAAGTAGTGATGGTCATCTAGCAGAACACCCTTGCGTTCAGATGGGGCGACAGATGTGGCATAGTTAGTCACGTCGTCCATGAGCGTCTCCTCAGGCGCCAGTTCAGCGAGATCGTCTTGGTCCTCAGTGGGGCACTCTAGGGTGGTGCCACCTTCTGAGTCGACTGCCATTTCCTCTTCCCTTGCCTTCTTTCTCATCTCCAATGGGGCGTCAACAATCTTGTCAACTTGAAAGTCACCCCAGTCTCCAACCTGTACCAGCCTGTCCGCCTTGAGTCCGAGGCCTCGAACAACACCAGTTATGACGACTTCTCCAGTGCCGTCCTCATTGACTGCCGACTTCCCGCTAGGCCATGCAATGTCTTCGATGAACATGTAACTCCTCTGGTCCCTCCATCGAACACCTTTCGTAGTAGTTGTGCATAAAGACCGAACAAGATTAGCAGCTTCTTGGCGGTTGTCGAGCGAGTAGACGCGCTCAGTGGATGGCAGCCAGTGGGTGATGTAGGACTTGAGAGATGAAATGACCGAAGGCCTTTGCTTGGCGGGCTCCACTTTGTCGAGTCCCTGGCAGACTGTAAAGGTATTGGAAATGCCCTGGCTCTCGACCGATTTGAGTATCGACTCGCCCTCGGCATCCACCTCTTCATTTGCCGATAGTACAAAGACTACGAAGTCGGCAACACGGCAAGCATCGAGAGCCGCTAACAGGTCTCTCTTGACTATAATGTATTGCACTTTCTGCTTGAAGCGATCGACTGTTGCGCGCATCCAGCCGGCCTCGGGAACCTCGTCTTCGACGTCCACACTCGCATTCAGCCTACGTACAGCGTCAGCCGTAGAAACATCGGCACACAGTGGGACAATGGCAGCGATTCTCGGGGCACCATCCTTTCCGGCGAAAACGTTGGTCGACTTTGCGTGTTCGTGATCCTTGTTGAGGCGCATCTGCTTCGCGCGGTTGCGGCGGTCGAATTTGGACATGACTTGCTGATGTGGCGTCTTGCGACTGCCAAACTCGAATGAAAGCGAGTTCACCTTGCCTGTACGAGGAGAGTCAGAATAGTCATCCCCATGCGAGGGCGCACCACTCACCCTTGCTCTGCTCCTTCAGCGCGCCCTTGGTGGCATGGCGGGACTTGAAACCCTTCTTGTCCTTTTTGGTCGTGCTGCGATGGTGATGCGACGATGCAGCCATGGGAGCCATATTGGCGCTTCCGCCTGCTTTGAATCGAAAGGGAATAGACGCCACTGTGACGGTCGAGTGCCAGCGAGGTTACGCGGAATTTGGTGGAGTCAAGTGCGGGACGCAATAATTTTGTTATCGCAATCGATTAGCGATAGCAATTTTGGCTCCTCGGCTGTGGCGTAGGTAATGCAGAAACGTTTTTGCACCGCCACCTCCGATCGGCCCAAACATGGATCCATCACTCCACGGGAAACTAATATAAGAATCAATGTCGCCACCCTGCGATTACATGTGCTGCAAGATATCACCTCTTCAACTTCCAGCCACAGCATTACAGTTTGCGGCGATAATCACCTCTGTTGTCACTGCTTCTATCCGTGCTATATTGTTACCACCAAAATGTTGATCGTGTCAAGTCCCCCCCCCCAAGTAGAGCCTTCTATTACTTTTAATATGGATTCATCCTTGGTTTCTCATTTCACAGAGCTTGCTCGGGTTGCAAGCTCACACCTTTTCCCCGCTGTACAACTGTTTGCCCTTCAT
>Ga0265797_10007442_pt1 | contig 14994 bp, 20 predicted proteins | sample P2T30metagenome_FD_192433 | JGI IMG/M metagenome (GOLD analysis project Ga0265797, IMG submission 192433) | Plant litter microbial communities from East Loma Ridge, Irvine, California - P2 T30 | ecosystem: Environmental > Terrestrial > Plant litter > Unclassified | place: USA: California... | reverse complement strand
CGGTTTCAGCGTTCTCCAACACGGCTTCAACCGTAGCCATGTAGTTGCCGCCAGAGTAGTTGGCAAGGTTTCTGGCACGAATCACCAACGCATCTGGATCAGTGCCCTTGCGGATACCAAAGGTTGGGCCGGTAGGTGCGTACTGGTAAGGGTCAGTGAACCCCACCGTCATGCGGCTACCTTCAACCTGACCAACGTACGGCACGTTGGTGTTCCACGGAGCCGTGGAGATTGGGCACTTGGTAAAACCGTAGGCTTCAATAATGCGCATGCTGAACTCCTAGGCTTATTCGCCGTAGTGCATGTACAAACGACGGCTGTCCTGACCTTCCAGATCCTGGAGGCGGATACCCACCACGCGCTTGAACAATGGGTTGGTTGGCAACATGTCGTCGTTCTCACCGGCGTAGATGATCTCTGCGCCTTCAAGAGAAGTCAGCTCGGGACCGGTGGTAACCCACTTACCCTGGCTTTCGGTTGGGTCGTACTGACCCAGCGCTGCCGACAGTGTTGTGATCTTGTCTTCCGGGATGGGACCTACCTCCAGATCATTCAAGAATTCCTTGAACGGAGTGAAGTCCACACGGAAGAAGTTGGGCAAAATTTGCATGGTTAACTCCAGTCGAAGTAGGGTTCAGGGATGACCGCGGAGATCGATGGGAGGCCACCACTGTTCAGCACGCAGGTACCTTTCCAGAAGATGCCTGTGGCTTTGGCGGTTAATGGGATTTTGAATGTCCCGTCACCGTTGTCGATCAGATCCGCATCTTCCACATCGTTGGCGTCAAACAGCACACCGAACGTTTTGAGCAGATAAGGGAAGCACCCGTACACGCGAGTAGCACCGGTCAGCACACTGGTCTGAGCAGTGCCTGCACTGGCGCCCAAGAGCGCTAGATCTACACGGTTGTACTTAAACGACCGATAGTCTTTGTACGTGGGGTTGGTGCCCTGTGCCGTGAGCTTGATCTTGGTGTCAAACCCTTCTGGATCACCCGTCAATGCTGTGGGCAGAGAGAAGGTCCAGAGGTTGGCGGCAGAATACGTCAGTCCGTGGTTTGCCTGCAGCTGGATGAGCAGGCTGATCTTGGAACCTTGTTTTAAGTCCATGGCTCACCTACACCTTGTAGTGAAGCAAGAATTTACCCACGAACCAACCACCCGCTGCAGGTGGAGTGATGACCACCACGTTGTTGTAGTCTGTGGAGTTTGCCTCAGGCACGTTCACGTTGGGCAGGGCATACTTGATGCAGCGAGCATCTTGCAGACCCCCTTCCATAGACGCTGGGGCATAAGCGTTGAACTTACGACCCGCCACCAGACCCATGTACGACACCAGATCTTTCGCCTGCGCAGTGGCTGGCAGAACCTGGAGCGTGGTCAAAGACTGTAGCAGTGCGGTGAACTTGGAGAAGTCAGTCCCGTAGGTCATGAAGTCTGCCATCGGCTTCTGATCGCCAGGAGCCACACCACTGACCAGCGTCAGCAATAATGGAGTGCTGGCCGGTACCTGTTCGGATACAGGCTTTTTGGTAGCCTTGCGGTTCCAACGGAAAGACCCGATCCATGCCAAGTTGCTGGCTGGGAAGTTCCAGATGTATCCGGTTTGCACCGTATTGGGTACCGCCGCTCGATCGGAGTCTGCGGGGATGAACATGGTGCCGTACTTCTGATTGATCCAGCGCATGGCCGATTCAACCTTGATGTTTACGCCAGTCAAGTCGGCTGGGGTGGCGTAATCGTCAATCACGGGTACGCCCTGTTGGAACAGGACATCCGAAGACAGACGACGATAGGTGAGCACGGTGGTGGCCATGTAACCGGAGTTACCTTTAGGCATCACCGAGATCTGTGTGTTGCGAATCCCCTGACCAGTGATCGCTGCAGGAACACCCAAACGACAGTTGTCTGGCGTGAGTTTGACCGGCAGCTGAGGATTGTCCCGATTGATCAAGTCAAAGACCAATTCGGCAGATGTTTTTCGATAGTCTAAGTCCATCTTCTTCATCCCAGTTGGAAGGGGCCGGGGAGTACCCGGCCACTATGCCGTCAGTCCGCCGAGTTCGGGTTATCCGGGTCGTTGAAGTGCAGATAGAAGCGGCCAGTCGGTGTGGTTACACCTTCGCGCAGCTCCAGACACATCACGTACTTGTACGACTGGTTGGTGGGGAAGACCATGGTGTTCAGACCACAGAAGATCACCTTGGCACCGTTGAGCGACCAAGTGTTGCTGCTGTCGGAGTTGTTCCACAGCGCAGCGCCTGGACCCTGATCGAGTGCCTTGAGAGCCGTCACCAGAATATCGGCGTTAGCAGAAGACAATACGCCTTCAGCCATCGCCAGCATCTGATCGCGGTAGCCGGTCAGGTTCAGTGGGTAGGTGTACAGCAACGCAGAGGTCTGAGTCGCTGGGTCGGCCACTGGGTAGTTCAAACCATTCAGCGCCTTGACCGTGGTCAGGGTGTCGATGTTTGCACCACCTTGAACAACATCGAAAGACAATTGACCCAGCCACAGTGGCGAGGTGTCTTTGGCCTTGATGGTCACTGTGCCAGCGCCCTGTGCATCCAACACCACAGGCTCACTGAGAATGTCCTGCGGACCCAGCACGAGGCCAAAGTAGTACAGGATGTTCGACAGCATGTCGACGGTGGTTGCAGGCTGGTACACCGGCAATGGGCGGGTGGGACGGAACTTGGCAAAGTCTGCCAGCGTCAAGCGGTTGTACTTGACGGTTGCCTTACCTTCGAAACCGGCGCCTTGCTTTGGAGTTACCTTGGCGTAGGTGTTCTTGGTGGTGGTACCTTCCATCCAAGTACCTGCGATCGGCTTGGGATCAGACCAGGTGAGGTTGGCTGCAGTGAACTGCGTGGTACTGTTGGCCGCATTCAAATAGTTGAAGAGGGCCAGCTTGGAATCTACGAAAACAGACATGGCTGCCTCCTCTTAAAGGTTGAAGTACAGAATCCACTTGCCCGCGAGGCGTGGGTTGCTGGCGTCGCTGACCGTGAGGATCTTCGCGTAGGCAAAGCCCGGCTTGTTCGCCTCGGGATGGGCGGCGCTTGGCAGTGACACTGCACTGAACGAACCGTTCGACATGTTCCACGGAGCCGTGTCTGGGTTGTAGGTCCCGATAACGATTGGCCAGCCGGTCAGGCGCTGAATTTCGCCGATGACCGCACCGGCACCACTGAGGGCAACCGCGTTGCCAGCTGTCCAGCCTTGGGCCAATGCGTATTCGGTGAAGTCCAGACCTGCGAACACAAACTCAGGACGCAGGCTACGATCAGGCTTGGCCACGAAGTCGTTGCCGCCTGGCCATTGACCACCGTCCAGTTCAGTGACTGTCAGGATGTCGATACCGATCTGCTGCAGACCACGGTTCCAGGTAACGGTGAAGCTACCCACGTAGGCCAAGTTATCGGCCACGGCAGACCACACACGTGGGGTAGCGTTCTGACTGTAGCTCCAAGCACTGCCAGAGATACCAGACACCGTCAGGTTCACACCGTACAGTTGGTTCACATAGCCAATGGCCTGAGCCATGGTCATGGTCGCACCGTCATTCAGCCAGCGAGTGAAGGCGATGTTGTTGCCACGGAACAGACTGGTCAGGTCACGGCGACGATACAGGACTTCCAGTACGCCTCGGTACTTACTGGACGACTTGGCCGTGATCTTGAGTTTGGTGTTACGCCCGAACGAGTCAGCGGCGACAACAACCGGTTTACCGAAGATGAACTCGGTGGAATTGATGGGCCATGGCAGCGTCGGGTTATCCGCGTTGATCTGCGCGATGGCCTCTTCGAGAGGACTGCCTGTGAGAATTGGCATGTGCTTTTACCTAGGCTGGATTGTAGTGGAAGTACATGGCGCCTTGTAAAAGGCCGCTCTGCACAGTCGACTGAATAACGACGCGTTTGAACACAGGGTTGGCATCAGGTACATCTGCCGTCGCCTTGTCCACAACCTTGCCTTTAACCCAGTCAGGGATACCCATGGCACGAGCCACTGTTTGAACGAGCGCCCAATCGGAATACTCGCCCTTGGCAGTTGGCTTCAATGCATCCTGGATACCAGAGAAGTCCGCACCCCACGTCCACATCCGACTGGATTGTCGATTGGTATTGTTGGGGTGTTTGAAGATGTCCAGATCGGTCTTGCCAATCATCGAGTCCAGCCACGAGGGGCCGAACGACAGATTGAGGTCCAGACCACCGAACCACTGCAACGAGGCCTCTGCAATCTCGATGCGCGAAGAGATCGCCTCACCATCACCCAGCACAGGTGGGGTGTACTCTTCGAAGTCTTCGGGGTTGATGTCAAGGCCAAACTTGTTAGCGAGGCCCAGCACAATCATTTCACGGTTCATGGCTTCCAGAGAACGGAAGTCAAAAGACGTCACGTAATCGGCCAGATTCATGCGGTCATAGTAGACATCGACCTCACCGTAGTAACCACGTCCCGGAATACCAGAGATGGTCACTAGTGTGTTGCGGTCGTGCTCTGTCGTCGGTTGGGGTACCGAGAACGAGAGCCGCTTTTCCGTGAACTCCTTGGGTGGAGTGAACATGTCGTTTAGAACGACAAACATCCGTTCGGCGTTAGCCATGGTTCACCCCCTATGCCAGGTCTGGATCGGGTTCATTGAAGTGAAGCGTCAGCTCACCTGTCATGCCCAAGCAGTTGGCATCTACCAGCACGACCTTAATGAAGCGGTCGTATTTGGGGTTGGCTTCCGTTGGATGCTCGGCAGAGATGCCCACCATGCGAATCGTAGCGCCAGCCAAACTGAATCGGCTGATACCTTCGATCTTCCAATCGTCACCCGTCTGCGTTTTAAGCAGAGGGCCCAAGACATCAACCGGTGCATCACCGACCACGATGTCCTTGAGCTGTTCGTAGGAGGTCGTGAAGTCACGCCAGTACGAATAGATCTGGGCATACGGTCGAGTGGTGGTAGCCGATGGGTAGCGCAGGCCGTTGAGACGGGTCACCTTGAGGTAGTCCGCCAACTGGTAGCCACCCGGACGGGTACCCACCGAAACAGTGCCAGTCCATGCCAAGCTGGTAGGCAGTGCCTCCAACTCAACCACGCCGCCTTGAGCTTTCTCTTCGTCAGTCAGCGCACGGATCAGCACATCTTTATCCGTGAGCAGCGTGCCGTAGCGTTTGTTCATGGCCGCAATGATGTCACTGGTGCTTTGCGGTTCTTTGACCGGCACCAACAAGGTCACTTGCGCAGCCAAGTCGGACAATGGGTTGCGATGGTAGCGGAACGTCTCGGAACCGGAGTACGCTGTCTCTTGGTTTTTGGCAGTGAGCACGATCGTCGTATTGAACTGCCCTACCGGAGTAATCGCGATAGGTGCTTCGAAGATGTATTCACTGGCCACCAAGTCAAGCTTGTTCAGCCGGTTGATCGATTCCACCATCACATCCAAAGAGGGTTTATAAAGCGACATAATCGTGCCCTTTAGGAAGTGAGGTTATAGTGGAAGTAGGCGATACCCGAGTAGTCCATGGTTTGCACGTTGGCAATATCCTTGATCACCTGAACAAGCACTCGATCGTAGTCCTTGTTAGCTTCCGGTACCTGCGCCGTACTGTAGTCGAACATGGGGTTGTTCCATGCCACGGGCCAGTTCGAGTAACCGAACGAAGCCATCAGTGCCCGCATGGCGTTCCCGTCGTTAACGATGTTGTAGAACGGGTGCTTGCGAACTTTGGCGTAATGCTCCGACCAGTCTTCACTGTAAGTGAACAACGTGATCGGTCGCTTGTTCAGCGTGTCCAGCGTTTGACCCGGATGCAACATGACATCGAGATCACGCATGACGACAACCTCAGACAACAGAGGGCGACGTCGGGTAAAGCGAATAACAAACTGGCCGATGTAGGACAATGAAGTGGTCAGGGCTACGAGGGGGATGTTGACCTCTTCGTTTTCGCCCAACCAGCTATAGTCAACCTGCTCGAAGTCATCGACATCCAATTGGATGCCCAACTCTTGGCCGATATACGGCAACATCGAATGCAGGTTTCCGTTACTCAGCCCATTGATCCGGGGACGGATATCACCAAACGCGCTTGTAAGGTCCATCCGTTCGTACTCAACGGGGACCATGCCTTCATAGGTCGTATCGGGAATCGGCACAACGACACTACGGACCAGGGTAGGTAGGGGACCCTGGACAAACTTAGGCGTGGTAAAAAGCACATCGTCCGGGTTCAACGGGGAGGGAAGGACATTCTGCTGATTGATGAGATCAACTAAAACGTCCCTGCCCTTTCCAGGGACAAGGATCATTTTTCTCTCCTGAAACCGTGATCTGAAGGGAAGGAATGTGTGCCGGATAGGAAACATTCACATAGGATTAGCCCTTGCTGAAATAAGATAGGTAAGGGCATAAAAGAGAGTGGCCTTTCGGCCACTCCCAGTGAGTCCCTTCGTTCACGCACGTCAGGTCTTACTGAACTGGGGCCGGTGCCGGAGCAGTCGGGTAGTTCAGACCGGACAGAGTGGTCACGGTGATCACGTCGGACAATGGGATGTCTTCAGCGGTCAAGGTCACGCTCAGGGATTCCAGGAAGACGTAGGAGTCTGCGTCGGCCGGGATCTGGATGATCTTGGTTTCGTTGGGAGTACCTTCCCAATCACCGATGTCGCCGTCGATGTAGTCGTCGGCGGTCAGGTTGATGCCGAGTGCAGTGTTGATCTCATCGATCAGGTCTGCAAACTTGGCAGCGTCGCCTACCGGGATCTCCAGCGCGCCAGTGATGCCAGCGGCGGCGATGAAGCCGTCGAGAGCCAGGCGGTTGTAGTTCACGGCCACCTCACCGGTATAACCGGAGTTAGGCAGAGCCGACACTTCCAACGTGGTGTTGGCCACTGGGTTTTGACCAGTAGCGGCTTGAGGCACGCCCAGACCCATTACGGTGCTGGAGATGGTCTTGCCAGGGTTGTCGAAGTTGATGAGATCGAAAATGATCTCTTTTGGAGCTTTCTTGAAGTCACTGACATGGAGGGCCATGGGGACACCTTTTGGTTGCTGCGTGATGGAAAAAGGCCCCTTAGTAAAGGACCACATATCATAGTAAAGTTATAGACGACCGCCTAGGGGCATTTAAATGCAAGGGTTATTCATTACGTTGGAAGCAACTGAGGGGGCGGGCAAAGGTACCTCTCGTGGTTTCCTCGACGACTGTTTCAAAGCATCGGGTAGAACCACTACCTTAACCCGTGAACCGGGCGGTACACCACTGGCTGAAAAGATCCGTGAGTTGTTGTTGAGTCCCAGTGACGAGACAATGTGCAATCAGACCGAACTGCTATTGATGTTCGCCTCTCGTATGCAACACGTTGAGGGCGTCATTGGACCTTACAAGGCCAAAGGCTGTGTGGTGCTCTGTGAGCGGTTCCTCGATAGCACGTACGCTTATCAACATTACGCTCGGGGAATGCCTAAGGAGTTACTGGACGGGCTTGTGGAGCTACTTAAGCCACCGGTGCCTGACTACACTTTCATTCTCGACATCGATCCAGTGATTGGGATGGCGCGTGCTAGCGCTCGTGGAGTGTTGGACCGTATTGAGCAGGAGCACATCGACTTTTTTCACCGTGCTCGAAACGGTTTTCTGTCACGAGCCAAGGAAGATACTTCAGGGCGTTTCCGTATTGTCGATGCAACGCCACCGATTCCAGAAGTACGCAAGCAATACCTTGATCACCTACTTAACGATAACTTGATTACGCCAGAGGCTGCTGTCCTGGTGAGAGGAAAATACGATGTCGCATAAAGGCAAGCACCCCTACGAACTCAACCCAGTTGACTTCGTTAACAACCCAACTCACCGCGCACACATTCTCGAAGGCCTGGAAGGTTTCCTGAAACTGGACTACACCCTGGACCACAGCCCAGTGGCTGAAGGCCCAGCCGAAGCAGCCCGCAAATGGATTCGTCAGGTTATTGACTGGGCCCAGTGCAATAAGGGCTACGCCGAGCAGATCGAAGAGGTCAAGTCTGGTGGTATGACCCGGCAACAAGCCGAGGATATGGTTGATGACATTCGCAAGGACGTTATCGGCTTCCACAAAGACGTGGATCGCTCACTGGAACTGATCAAGGAAATGCAAGCGCGCCCTGATGCCGACCCTGCGCTGGACTACATTGGCAAGGCCCTATGTCGTGCCAAATCGGGTGGTGGCATTGACGTGTTCGCTCTGTCGGCTAAGGCTGTCCGTCACAAAGACGTTGAGCAGATCATGCCGGTCAGCCTGCAACAGATTGCCCATCGGCTCCGCAGTCGGTCAGGACCTGTGGTCAGTCAGCTGGAAGTGATTGAAGCCATCGAAGCATTGCCAGAAAGCCTGCGTAAGCATCGCGATCTGGTGGGCCGTGGTCTGACCGAACCTAAGGTCACCTACGATCCAGTGGTCACCGAAGTCAAGCAGTACATCGAGAACGTTCAGGCGGCTCGTGGCTATCTCAGTCAAGCCGACATGCCTGACCAACTGGAAGAGGTGGAAGACTATCTGGTCGCCCACCTGCGTTGGCTGATGGCACCTCGCCATAACCTGAACCCGGTGATGGAACTCAAACACATCGCCGAGATCATGCGCGATTGGATCGCTGCCGAAAGTTTGGCCTCGCACGTGAAGTTTGACATGTCGAACATGGTCGAGTCTCTGGAGAAGCTGGCTGCACAACACGCTGCTGCTCCGGTGGAAGTGAAGCTTGACGGTAGCGGTACTCGTACCGTATCGCGCCTTGAGCACACGCTGGAAGTCCTCTCTGGCGCCACTGATGCTCACCCTCTGGATATCGACCAGCAGAAGCTGCGTGAAGTTGAACTGTGGCTCAAGGCCATCGTTCTGAACAACCCAGGTTTCAAGAACCTTGGCCAGGAAGGCTACATCCTCGTACCGGCTGGCAACAACGTACCGGGTCGTGTGGTCGATGCGGTGAACGATTACCTCATCATGTACGGTCAGGGCACTCACAAGGCTGAAGACCTGCGTGGTCAAGCTGCTCGTTCTGGTTCTGCGGCTATCTGCAACATGCCTGAATGGTTTGCTCAGACTTACGGCCACGTTAGTAAAGGCGGCTTTGCCTCGCTGATGTACCACACCATGCTGGCGGTGGCTGCGCAGGACGAACCCAAGGGTGTTTACCTGAAGGGGGCAAAAGTCGAAGAGTTGGAAGCTGCCCTGAAGGCCGGGGTCAAAACAGCGTGGACCGACTTTGTCGAGTCTGCTGAGAAGGTGGATGCACGATGAGTAAGCGCAAGATTGCCTGTATCCTGGCAACCAACCTCGTCAGCACAATTGGCGATAAAGGTAAGTTGCCGTGGCACTTGCCCGATGACCTGGCTCGCTTTAAGCGAATCACCTCGGGCAACACCATCGTTATCGGTCGTCGTACGCACGAGAGCTTGCAGGAGTTTCGTGATGCGGCTGTCCGTGCCCATGACCGCAAGGTTAAGGAAACGTGGGAGTGGTTTGACAGTGAGAAGGCGACTCTGGAAACACATGGTCACTCGGAAGCCAAACTGAAACGTCTGATCAGCAAGAAGGCGTATCAGCGTGATCTGTCTCTGTCGTTGATTCATCCGGTCTACCCCACCCACAGTTTACCTAACCGCAAAACCATCGTGGTTTCCAAGACCATGGCGGAAGTCACTGATAACCCGAACATCGTTGTCGTGCGGTCGGTAGACGAAGCAATTGTGGTGTGGCGCGCTCGTGGGCAGGGTACGTTGTACTGCGCTGGTGGGGCTGAGCTTTACAAAGAGTTCTGGCCCCACATGGAATTGCTGCATTTGACGCTGCTCAACAACAGCACTGAAGGTGACACCAAGTACCCGTTTGAACTCGCAGGTGGCGAATGGCGGATGCTCGCTCGTCAGATCATGCGCAAGGATGACGGGTCAGGCGAAGTGAGTCACACCTTCTTCACCATGGACCGAAAGGGCGTTTAACAATGAAGCTTTGGACAATCCAGCTCGGCCAGTGGCGTCTAGCACAAAAGAAAAACATTACAATGGTTAACACCACGGTGATGTCTGGAATGTCCTGGCTCGCTCCTAGTTGGGACATGGTTAAAGGTCACAAACTGAAAATCTACACAGATGCTCAGTACACTGCCAAGTTCATCCCCATGATGGTCTTGTCAGAATGTGACCACCGCGACAAATGGCTAGAACTTGTCAACATGGAAGAGGTAGCCATTGCTTGTTACTGTAAGGCTGGGGCATTTTGTCACCGCATGTTGCTGGTTGAGATACTGCGGGTATTCTGCGAACGAGAGGGGATTGAGTTTACTTACATGGGTGAACTCAAGAAGGAGGCAGCATGAGCAATCACTACGCTTATCAAACGCACGGGATGTACAAGAATCTCGTGGCAGACATTGTTCATTCACTTCGCAAGGGTGATTGGCCAAATGAAAAGGAAGTGCTGGAGAGCCTACCCGCTATCCCAGCTGGACGTGGCGACATGTCCATTCACTTCTGTGTAACCAAGCAGGGCAGCATTGTCCTTATCGCCATGGAGGGTACTACTGAACTGGCTCACTGGCATTTGGACGCCTCTGATACCGGTGTTGTGGTGGATGAAGCTTCCATCATGAGCATCGGTCGGTTGCAGAACACCCTTGAGCATTTCTGGGATGCGTACATTAACAAGTGTACCCGCATCGACATGAACCACCATCGGCGTGGCATGACACCACAGACCATGAGAAGTCGACATTACTTTGCTGATCAGGCACTGCGCTCGTGGTTGGAACACAAGTGCGTAGACATTACACTTCGGCCAGGTGAGGTGCGCATCGGTAACGACGTTTACCACACCAACCGTTCGTGGCGTCGTAGCGTACGTGACATGGTAGGTCTCAGTGAAAAATGAAGACCCCCATCAACTCTGTACTGGAAGAGTTTGTTAATGACGTGGGGCTAGCCCTGGGCATGGACTGGCGCTACCAATACCAACCTTACTACGACGACCCTGGAGCGGGTCTGGAGATTGAGATCTCGGTCTACGGAATCTTTATCTCTTATCCAAATTGTCACAACAGCGAACGGACCACCGTGACCTACGGCATCAGTGACAAGCAGTACCCGGTAGATTGGGAAACCCTTAGGGCAGGGCTGATCTTCTTCTATCGGTTGATCGGACAACACGTGTTACCAGACTGCGTCACCCTTAAGCCGTGTGGGTTGACCAAGTTTGCGGTGGGCATGACCAAGGCAGTGATGCAAGGCATGCGCGATAGTCGAGTGGTGTTGATGTCATTCAAGGATGGGCGTAACGACGTGGCATTCAAGTAAGGGCATAATCCCCCACCCGAAGGTGGGGGAGCACTTATGCCGTCTGTGGGTAGTGCAAGCCACCCAGACTTGTGACGCGTATTACTTCAGACAGTGGGATCAGTTGGGGTTTGATCACTTCTGCCAGAATCTGACCTTTGTAGAAGAGTGAGTCGGGACTTGCTTGGAGCATAACCATTGCTTCACCGTCGGTCCACTCAATGGGGCCATCGAGTAAGTCGTCGGTTTCCACGTTGAACCCGTACTTCAATTGCAGTAAGGGAATCAGTTGGTGGATGGTTTGAGCGTAGGCTTCTAGTTCCAGCGTATCCAGATTGATCTGTGAGAACAACCATTCCAGATCCAACTTATCAAAGGTTGAGACAACACTACCCGTCCAACGCTTTTGATCTAGCGATGTAATGGTAACGGCGGTATCACCCACCATGTCTGGGTTGTCGTTGATCCTGGGATCGCCTACATACAGCAGGTCGTAGGGAATCTCATAGTCACTCGCTACAAAGATCAAGTCGAGCAGAATTTCCTTTTGGGGCCTTAATGTCGACATGCGTGTATCCTCTGTGTGCGCATACCATTCTTCAACTCCCACGCCCTAGGGACAATCTATCAGACCACTCAATCTCTGGAGCTATCATGGAACATCATCACGAGCCTGGACCGGGCATCATGTCCGACATTTCTATCAGTGAGCGTTGTGTTGCACGCTTGCCGGACTGCGAGTTGACCAGTCCAATGATCGAACCGTTCTTCGGTCACTCGATCAAGTCTGAGGGTCGCCTGGTTGAAGGCGCGCACCTCGACGTGGCTGTGTTCTCGTATGGCTTGTCCAGCTACGGCTACGATGTTCGTCTGGCCAAGGATCTGGAGATCTTCACCAACATCAACAATGTCAGTGGCGATGCCAAGCGGCCGGCTCAGGGTAACAAGGTCAAGGCCGAGGTCCTGACCGATGAGTGGGGTGGTAACTTTGCGTGGCTGCCAGCGGGTGGCTTCATGCTGGGCCATACCGTGGAATACTTCCGCATCCCTCGTGACGTTATCGTGATCTGCTTGGGTAAGTCCAGCTATGCTCGCGAAGGCATCATCGTCAACGTGACTCCACTGGAACCTGAATGGGAAGGGCAGGTGGTCATCGAGATCTCCAACACCTCGGGTGTCCCGCAGAAGATCTACGTCGACGAAGGCATCAGCCAGTTCCTGTTTGCCAAAGGCGACCAACCCTGTGCGGTCTCCTACAAGGACCGTGGCGGCAAGTATCAGGGTCAGCGCGGCATCACTCACGGCAAGGTCTAATCATGCCTACAATGAAGCTTAAGGACAGCGTGGCCCAGTTTATTGTCATCAGTCCTAGCACCACTCAAGATGAAGAGGTCGAGTTTATTCTGGGTGTCAATGCCCCGGATGACTTGGCTCAACAGGCCCAGGACTGGTATGTTGCCAACCCTGGGACTAGCGCCAAGGATGTGGCACTGTGGATGCAGAGCAAGAACTGGGGCGTGTTAGCAAATTATGAGGTGGTCAGCCTGCGCCGCCCAAGGAAGAAAGTATGAGACAAGACGATCCATGGTTGGTATCTCGCTACTCGCCGATCACGATTGACGGCACCATCTACTTCACCATTGCGGTAGGGTTGCCGGCTGGAACATTGCGTGAACGTAAGTCGCCTCGACTGGTTACTTACGTCGATCCCAAGACCGGGTGCGAATACACCCGTGAGGCCGATGACATGTTGCAGCGCTGCTGCTTTGCCACCCTCGATCAGGTTCAGGATACGCTGGACTATCTCAAGCCCCACCACTATCGGGCCGTCCAGATCATGGCAGGGCATAAAGACGCCATCCCTGTCACCATGGTCATCAAGTCCTTCCCAGAAGCACGAGGCCAGGGGCTGAACATTCGGGACCGTGAGCTTATCCGTAAGTACAGTGCGGAACTTGATCCTCATGATCCTGCAAATTCTATTGTAGTGGCAGCTCGTTTGGTGGAAGAACACCAAGCCACTCGGTTTATCCGTCTCTCCCGTATCTTGGGTGGGACTATCTGGAGCGTTTGAAATGGTAATGCGTGTTTGGCCTGCCCGTGTCAAGGTAGAAGTTCTGTCCATCCCTGCCAAGCCTGAAGGTTGGAAGCCAGGTGATCCTGAAGAGGCTGTGGTCAATCAGGAGACGCTAGACCTGGTGGTCACTGGTCTGTGTGCCGACGCTGTTCTGCGTAAGGTGAAAGACCATTTCAAGCGGGTTGCACCCAATGCAGACATCAAAGTGATTGGTGGTGTGGATTGGGTGAGCGACAAGGAGCGCGACACAATTGTCGTAGACTTCTAAGGGGTCTGCTAGATGTATTAGCAGAAAGTATAAGGATCGCATGATGCGACGGATTCTCTTAGGGGGATCGGGGTTGGGACTTGCTTTGGCTTTGGCTGCACTGGCACATGCCGTGGAGCCGGTTTGCGAAGGAGTGGAGTTGCCGTCTTTAGAGACGGACGACATCGCTTGCCTACGCGTTGCCGCTAGCTCTCCCAACTCTCGATTCCCCGCCTATTCGGCTGTACCTACGAGCAGAGAACTAGGTGCCGCCCCTCTGAACCGCACGAGTCGGGCTCGTGTATGGACAGCTGGGGTCGCGCAGAGTCCGATGAAGACCTTTTGAACCTAGGGCGCCATGCCGACATAGCCCACTATCAAATTCGGCACTTAAGGAAAACAAGGAGCATCACACGAACTACTTGATCCGCTGGGCACTAATCCTGCTCGGGTCAGTAGTCGCAGTACCAACTATTCTTACGCGGAATGCTACCGTTCTCTTGCCATGGACCGTGGAGGTCCCGCAGGTTGAAACGCGTTCTTCGTTTGCACAGTTGGTATGGAAAAGTGTGTTGGCTGGGATCGGCAAACTGCCTACCCAAACCCACAGCACTTTCGCGACTGCCTGACAAACTCACAGGCCGCATTGCCAAAGTAGAGGTTTAAATGGACCTCATTAGGAATGGCTCTCAGCCTACCTGTATATCTGCACAGAATCCTGCTCGCGAGGACAAGGCATCCTGAGTTCCCACGGACTCAGACCCTGTACCTTACCCAGGCCTAGGCAGTGACCGCTCGACGATACCCCTATTCCATACGCTTCCCTGATCTCTCTAGCACCAGCTGATGCGCTCAGCCGGTTTCACTGACGAGACTTGAGTGGCTATGAGTCTAGTGGGTATTCGTTGGGTATTCATTTTCCATTTATGCCCTTGGGTCCTTTTAAAGAGATTTGAGACCTAGATCATGAACTTGAATAGCTAACAGTAATGTTCGGCTTTTCCCTAATGTCCCAACACAAGGAACCTGTTTCATGCGTCAGATCGACGAGCAAAACAATGAAGTCGCCATCGAGCGCATCCGGGCCACCTTTGATGCATTGGTGGATGGTTTGGGTATTGACGTACCTGGCCTGCTCAGTGGTGAGAAGACCTACCTCGTCTTTCCCGAAGACTTGGTCAAGCCTAGCATCGTGCGCCCTGCTGAAGGCGACATGGTCTATGGCCTGAACAACAACGACGTGGAAACCATCGGGGTTTTCAATGTCATGGGTTGGGCACTGTTCTCCCGCGACGGTAGCTTTGAGCTGCCTGACGGTGCAGAAGAGATGGACCCGCTGGATATCTATCCGGTGCATGAG